>Ga0209403_10005170_pt1 | contig 13752 bp, 12 predicted proteins | sample ArcticOcean_MG_C_8_FD_187440 | JGI IMG/M metagenome (GOLD analysis project Ga0209403, IMG submission 187440) | Marine microbial communities from western Arctic Ocean - ArcticOcean_MG_CB11_86 (SPAdes) (version 2) | ecosystem: Environmental > Aquatic > Marine > Oceanic | place: Arctic Ocean... | reverse complement strand
ATGGAAAGCTCCAAAAAAATTGAGGGTATCACCACGCTGATGAACGACATCGCCTTTCAGACAAACCTACTGGCGCTTAATGCTTCCGTTGAGGCAGCACGTGCAGGAGAGCACGGTAAGGGGTTTGCAGTTGTGGCGTCAGAGGTTCGTAAACTTGCGCACCGTTCCGCAAAAGCATCTACTGAGATCGGCGTACTGGTACAGACCAGTCTGGAACACATAACCTCCGGTCGGAATCTTGTCAAGGACGGAGAACAGGGCATGGACGAAATGAGAACAAAAATAGAAACTATGCTCAATAACCTCAAATCTGAGAGTGATTCAAATCTAAACGGAATCCTAACTTCTGTCAAGGAAGTTTCGGAAGTGATGGAAAACATCAAGGTGGCTTCCGAAGAACAAGCTGAGGGAGTGGATCAGATCAACAGAGCAATTGCGGATATGGACCGTATCACACAAGAAAATTCCGCACTTGTTGAACAGAATACCACTGCAAGTCAACACATGGCCGAGGAAGCAGTAAACCTGCAGGAACTGCTTAACACCTTTAAAGTGGAAGAAAATGATTCAAAGTCCCACAGCACAATTGAATATAATGACAAACTTAAACTGGAACAAAAAAAGTATGAACAGCTTCCGGAAAAAACTGAAACAGAAAAGCGGGCTTTGCAATCTGCAAATAAAGTAAACCAGAATTTAGCACCGTTCGAATGAGCAACTTGATTTCAATCCATAATTCTACAGACAACAGTTTGGGATGCTATTAAATAATTCAGCTGAGCTTATTCCTTCCGACGGCAGGATGATCAGTGTCAAAGAACCGACTGATGAGGAATTTAATCTATTCCGTAAGCTTGTTCTAGAGGATCTTGGCATGGAATGGGGAGAAGACAAGAAGTATCTGCTCTATTCAAGAGTTCAGAAAATACTGCGGGCACATCAGTTCGAATCCTTTCAGAGTTATTATGATTATATTGCAAGGGAGGAAAACAGGAAAGAACGGCAGCTTCTCTACAATGAAGTCACAACTACCAAAAGTGGATTCTATCGTGAGAAGCAGCATTTTAAGTTTCTTCGGGAAAATGTTTTTACAGAGATGAAGGAACATAAAAGCAACCGTTATTCCAAGCTGCGGTTCTGGAGTGCAGGTTGTTCCAGTGGCGAGGAAACCTATACACTTGCTATGGAAGCGCATGATTTTTTTGGAACCGCAAGGATTTCAAACGGAGGTTTACGGATTCTAGGTTCAGACGTTAACACCGGAGTACTTGAATCAGCTATAAAAGGATGCTATACTGAGGAGCAATTTAGTACAATTCCTGTTCTTCTCCAAAAACGTTTTTTAGTCCCTGCTACTGTTGGGAATAATACTCTTCAAAGAAGGATCAATCACGACATCCAGAAATTAATTCAATTTCGTCAATTCAATCTCATGGCTACTGCTTATCCCATTGCAACTAAATTCCAACTGATCTTCTGCAGAAATCTGCTTTATTACCTGCACCCTGAAAGAAGGGAATACTTGTTGAACAAGCTGATAGATCATCTTGAAAAAGGAGGTTGGCTCGTGCTGGGAATTACAGAAAGCGGTTACAAGTTAGACGGGATGAAAAAATTAGCTTTCAGCATCTATCAAAAAAACTGAATCGTCTTTTTTAAATTTCAAAAAACTGCTATGGAAATTGAACTTGAAAGTACAGGAATCAAAGTAAAAGGCAATTGTGTCATCCAGGAACTCCTGCCTTTACAAAAGACCATGCTAGAACTTATCGAGTCTGAACGCAGCAGTGTAGAGCTTGATTTATCAGCTGTAGAAGCCATTGATACTGCAGGCGTTCAACTTCTTGCTGTTTTTCGTAATAACGTATTGGAAAAAGGGAAGACATTCCACATCACCTCAGAGTCAGAAGCAGTCAGGGAAGCACTTAAAATAACAGGATTGGATTCAATGCTTGAAGATTCTAAGAAAGTGTAGCTCGTTATGCCTGCAAAAATAATGACAGTTGACGATTCGAGAACAATCCGTGGACAAGTCCGGAGGACACTCGAGCAACAAACTAAAGAAAATTATACTATTATTGAAAAGGAAGATGGTTTAGAAGCATTACGCTGGCTTTCAAACTGTTTACGAAAAGAGCTTCCGGATGTGATTGTTCTTGATCGGAACATGCCTAATATGAGTGGTGACGAATGTATCAGAATTCTCAAGAAAGATGATGACTGGAAAAATATTCCTGTGCTATTTCTTACTGCACAAACTGATATCAAACAGTTAGTGCTTGGACTGGCAAAACTTGGTGCAGATGATTACTTGCCGAAACCATTTGATTTTGATGAACTTGCGGCACGTGTCAAGGTGATGGTCAGAATCAAACAGGCAGAAGATGAATCACGTAGGCTCTTCAAGGATTTGGAACTCTCCCTGATTCAGCAGAAAAAAGCATTTGAGGAATTAAAGACAACCAAAATGCGTTTGGCAGAAACGGAAGCTGCAGCAAAACTGACTGCAGTCTTTGAAAAATTTGTTCCTAAGGAGTTTATTAAACGAATTGCTCCAGACGGGCTGGAGCATTTAAAATTTGGGCAAGCTGATACAGACTTTATCAGCATCCTTTTTTGCGATATCCGTTCCTTTACCACACTTTCGGAAAAGATGACTCCACAGGAACTTATGGATTTTCTCAATGATTTTTTCAAACGGATGACAGGTCCTATTTCTCAAAACAAAGGATTTGTAGACAAATTCATTGGTGATGCAGTTATGGCTTTGTTCAGTATTCCGGAAAAAGCAAATGCAGGAGATGCCTTAAACAGCGTCAGAGCTGCAATTGGTATGCAGGCACAGATTGCCTCTTTCAACAAAGATAACAAAAGAACAGACGATAATCTGCTGAGAGTTGGAGTTGGAATTCACAGCGGACCTGTGATTATCGGCACAGTTGGTTCCGAAGAACGTATGGAATCTACTGTAACAGGAGACACTGTAAACCTTGCCTCAAGACTGGAAGGTTTAACGAAATTCTATAAAAGTAAAATCTTAATTTCTCAGTCAACTTATGAATTTGTTAAAGATGATGAGTCTCTTGAATTTCGTGAACTTGACCTTGTACAAGTTAAGGGTAAGGAAGAACCTGTTACAATTGTTGAAGTCTGCAACAGTGACCCGGAACCAATTCGTGAGCAGAAGCTTGCCAGTCGAGAAAAGTTTGCAGAAGCCTTAAACAGTTTCCGTGCTCAAAAATGGTCTGCGGCTACAACTAAATTTAAAGCCTGTTTGAAAATCTGTCCTGAAGACAGTGCCGTAGCATTATACCTAGAGCGCTGTAAAATATTTAAAAAAACACCTCCTCCAAAAGACTGGAAAGGGGAGCAGATTTTTGATCAGAAATAAAATTTCACTGAATAAATATTGGTTTCAAAGTTTTTATGAAGCCATCAAGCAATAAATATTAATTATTTAAAGAAGGTATAGACAAAGTGGACAATCCAGCTTTGGAAGAATTTGTTGAGGAAGTCGAGGAGATAATCGAGGATATGGAGGAAGGTGTCCTCGAACTCGAAGTCCATCCTAAGAAACGTTCGCTGATCGACCGTATCTTTCGAGATATGCACACCATAAAAGGTGGTGCAGGAATGGTCATGGAGACAGAATTAGCTGAATATGCACATCATTTCGAAAACCTGCTTGACAAAGCACGTAACGGAGAAATTGTTTGTACTCCGGAAATGGCATCTCTGCTGTTGAGTTCAATTGATGGATTCAGATCTTTTTTAAGCAAAATCCGTGAAGGAGGAGATGTTGATCAGCCTCTTATAGATAAGACTCTGGTGCAACTTCGAGAATTTGAAAGTAGTGCCGGCCAGCCTTCAACAAAACCAACTGCAGAAAAACCACCTGCCACCCCAAAGGCAGAACCAACTCCGGAAGTTATGATTGAACCGGAACAAAGTTCTGAGCAGGAAGAGAAAACTACTGAAGAACAGGCAGAAGTACAGTGGGATGAGGAAGATGAGGGTGAGGAAATTGCTTACCTACTTCATCTTAAGTTTGATCCGGAAATGTTACGAAAAGGTTCTGATCCAATACTTTTAATTAAAGATCTAAATGAGTTAGGTGATTTGGACATAATTCCGCATTTAGGTAAATTGCCGGAACTGAAGAACCTTGATCCTGAAGAAATACATCTCTGGTGGAGTGCTAAACTGGTAAGTACACGTCCACAAGAGGAAATTGAAGATGTGCTGATTTTCTTTCAAGATGAAAAAAATGAAGTAAAATTGGAACTAGCAGAAACTCCGCCTGAAGATCCAGGACTTGCTTCTTTCGGAATATATGAGGAGCAGGACAATAAAGGACAGGTGAATGTACAAGTTGATCAGGAAGAAGTAGCTGAAAAATTAGCAGAGAAACAAGCAACTTCTCCGGATGTAGAAGTGAAACAAGAAGAGAAAGTAGCAGACGAACCTGCAAAAGAAATTACTGAGGAAACAGTTTCTGCTGAAGAAGAACCAAAAGCACCAGTCACTCCTGTACCTCCGAAAACTTCTACTCCAAAGGATGATGCGAATAAAGACTCTGGATTAAAGGCCACACAGTCAATTCGAGTCACGATTGATAAACTTGATAAACTGCAAAACCTAGTTGGTGAAACAGTGATCAATCAAGCACGTCTCCACCGGCTGAGTGACAAAATAATGGAGATCGATGGGCATCTTGGTGAGATGTTATTGCAGTTTGTAGAGGACAATGAAAAATCAGTATATGAGCTACAGGATCAGATCCTTCAGGTACGCATGATTCCAGTGGGTAGTATCTTAAATAACATGAAACGTACGGTTCGTGATTATGCTACCCGCAGTAAAAAGAAAATTAGACTGGAAATAGAAGGCGGAGATACTGAACTTGATAAAACTGTTACAGAACAACTTCAGGGACCGTTGGTTCACTTAGTTCGTAATTCAATGGATCATGGTATAGAAGATTCAGAAACACGAATAAAAAATGGTAAAGATCCAACCGGAACTATTTCACTCAAAGCATCACAACAAGAAGGTTATGTTATTGTTGAAATAGAAGATGATGGAAAAGGCATTGATCCCAAGGTTATTTTTGATTCTGCAGTCAGGAAAGGATTTATCAATGAAAATGATGAACTGACTGAAGATGAAATTTACAAATTACTGTTCTTGGCGGGTTTTACAACTACTACCGAAGTTACAGATGTTTCTGGTCGCGGCGTAGGAATGGACACCGTAAAGCGTGACATTGAAGCCTTGCTTGGAACTATAGAAATATCAAGTGAACTGCACAAAGGTACCAGTACTAAACTTAAATTACCGCTTACACTTGCCATCATTGAGGGAATGATGATTGATGTAGGTCAACAGGTTTTTACAATTCCTCTTCTTTCGGTTAATGAGTCACTGAGGCCTGTTTCATCACAAATTAAAAAAATAAAAAACAAAGGTGAACTGGTGGAAATTCGAGGTGAATATATTCCTCTGTTACGGCTGCATGACCGTTTGAATATCATTCCTAAGTTCAAGGAACCCACTGAAGGCCTTGTAGTAGTACTGCAGCATGCAAATCATAAACAGTGCATTTTAGTAGATGGAATTGTAGATCAGGGACCAGTAGTCATCAAGAGTATGGAAGATAATTTTATACAGGTTCCGGGTATTGCCGGAGCTACCATTCTCGGAGATGGCAAAGTTTCATTCATTTTAGATGTCGCAAGTCTTGTTAATTGAAACCCAAAGAAAAGGGCGTGATGGAAAATAATCAAAGCAATAAATACCTAGGTTCAGTAAATCTTTCTGATGAAGATATGGAAGATATGAGTCTGGAGGTTTCCTACAGTGAAGGTACGAGGTTAATAACCTTCATTCTAGGTAAGGAAAAATATGGTCTGAATATTCTTAAAGTTCGTGAGCTTATCAGCTTTCCTGAAGGACTGACACGTATTCCCGGAATGCCGAATTACATTATTGGAATGTTCAACCTGAGGGGACTGGTGATTCCAGTTATGGACTTGCGGGAAAAATTCAAGATGGCTGGTGAGGATAGGCATGAGTTCTCTGTGATCATCATTGTTGAAGTAGAAAATAAAAACATTGGTCTTACAGTAGATTCGGTTTCCGATGTTATTTTTGTCAAGGAAGAAGACATTCAGGAAACAACTGAGTTAGCAGTAAATGTTGATACTAAATTTATTAAAGGTGTCGCCAAAACAAAAGATGAAATGGTAATCCTGCTCGACATTGACTTTCTTTTATCTAAAGAAGAATTTGACACATTATTGGCAGAAAAGGACGAAGAATGAGAGAGAAGCCGTCACCTCCCTACAAAGTACTTATCGTCGATGACTCTGCCGTAGTCAGGCAGACGCTGAAGCAGATATACTCCTCTGATCCTGAACTGGAAGTAATTGGGACTGCACCGGATGCGTTGATTGCTCTACGAATGTTAGGTGAATCAAAACCTGATGTTATCAGTCTTGATGTACAGATGCCAAGGATGGACGGTCTGACTTTCCTTGAACGACTGATGAAGTCCAACCCAATGCCGGTCGTAATGGTCAGCGCGTTAACCACTCATGGCAGTAAAGAAGCATTACGCAGTTTAGAACTGGGCGCAGTTGATATAGTCGAAAAACCTAAACTGGGCGTCAGAGAGGCACTTGAAGATATTTCGATCCAGATTTGCGACAAAATAAAAGCTGCGGCACAGGCCAGAGTCATCACGCCGCATCAACGCTTTATAACTCCCGCGAAAAAATTCAATGCCGATGCTATTCTTGCAGCGATTAATTCACCAACTGGAATTAAAGGACAGGATTCATTAATTGCCATAGGAGCTTCTACAGGAGGTACTATTGCTCTGAGAGAGGTCCTTTCACCTTTACCAGCAGACATGCCCGGTATTGTAATTGTACAGCACATGCCGAAAGCTTTTACTGCCTCTTTTGCGGAAAGCCTGAACAATGAATGCCAGTTAAATGTAGTGGAAGCTCAAGAAGGCGAAAAAGTGGAACGTGGTAAGGTTTTGATTTCACCAGGTGATCAACACATGATGCTCAAACTTGTTGGTAGAGATTATACTGTTACACTGAACAGCGGAGAACTTGTAAACCGGCACCGGCCTTCAGTCGATGTCCTTTTCCGTTCAGTAGCAAATCTTGTAGGGAAAAAATCAATAGGAGTGATTCTGACTGGAATGGGTGATGACGGTGCGGCCGGGATGACGGAAATGCACGATGCCGGTTCACGAACCTTAGCCCAGGACGAGGAATCCTGCGTAGTCTACGGAATGCCGCGCAAAGCAGTGGAATGCGGTGCAGTGGATGAAGTTAAAAACATCGAAGGAATCGTTAAACGCCTAATTGAACTACGTTGAACCATCAGACAATCTCAGCACAGGCTGAAGAGTTTGGGACATTAAAATAAAACCTCCTGCCTGATGAAATCAGTAGAGCTTGAATTAGCTAAAACGTTGGTCACGTTGATGCGGATCTTCGAAATTCAGTTCCGGACCTTCCGGAACGATCCGGGTTGGATTAATTGTTTCGTGGCTGTAGTAGTAATGCTGTTTGATGTGTTCGAAGTTTACTGTCTGCTTAATTCCGGGATGTTGGTAAAGGTCACGTGTGTAAGCATAGAGTTCAGGATAGTCACAAATCCTTCGCAGATTGGTTTTGAAGTGTGAATAGTAAACCGCGTCAAAACGAATCAAAGTAGTGAAAAGTCGCCAATCGGCTTCTGTGATACGATTGCCGATTAGAAAACGCTGCTTACTCAGCCTTGATTCCAGTTCATCAAGACAAGCAAATAGCGCTTTAAAGGCAGCTTCATAAGCTTTTTGGGTCGTGGAAAATCCGCAACGGTAAACTCCGTTATTCAGCGTTTCGTAAATCCTTGCATTGATCGAGTCAATTTCATCCCGCAGTTCTTCCGGATAGTAATCTGTCTTATCCTGAGTGAAATCCGCAAATGCCGAGTTCAACATACGAATAATTTCAGAGGACTCATTACTGACGATTGTTTCCCGCTCACTGTCCCACAGCACCGGAACCGTGACTCTGCCGCTGTAATTCGGATCCGCCCTGGTGTAAAGTTGGTGGAGGCAGTTATAACCGTAGAGTGAGTCTCCTGTTTCTCCATTCCAGTCGTCAAAAACCCAACCCTTATCCAGCATGTAAGGATGGACAACCGAAACCTGAATAATGTCATCCAAAGATTTTAATGATCTAAAAATCTGTGTCCGATGTGCCCAGGGGCAGGCGAGGGACACATAAAGATGATAACGACCGGCTTTTGCTGCAAAACCTCCTTCACCACTGGGGCCGGCTGTACCATCCGATGTGATCCAGTTGCGGAACTGTGAATTTGTGCGGATAAATTCACCATTGCTTTTCTTCGTGTCATACCATTGATCGTGCCAGCGACCTTCAATTAACAATCCCATTTTTAGTTATCTCTTGAGTCGTGTGTTTACGTATAATACTGTTATTATATACTAAGGTTAAGTATTGATTAAAGGAAACATCTGCTAAAGTTACGAATTAATCCATATCCAACAGATACGCTCGGGATGACTGCACAAAACTTGTGACTGTTTTTTAGCAATTAACGAGCAGATCATGATTTAGTTTTATCATTTAACTCAGCATAATCTCGTTCAAAACCTTCCTGTATTAGTTTTAGTTCTTCAATTGCGGCTTTAATATTTGAACTATCTAAAAAGCTAACTTCTACTCGTTCACCAACATGAGTGAGATTTTTTCTTCTTTCACGGTGCTCCTCAGATTTAAAATCATTTAAGCGGTAAACAGGGATAGGCCGTGCAAAACCCTTGGGGGTTATATCATAAATATACTTGCAGTTAACGTGGCTGTTAATTAAGTCTTTGGTGTATTCATCAATAAAAATTGTATTATGCTCCGCCATTGTTTGTAAACGTGCAGCCAAGTTTACCGGACTACCAAGTACAGTGTAGTCTAGCCGTAAATCAGAGCCGAAATTACCAACCGTGCAAAATCCTGTTGAGATACCCATACGAATTTTCAAACCGTCTACTACACCCAGCTTTTTCCAGTGCTTGTTTAGTTCACCAACTCTTTTCATCATTCTAATGGCCATTTCTGCACATTTCAGGGCATCCTCTTCTTCACCATCTGTTTCCGGATCACCGAAAAATATCAGCACTGCATCACCAATAAATTTATCTATTGTTCCACCACATTCGACTGCAATTGTAGACATTTCTGAAAGATAAGAATTAATCACTGCTGCCAGTCGCTCCGGTTCCAATGTGTCAGCGAGGTCAGTAAATTGGACAATATCTGACAGAAAGATTGTAAGATTTTTCCTCGCATGTTTTTGCTCTCCACCGTCTTCATCTGCAAAAATACTTTGATAAATCTGCGGTGATAGGTACTTAGCCAGTCTTTTAGCAAGGCTTTCCAATTGGTTACTCTTCTCTTCAATTATTTCACGGTCACGTATTTTTTCATTGAGTAAATTTTGACGTTCCTTACGCAAATTGAATTCAGCGGTACGGTCAACAAACTGCCCCTGAACACCGTTAAGATATGAAAATGAATCGTTTTTTGTTCTCGTTGAAAGTAGGGAGTAAACGCGTTCTTCATTATTTATACTTATTTTAATCTCCGGAATCAGTACAGTACCCTTTTCAGTGATATCGTGGACAAATTCTTCAATCTGTTCACCTGGTAAACCAATTTGTTCCAGCACATCTGGGAAATATACATTCTTTACATTTCCTAGTATTGGGAAAAAACTCAGAAAGTTGCCATTAACTTTTTGAATTTCAAGGTTATCATTGGTGTAGTAGCATGCAGTTATTGCATTTGAAAAATTAAAAAAACTAAGATCAATTATATTTTTTTGATTGAAAAAATCTTCAATTTCCATGGGCTTCCTTATACTCGCTCGCGCAATATTTTTATTTACTGTTACAAATTAAGACAAACTGTGAAATATCAGATCCTCATTAGTTTTCAGCCGGGTAATGTTGCTAATCTTTTCATGGCAGGACTCTCGAACAGTCTTGGATTTGCAAGATAGGCATACAGCAAGTCAGTCGAGTCATTGCCCCAGAACAAATGACCATCAACTACAAAAGTCGGCACACCAAATACTCCCTGTTCAAGAGCCCTCTCTCCGTTAGTTTTAAGTTCTGACTTTATCACAAGACTTGAGATCAATTCATTTGCATCTGCGACATTTAGTTCAACCGCATCACAGAATGTGTTCCAATGGTCAGGATCATCACCCACTAATCCATCTTCCCAGACACACTTGAAAATTGAATCTACAGCCTTTTTAGTGGAGCCTGCTGCAATGCACAAACGAAGCAGATTAATAGGATTGAAAGGGTGGCGCTCCGGAAATCGAAGTGGAATATCCAAACGTTCCGCCATCCATTGAACGTGCTGATAGGTAAAAACACGTTTAGCTGCTAATTCTGCAGGACCTTTTGTCTCCCAATGCTTTAACAACCCTGCAAAAAGTAGAGGTTTCATTTCAATGATCAATTGTGACGAAAACTCAGCTAGACGCAAGTTATGCAGGTATGCAAATGGCGAGACAAAGTCAAAATACCATGTGGCTCTATTCATCAGATTTCGCTCCTAAATACATATGATAAACTGAATATTGATGAACCCGTAAAAAGTCTAATTGACACACTTGCATGTCATTCCCACGAAAGAATGAATCTATTATATCAGAAACTTACAAGTTTTTGGATAACCGCTTTCGCGAGAATGAAAGTTATCTACGGAAGCATCAATATTATGTTTATTCATTTCATTGATACATGATATTTCTAATAAAAACAGACTCTTCTACTGTTGTCATTCTACTTTTTTCTTCATTGAAATACCAAAAGTTGTCTCACGCTAAGTAGGCTCTGCGGGAGGAGTATACTTTTCTGCTGCTGAAACATGTGGTGTACTAGGACCAACAAGTCTAGGAATGCTAGTTGATAATGAGTGAAGTTTTCAGTCTGTACATGTCATTTTGAACCTGATCTTTATTATTCTCATTTGCACTAATATTTGTTCTCAAACATTTGCTGACTGCACAACAAAATGAAGTGGATAACTCAGCACAAACCTAAACTATTTTTGGATAGGTTTGTATAGATATCAGAATAACTGGTAAAATAGTTATCCTTTCTGATGTTTTTCAACCCATTCTGCAACTTTAGGCAAATTGGAGATTATTTTTTGATGTTTATTAAGCAGAGGGAGAGAGTCCAACAAGTTTACAGAAAGCCCATCAATGATTCCACTAGAAATCCAACCGCATAAACGCCAGATAGCCAAATCAGCAACACTGAATGAATCACCTACAAAGTAGCCAGTATCTCCATTATCTGCTAGTAATTTTTCCAAAAAACCCAACCAACGAGGGAGAATATCCCCAGACAGTTCCTGACGTAATTCCAACCTCAATTTAGGATCTTTTTCTCTCAAGGCTGGCATCAGCCGATTATTGATGTCTGTTGCAAGATCTATTACCTCATCGACTTTTGCAGCAGCAAAATCATCATTTATAGGATAAAGGCCACTCAATTTTCCACAAAAACGTGCCATTGCTCCAGTTTGAGCCAGAGTTATTCCATCTACTTGGAGAACAGGAAATTGACCAAAAGGGAATGTCCCATCAATTTTCATTTTCGAAATTTCTTCTCGAGAAGGACGAACGTCTTCAAACTCTATTCCTCCATAGAATAAGGCTATACGGCTTGTTTCTGCACGCCAGAAAGGGACATCAGGATAGATAAGTCTTAGTTTCATTTTATAAAATTTAGCAAGGGTTATGCTTAACGCAATTATTAACACTAAATCCATCAACTAAAGACAAGATACCCGGATTTGTTAATGCTAGAATACTGAGGAAGTTGCTTAGTCTGCGCATATTGAACACTGAACGTTTAACTTTCACAAAAGATTAATATACCTCTTAAACGATTTTCCATTGGATAGATCCCACTCAGTAGAATAGTTTGGATCATTAGACTTAATAGTATAATCAAAAAGTGTCAAGAAATAATGTTCATGGCATCAGCGTCCCTTCATGTTTGAATTGCTGATATTGACATGAGCTAAAACTTTAATTTCCATGAAAGCCTTTCTTTAAAAGATCAAATTATCGTCATAGTTAAGATTACAGAGGTATAATGTTTAAACTGTGTCTTTCCATCAAAATCCACCGACCCCATTATTGAACCACATAAGTGCAAAAAAGGCAGTTTCACCAAATACAATTCCGACCCAGAGACGTTTACCCAGCAGATAGAAACCGAGAAAGGCCAGAGCCATTGGTACCAATCTATCCCAAAGTGGAACCTGTGCCAGCAGTCCAGACGGAAGGATCAGAGTCCGGGCAACCAGCGCGGCGATGATGCCGTATGCAAGACAGGTAAACCACTCAAAGATAGGGTGGTTAGCTTTGATCCGATGGCTGATCATGACCGCAGCAAAGCGCCAGACATAAGTCGCCAAAACTGCGGATAAGAAAAAGATCCAAGCCGATGACTCAGCCATTGCCCTCCTTACTGTTCCAAGTGGATGGAAGCCTGTGACGCAGCAAAAAGGCCAGTGTACCAGAAATCAGTCCGGTCAATACCAGCCCCCATTCTGGGGTCAGCAAATGCATTGGAGGTCCAAGCATACAGCCTAAAACGAAGGCGAGCAGAAAAGGTGGATTTACTGTATTTGACATTATCAACCCAAAATAAACAGGTACCAGAAAAATAAGACAGAGCGATACCGTTTGAGGCATGCTTTCAAAAAGTATGAATCCTTGAAGAACACCAATGATGCCCGCAGTCATACAGGTGAAGGAAAATCCCAGGAAATAGGCCAACCTGCGATCCGCTCTAATTTCGGTGCCTCGATTGAGCATTTCAGTCCAAGTATTGATCGATATCATCTGGGCCAGCAAATAATTCCAGCGACGATTGTGAGGTGAGTCATCAAAAACAGGCATCATCGACAGAGTCATCGGCATAAATCTAGCGTTTGCTCCTGCCACACCGAGAACGACAGCAATTAAGGGCGCCCCCATTCCATAAAGTTCTACGTGAACCACTTGTCCAGGAAGTCCCCAAATCATAATTGTGGACAGCATTGACATATAAAGTGATAAACCATGTTCATGAGCAAAAGATCCAAAGCCTGTCATTGCTGAAAAGAGCAGCAGTGCAGGCAGACCGAAGGCATTTCTGATACCTGCCAAAACTGCTCTTGGATTTGTCTTAAGTTCCTTCATTGGTTTTCAAATACTGCTAAAATATATTAATGTTAACTTTGATGAACCCGTAAAAAGTCTAAATTGTACACTTGTATGTCATGCCCGCGAAAGCGAGAATGACAACTATATACGAATGGATCAACTTTAAGTACAAATGAAATTGTTTTCAGTACCTTCTCTCATTGACTGTGCAGATTTTGATCATGCAATGCTGAGAATGGATATTGTATTATTGTTAGAAAAGTTACATATTTTTCTTGAATAGTGTGAATATTATTACATGAATTTAGAATTATCTGATGTTTATATTCCCTCAGATTTAAAAAGAGTCTAATTATGATTAATTTTCCTCAAATCCTTCAACATGAAAAATAAAGTTTTTACAATTTTTAAAAAAGTAGTAAAATCTGTCCAGTTGCAACACTAACCCATTTGAAATAGTTGAGCATGGAACGAGATTTCACTAGT
>Ga0209403_10005169_pt1 | contig 13753 bp, 12 predicted proteins | sample ArcticOcean_MG_C_8_FD_187440 | JGI IMG/M metagenome (GOLD analysis project Ga0209403, IMG submission 187440) | Marine microbial communities from western Arctic Ocean - ArcticOcean_MG_CB11_86 (SPAdes) (version 2) | ecosystem: Environmental > Aquatic > Marine > Oceanic | place: Arctic Ocean... | reverse complement strand
GTGGCAGTGGCAGTGATGGCGAGTCCAGTGATCCTAGTGCTGAGATTATACAAATGGAAGATTTAGATGATGCTACTATTTCACAGCATAGAAAGGGTTATATTAAATTTATTAATGAAGTTTTTTATGATAAAATTAAAGATCTTGAGAGCAACAGTTCATTAAAAGTTTATCAGGTTTTAGTACAATCTTATTTAGCATTAAATACACCCTATAGAGGATTATTAGTTTATCATGGTCTAGGGACAGGTAAAACAGCGACGGCAATTTCATTGGCGGAGGGGTTAAGCGAGAAAATGAGAATTAATACTCTCTTACCTGCATCATTAGAGGGTAATTTTATTGGGGAGATAATGGGTGATCCTATCAAAGGTAAAATGGGATGGGGGGAAGAAATTAATATTAAAAATAAATGGAAATTTTTGAAATTATCGGAGATAGATGATGATTTTAAATCAAAATATAAATTAGATGGTAAGATACTAAGAAGTATACAAAATGCCACCAGTAGAGAGTTAGAAGGAGAAGATAAGAAAAAAGCGAAAAGTATTAGAGGATTATATGTTCCGGATAAAGATGGACAATCCTATGAAGAGTTAGATGATATTCATAAGGTCTTTTTGACGCAGGAAATATTCTACTTAATAAAGACGAAATATAATTTTATTCATTACAATCCGTTTCCTAAAGTAAAATCATCCTCTATTAAGGAGTTTGAAGGTAACGATGACGATGACGACGATTTATATCTTTTAGACGTGGATGATAAAAAAACATTAACTTACAACCAGACGATGGTAAAAGATTTGGAAAAGAGACTAAAATTTAATAAGAAAAATTTTAACGTAGACTCACCCTTTTATGGTGAATGTGTTATTGTCGATGAAGTTCATAATTTCGTAAGAGAAATATTAAATCCATCGTCAAAACCCTCTAAAGTTTTTTATGAATGGATTGTTAATGCTGAAAATGTAAAATTAGTCTTTTTATCGGGAACACCCATAATAAATAAACCAGCCGAAATCGCAGTATTGTATAATATGTTAAAAGGATTAATCAAGATATATAGTTTTACAATACAAACAAATATGGATATTGAATTAGTCAATAAACGATTCAATCATATTTTCTATGAAAATAAAAAATCAGATATAGAATTGTTTTATGTAGAAAGAAAGAAAGGAAAAATAGTCATATCATTTATACAAGAACGCACTAATTTTGAATCAGTTATGAATCCCAATGATAATATTGTTTATACCGTTCAGAGTAAGAGAGAAGGATTAAAAACTTTCGATGATTTCATCACTGAAATCTACAAAGGATTACATGAATTATTCAAAGATGAAGATATTACTCCCGCAAAAGAGTTATTTGATGAGATGAGTCCAAGAGGTAGAAACGGTATATTAAAGGGTAAACCTGTGATTTATGATAAAAATTTAAATATAACTTTTAATCGGAGACAAAAACTCTTTGAGATACTTGAGATACTTGACGATGATGTCTTGGTTGATATGACCAACAATGATAATTTCATGAGTTATTTCTTTGAAGGATCCTCTGAGATACCTGAAAAGAAAAGAATACTCATGAAACGTATGTTGATGGGTCTAACCTCTTATTATCCTATTGATCGTTCATCTATTGTAGACATGCCCAATGTAAAGGAACCTGAATATATATCCGAAGAATTAAAAAATCATAAGATAGTTGAGAATATGAATGTTGTCCCGTGCATGATGAGTCAAACACAATTTGAGAAATATCTAGAAGTTTATAGTAAAGAAAAATCAATGGACGCTTTCGCTCGCATGAATAACTATGAAGATACACCCTTTCATTATCATATGAGAACAAGACAAACTTGTAATATTGTTTATGCGGATGATGACTTTAGAACAACTAAAAAAACCGATGAAAACGATGACGAAATACAAAGATTAAAAACTCGTAGTTTCCAAAAGATATTAGATGATAATAGCTTGGGGATAACTAAAGATTTGAAAAATTTATCACCTAAAATGTTCAAAATCATGAATAATATAAATAAGTTTACTAATGAGACGGACTCAGGTAGAGTTCCCACGGGTAAGATATTATTTTACAGTGATTTTAGATCTGATGGTGGTTCCGAGGCTTTCGAGTTAATGTTAAAAAGCAATGGCTATGAAAAGTTTGATTATAAAGATCCTCAAAAAGAAAAAGGTAAGCGATATACTTTTATTACAGGAGGCGAAGGACAAGAAGAAAGAAGTATTAATAAAGAATATTTTAATGATGAGAAAAATAAATATGGAGATTATATTCAGTTAATGATTATCTCTTCGGCAGGAGCAGAAGGTATTTCATTAACTTGTGTAAGACAGGTTCATATTTTAGAACCCTTTTGGAATTATGTAAGAATAGACCAAGTATTAGGCAGGGCGATTCGTATGAAATCTCATGTAGATCTCGCTAAAGAAGATAGAAATGTTGAACAATTCTTATATCTAAGCACCTTACCGAAAGGAACAAATTTAGAAACTGTTTATGAGTCGCTTAAATCCGATCCTCATCAAACATGGACTATACCTGATTTTGAGATTGATGAAGTTAAAAGCGAATTGAGTAAATCTGAAAATAGAGAATTCAAAGAAATATTAGATAGTATTATTCGTATCAATGTTGATACAGGTGAGGAAACCGCCGATAATCATTTATTTGAGATAATGGAGCGCAAATACAGAGTATCTTTGGAAATTAGCAGTATTATTAAAGAATCATCCTTAGACTGTATCCAACATACACGAGATGACCCCGAACTAAATGATAAATGTATAAGGTTCTCGGATAAATTATCAGGCGAAATCGCGTATTTCCCCGGTATATCAGCAAAGGTCTTGGAAAACATTGATATAATACAACTGAAGGCTAAATATCTATATCATATTAAACCCAATGTATATGTTATATCGGCGTCAAACGATCAAGGGAATAATCTCTATATTTACTATGAATATGCTAAAGGAGGAAAAGATACAGATACAGATGTCGACATACGATATATCAGAGAAAAGGGTAGACGACTGTGCGATGTTTATATTGACACTATGATGGTCTTAAACTATGTTGATAAAGATCATCCTTACAACAAGCGATTAGGTAAAGAATTCTCTGTTTATCAAGAAATATATACTTTAGATGATAATATTATTGACGAATATATCGGCGTAGATAAGTTCCCCCCGCTAGATAAAGTATTAGTAAAGGATTCATTAAAAGGATACAAATTAAAATATAATATTAACGATACATTCTATTATATGGGGAAAGATAGCATCTTACCCGATAAATGTATTCAGAGGATTTATCCTTATCAGATATACGAACAAGATAATTTTAAGATTGAGAATATTAAACCAAGAGTAATATTTAATGGAGAATTATATATCAAAGATTAACGACTTCTACGTCTTTTAGTTCTACGTCTTTTAGATTTACGTCCTTTAGATTTTCTACTACGTCCTTTAGATTTTCTACTACGTCTACGTCTACGGTGACCTCCTCCTTGGGCTTTATTAACCGCCTCACCAATCTGCCACATCAAGTCGGGACCCAGTCTGCCGAGTTCATTGGCGAGAGGATCAGAACCCAAACGGGGATGTAAGGTCTTCGCGACTTGCAGTCGTTTTTCAGCTGCCTCAAGTGCTGCTTCTGCGTCTGTTGCTCTTGAGGCTGCAGCAACCTGTTCCATAAACTCGGGATATTGCTTTTTCATCGCCTTTAGAGTAACGAAAAGGTCATAATCGTTTATATCTGAATAGTACCTACCCTTCATAAACATCACTGTCTCTTTTGATATACCTATCGGTAATAACCTGTCTCTATAAGTAACCCAGAAAGGGTCAATAAACCAATATCCTGAATGCGACATTTTATAATATAGTAAATATATTAAATTAATATCTGAATAGATATATTTTGATTCATCTTTAAACAATATGATATATCTTTCATATCTTTCATATCTGTCTTTTCTATTAATATGTATTCATTAAAAGCATGTTTAACAAATATGCTTCTTAGATATTCATATTTATCGTTTAATAAACCTATCTCTTGATTGACTAAAAAATCATTATCTTTTAGTTGTAAACAGGTGTATTTATCATTTTCATATTTTATCGTTTTACTTTTACTTATCTTAAAGATATCTTTTTTTATACAAGGATTCATTAGTAGATAATTTAATATTTCTATAGTTACTATATCTTTACATTCTATACTATCTTCGGTTAAACATTCGTAAGTATAATATTCATCTCCACCTATCGTCTTCTCACCTTTGTATAAAAATGATATATTCTCTTGTTCGTTAAATCTTATGAAGATAGTATCATTGCTAAACAGTGAATTTTGTTCTTTTAACAATGTAATACTCTTAGGCACGAAATATCTTATTTCAGCAAGATCCTTTATTTCCGGAGGTAAGTATTCACTTAAATCAAACTTAAAATTAAATCTATTTTTAGATTCTGGTTGTCTCTGAATACTATATATATTTTTTATCTTTTTTGAAGTTGGTTTTATAAATTCTTTGTCCCCATTATCAAAGTGTTTTTGCTGAATAGTTTTTCCAGGTGTTTTTAATTTCTGTAAGATTAGTGAGCCGATAGTATTTATTAAATGTTTATTTAATATTGATAATTCATCTGTATCTATCTTATCAAAAATACTTGGATAATATAGACGATATAATTCTATATAATTTTGATCATTTTTAATATCATAACCAGTTTCCTGGAGTATTAAAGTAGATAATGTAGAGAACATGTAGTTTTTATTTTGTTTTGAAAAATACATGTCATAGGTAGACATAATTAAAATTAAAATTATTAGAATATTATTCTTTAAACTTATTTAAGGATCTTCTTCATTTCTTTCCAAGGCCAAGTCGGTTCTCATATTTCCTTCCATAGTATCTCTGGCAGCTTGTGCTGCTACTGCCGCAGCTACATTACCACCATCCTCAGCAGCTCTCCTCTGTCTCTCAACGTTACTTAGGTTACCCTCTACTCTCGTAGTATCCGATCCAAAGGTGGAAGGACCCGTGTTTTCACCGAGAGAACTCATATTCATTCTAGATAAAGATACATCGGGTGCCGTATTTACAAAATTACCCGAAATACTATTATCAATCTCAGTTGGCGGTACATCTACATTACCCTTTAATAAAGAATCTGGCGCCGAAAGAATACTATCACTCGGGAAAGCATCTACCGGATTATAAAAATCATAACTCGGTAATAATTCGTAGTTTTCAGAAGCCTTGATATCAAAATATTTACCACCACTCGTTATTCCAGGGGTTCTGCCTGGGAAAATACCCGTAACTATATCGTCTACAGTGGGACAATCAGAAGCGGGACAATCTTTAACAGGACATTCTTTATCCTCGCCCGAACATTCGGGACATTTTGGACACGACCCACCATTGCATTCTACATCGGGACATTTAGGACACGAGGGACATCCTGGATGATTGGGGCATTTAGGACAATTTAAATCTAATTTATTAATGCTATCCTTAATATCTTCATTCATCGTTTCACTATTCGTCGCCATATAATAAACCATCGTTCCTATCACAAATAATAGGAACAACGATACATATTGTAATATTTCAGTATATTCACTTGTATCAAAGTAATAATTAAACATATATATATAGTCTAATAGAATATATTTTTTGTAATATTATATTTTAATGAAATAATCTTTTCTTAAATTTATCATTTGTTTATCGGATAATTTAGTATTTAGATATTCTTCAAAAGATAATCCCTCCAACATTTTCTTAATAAAATGAATCGCGTACATGCCGCACTGTGAATTTTGTTTCTGATAAGAATGATCATTATAAAAATAATGAGGTTCCCGATTACATTTTCTACCTTGTTCTTGTGTCTTCTTTATTAAGTCTCTAATTTCCTTTTGTGGTTTATGACCGAAACTATCGAAGTAATAAATACCTGGATAATCATTGTTGTGTGAACCAAGATCCATATACAACGATATCCAGTGTTGACCATCCTTGGTACTTGGATCCGTATTAAAGACGACTCCAATTTTAGTTTCACCCTTGTCTAAATGTTTCTTCATATCAAATGAACATAAATTACTCACCGAACATTTATGAAAATCAATAGGAACGGCACCATAAAAATAAAATTCTTTATCGGCATCTAAGTGCTGCTCCAAACAGTCTTCAATCTCAAAAGTGGATAACCATTCATTATAATCTTTGATCCATTCTTTGGGCATCTGGGGCTTGAAACTATCTATAAATTCTTCTTTGTCTGAACCTAATTCTTTCATTAAAGATTTTATTTTCTGCCAACAGGCTTCAGATGAACATTTTGATATCTTACTTATCTGTTGACAAATATCACCGTGTATATCTTCATTCGTTCGGGATAAATCTATAGGATCTAATTTCTTATTTTTTTTAGATAATCTATTAATCGCTTTACCGACTTTAATAACGATATCGTCGTCCAAGCAACTACCTTCTACATCATTTTCACCAGGCGAACATTGGTCAACCTTAAACATCTTCTTTCTTTCTCTACCCTTAGCACCCCCTATAGCGCCACCATCTAAACCATCTAAACCATCTGAACCATCTGAACCATCTACAGAATAAGGTGAATCTGTAACTGAAGTATCGTCCATTATAATATAAATTTGATTTTATATTTAAAAAATTAAATCATTATAATTAAAAGAAATGAATATTTGCGAAAAGAAAAACCAAATCCACGATTTACTCAATGATGTTTTCTCTGAATACAATCGGATGAATGAAACTAAAATACAATCTAAATGTGAAACCGATTTAGAGATGAGAACCATGATCAGTAATATTCGTAGTTTAGAGGCGTCCAACCTGGAGAAAGATGTTCGTATTAAAAATCTTGAAAAGACTATCAATGATTATGACAAAATGATCAATGACTTAAATATGAAGTTAGAAATTAAGGAAGAATGTGATAAAGAAAGCAATCGCCACGATATGTTAAGGATACAGGCGAAGGAAATTACGGAAAAAGATAGGGAGATTTTACGACTAAATCGTCTCCTAGATTTTCACAAGAAAGAGAAAGAAAAGGAAAAATCAAAGAAACTAGATACTCTTATGAATGTTGTAACTAGTAAAAAAAAGGATAATCTCATTCTTAATGAAGCAATTGAACCTGTGAATGAACCTGTGAATGAACCTGTGAATGAACCTGTGATTGAACCTGTGAATGAACCGATTGAACCTGTGAATGAACCTGTGATTGAAGCGATTGAACCTGTGAATGAACCTGTGATTGAACCTGTGATTGAACCTGTGAATGAACCTGTGAATGAACCTGTGAATGAACCTGTGATTGAAGCGATTGAACCTGTGATTGAACCTGTGAATGAAGAAACAGGTGAAGTAAATCCTAATTTGATCTATGATAAGGAAGAGAAAGAACCCGAACCCTCACCGGGAGGTAGTATTCATAGTCCAGATATTAAAGTATCATTACCTGAAGATAAAGCTGAACCTGAAGACGGGGATAATCTCCGTTTAGAACTAGCTATAATTAATTCAAAAGCAGAAGTAATATCTAAGAAGACCCTTGTTAGTGAACTAGAAGTCAAAGAAGTTAAAGTCAAAGAAGTCACAGAAGTCACAGAAGTCAAAGTTAAAGAAGTTACAGAAGTCAAAGAAGTTAAAGTCAAAGAAGTCACAGAAGTCACAGAAGTTAAAGTTAAAGAAGTTACAGAAGTCACAGAAGTCAAAGAACCTAAAATCCTAATGAAAATGAAGGCAAAGGGTATCCAATACTTTGTCTATAAAGGAGATAATCCTCAGGATATGTATGAATACAACGAAGAAAAACGAGCGGATAAAATTGTAGGAAAGCGAACCAAAATTGACGGCAAGTATAAAAACGAATTATTTTAATTTCAGCAGTTTTATATAAATTTCACTTATTTCATCCTTTGTAAGAGCGTGTTTAAAACTATTAATAAATCTCTTATTATCATTCATATATAAATCAATTAAATATGGATCTATATAATTTTTTTTACAGACTGATGATGTGTTGTTCAATTTATGTGCTGTTTTTTGTAAAACCTCATTGATATTTTTCTTTTTATCGCTTTCCTTTTCTACGATATCGTATTTTAATATTTCACTGATGAAACTTAAATTTGCAACCCATGTCCTAAAATTTTTACTACTAAAGTTTCCGAACCTTTTTAAATATTTATTTACATCGGTAGACTTCAGTGTATACCATTGATTACCTCTACGATAAGTAAATAAAGAATCATCTTTTTTTAAGGTTCTTTTCTTAATCCTAAGATTACGACTTAATCGTTTACTCCTACACTTTCCCTTATTCTGAATTCCCTTTTTACCTATGAAATCAACCGATACAACGTCGCCCTTTATTTTAATATGTCTCGGTTCCAGTGTTGTCGCACCAAAGGAATCATTTTCATTCCGATATTTTTCTGAACCGATCCGAATACCACAATCAACAACTAACATTAATGCTGAGGCAATTTGTTTTTCTTTGGTTTCATCTTCAGAATATAAATCTCGCTTTACACTATTCATTATCTTTTTATAGTTTTCACCGAACGCAATCATCTTGTGAAATTTTGTTTTACTATTTTGTTCTGTAAACTTTTTATTATAAATATACTGCGGTCTATCTTTTTCGTCATAACCAATCGCCAAAACCTTATCATTCTTATTTAAATTTATTTTGACATCTTTATATGCAGGTGGCACATAGAATCCTTCTAGGAGTCTTTTTACGAGCGCTTGATTTATCTTTGATCCGTCCTGATCTAAATATTCATAAGTATATTTATCTTTTCTTCTAGATTTTATTTTGCGAACTATATATTCTTTCATCTATTTATTACATATATTTATTTTATTCATTATACTATAAAATGTTATCTCTTTTGAAAAATATTTCCATAGCTTCTCTGTCTTTAACAAATCAAGAATTTATACAGAACCATAACTCTGAAAATCATACTTTCCTGGTCTCAGAAAATCAATTTATAAATCGGACTTACAAAGATGAATTTACTATTCATGGGAATCATTATCTAATTCATAATTCATCTACTTATCATGATATACCGATCATTGATATACCGATTACAGATAAAGTTTCCGTAGATTGGAGAGATGAATATAAAGTTTCCTCAGTTAAAAACCAAGAATCGTGTGGTTCATGCTGGTCATTCTCATCGGTTGGGTCTACTGAATCAGCGTGGGCTATCAAACATAACATGTTATATAATCTTTCTGAACAAGAATTAATTGATTGTTCATTACAAAATCACGGTTGTCACGGAGGCTCAATGGATCTCGCTTTTCAATATATCATGAATAATGGTCTCTGCACTAACTTATCTTATCCTTATATCGCTAAAGGACAACAATGTAATAATAATACCTGTCAATCATTAGTAAGTATCAGTAATTACTCGGATGTTTCTCCGAATAATGAAACGTTATTAAAATCTGCTGTCGCAATTCAGCCAGTATCCGTCGCAATACAAGCAAATAAAAGATCATTTCAAATGTATCAATCAGGTATTTATTCAGATCCTGATTGTGGTTTTAAATTAGATCATGGCGTCCTAGTCGTAGGTTATGGTTATGATAAAGATTTAAATATGAAATATTGGATCATAAAAAATTCATGGGGTAAATCGTGGGGAGAGAACGGATATATAAGAATTCTTAGAGATAGCACCGATAATAGAGGATTATGTGGAATCGCTATGGATCCCAGCTATCCGATAGTTTAATATATTATAAGTGAGTAAAACAACATCATCTATATACGATATATACGATATATGCGATATATACGATATGCGCATCTTGTGGTCGCGATAGAAGTTTTCATAGTGGAAGGAGGGGCATGCGAATCAAATAACCTGCTAAAATTTGATTAATTTAAAAATTTTAGTTTAGTATTGATTAATATTTATAGGTAGATAGTAATACCATAGTAATAAATGCCTTTGACACAAGAAATAGATGATATTTATACGCGGTATTGCTTGGTAAATAAAAGCATAGAAGATCTAAAACAGATAACAAATAAATCTCTACCTACACTACGTAGGTATATCACCATCAAAGAGTATCTATCAATTGATTTGTATCCACTGTTGAATCAACGGAAACAATTAACGATATCATTTGCTGAGTTACTATGTAAGAAACTAATGAATACCTATCAACAAGAATTAGTATATGATAACGTTAAGAATAAAAAAATGAATCAAAAAAAAATATATCTAGAAGAACAACAGTCGTGTCAAATATGTTGTGATCAATCATCTACACACGAATATATGGAATGTTGTGGTCAATGGATATGTTCGCAATGTTTATTTCAGTGTTTCAAAATATCTACAATTGAATTTATGTATAACCCGTTATGTTGTGCTTTTTGTAAGAATCTTGTTTCAGAAAATACTATTAAAGAATTTACTGGTTCATTTGTAAATAATACCATCACTTATTCACGCGATCCATGGAGAAATACGAATGCGTGGAAATCCTTAGTTACATCACACAAACAATTAAATACATCAACCTATCTGGTTAATTTGTATTATTTATACAGCAAATATATGAAATATTTAACAGATAATCCGGATGTTAAAGATACACATCACATAGGTCCCTGTAATAAATGTTTAGTAAATAAATACAAATCAGTAGATAGATTTAAAGAAGACATGAAAGTTAATAACTTCAGGAATATTAATTTCAATATCAATATAGCCAAAGTTCGGAAGGACTGTGCAATTGATGAACAATTGAAACCGGAAATATTTGTATGTGATAAATGCACTGGATCTAATATTATTAAACGATGTCCTCATTGTGGTATTAAAAGCATGAGACCCGATGGGTGTAATTATGTTAGATGTGCGTGTGGTAATCACTGGTGCTTTGTTTGTAATATGCGTTTACCAGGGTCACATGAAGGTCATAACGTTCATTATTGGAACGGAAAGGGTTCGAGTGCATATGATGATAAATGTAGGATTAGTGAATCTACCGATAGAATAGATTACGTATTAAAAAATTGTAATTGTAGTAGTTGTCGTAGTAGAGACGGGGCACCAATATGTGCTACTTTAGATTGTCCTAATAAGATACCATGTAAACCTTACAAAACTGAACATGGTAGATTAATGAAGTGGGGTATTCATTGTAGGGAATGTTCTACTATATAACTATATCTTTATCTTTCAGTCATTCTATAGTTTCCTAATAGGTTTTTTTTAACTGTAATCAGCATGGATTTTGTCTACCCATCGGCGACACCATTAATACTTTTTATTCTTAGATTGAACGGATATATATATATATAAGAATTCTTAGAGATAGCACCGATAATAGTGGATTATGTGAATTATGTGAAATCGCTATGGATCCTAGCTATCCGATAGTTTAATATATATTAATATTAATAAATGAGTAAAACAAAATCATCTTTATACGATATATACGATATTTGCGCATCTTGTGGTCGCGATAGAAGTTTTCATAGTGGCGCAGGAGGTGAAGCGGCTCAAGGACGCCAGCCGGTGTTTAGACACTTATTCGTTGAAACCATAAGAAAACCAAAGAGATCCAAGAAAACTAAGAGATCCAAGAAAACTAAGAGATCCAAGAAAACCAAGAAATCCAAGAAAACTAAGAAAACCAAGAAATCCAAGAGATCCAAGAGGCGTTCTGATACATATTCAAAACGCGTTTCTGTAAAACTGGATGATTTTTCAGATGAATTATATCAATACTTTAAGAGAATGAAACTAAATCCGAAACATAATTTTATCAATTTTACGACTGATATGAAAAGTGATAAAATTATATTCTCGTTTCATAGTCGTATCAATCATCATTATAATTCAGATCCATTGTGGGACGATATTCATTGTAGTGAACTTATTTTAAGTGATACCATGATTGTGAAAACTGAATGCGATAGAATAGAAAATGGAAAACCCGTAAAAGATAAATCGTCGATAGGGTTTTATAAAGTTTTTGTGAAAGGATTTCATAATTTATATGAATATATTCTATCTATTCAAAGTAATAAAACAGATAAAAAAGATCATCAATTACTATTTGATCTTTTACTAAAGAATCAACTTTTTTTAAATGATAGATCATTAATGAATCATAATTTAGACGTGAAAACATTACATTTTAAATTTAGTTAATCATTGATATTCATTATAACATCGCGTTTCAGAGTAAATTTATTTTCAACTTTTCTCCTACTCTTCATGTATTTAATTAGTTCCTCCGCCTTTTCATCTGATCCAAAGTATTCCCCAAAACACTCTTTATAAAATTTATTAGTATAACTTTCATAACATTTATTCACCGTTGGAACGACGCTGGTATTTAAGGCCTGAATATTAAAAGTTGGAATATTTGATTTATCTAATTCGCCGATATTTAAATCCTGTAAAATTTCATCACCTAACTTATCCCGCATTTCCTTGACGGGCTTCATTTTTACTTTCATCTTATCATTGTATTCTTTTAACTGATTATCACACTGAACCCATTGGACAATTTTAGTTTCCATTGTTATTTAATTGTAATAAACTACTAAATATTTAAATCAAATTTTAAAAATAACAAATCTTGACATTCAGACATAAAATAACAAAGACCGAAATAACAATAAACGTAATAATCATACTGAACCCAAAAAAATAAGGATAGAGTTGATCCAAGACTTTATCTACGATCGGTTTAATAATATCATTATTAATTGTATCTAAATGTTCTTCTTTTTTTATTTCTCTTTTCACTGATTCTAATAACTTTGTCGTTATTGTTTCAAATGACATTACTATCTGTATTATCTTTCTTAAAGATAATTTTTAAACTTAAAAATTTGATTTGAATATTTGGGAATGATACTAAACAAATTAAGAATAAATTATGGATCGTTACTTCTTGCGCGATATCCTTATCGGACTTACCTACTACATGGCCATCCAGTGGGGGGTGTATATTGAGAGGTCGTATGGTTGCGTAGAATGGCGATACAACGTGATGAATAACCAAAGTCCCACTACATAATGCTTAATTGCTTATATTTTAAACTTATCTTCTTCCAGATTTTCTCTTTTTAGATTTTTTACTTTTTCTCTTTTTAGATTTCGTCTTTTTATTTTGGACTTTAGCACTACCAATTAAATTTGTCTTTATTTTTTCTAATACATCATGGGCCAATGGTGTATCAGCACCTAAACGCTCGTGTAACGATTCTGCTAATGCTAATCTACTTTTGTCATTTTCTAATAATTTTTCATCTAACATGTTAATTATCCCTATATAATTATTCGCTTTTGCCGCCGCCAATGGTGTATCACCCCATGCGTTTGGAATCGTTAGGTCTGGACCGTAATCTAATAATATTTTAACATATTTCTCTTTAATTTCCTCTCTTTCGCTATTATACAGAATACATGATAATGTCGTCATTCCATCTCCATTTTTTTATTTATATCTGAACCCGAATTAAGTAATAACTTCATTATTTCTATACCTCCTTTTCGATATACACCCTCTCCGACGCATTTTGTAAGTAATGTTTCACCAAACTGAAGTTCAAGATTAGGATCAATTAATCCATATTAAAAGTAAACT
>Ga0209403_10005168_pt1 | contig 13753 bp, 15 predicted proteins | sample ArcticOcean_MG_C_8_FD_187440 | JGI IMG/M metagenome (GOLD analysis project Ga0209403, IMG submission 187440) | Marine microbial communities from western Arctic Ocean - ArcticOcean_MG_CB11_86 (SPAdes) (version 2) | ecosystem: Environmental > Aquatic > Marine > Oceanic | place: Arctic Ocean... | reverse complement strand
ACTAAGATTAAGTTATTTTAGTTACACAAAAGCTTTCTTTAATTTAATGAAACCTCGTGTAATGTCCTTAGTAATTTTTACCTGCGCAGTTGGGTTGTTAATTGCACCAATTAAAATTAGTTTTTTAGACGCAACGTTTTCACTAATGGCAGTTGCGCTTGGCTCTGGTGCTGCCGGTGCATTAAACATGTGGTATGAGTCAGATTTGGACTCAATAATGACAAGAACTTGCCTTAGACCTATTCCGGCTGGCAAATTATCAAGAGACCAAGCTTTGACGTTTGGTGTTATATCGTCATTTTTTTCAGTAATTATTCTTTATATTTTTTCAAACTTAGTTGCGGCAGCAACATTAGCTATAACAATTTTATTTTATGTTTTTATTTACACAATATGGCTTAAACGAAAAACTCCACAAAACATTGTAGTAGGGGGTGCCGCAGGTGCTTTGCCTCCAGTAATAGGTTGGGCAATAGCAACAAACGAAATATCCCTTCAGCCAATCATACTATTTTTAATTATATTTATATGGACACCTTCTCATTTTTGGGCATTAAGCTTATATAAATCAGAAGATTATAGAAAAGCTAAAATTCCAATGCTACCCATTACATCTGGCGTAAAAACCACAAAGTTAAATATATTTGTATATTCTCTTATTTTATTCCCTGTTTCCGCATTGCCTTTTTTCTTAAATTACTCGGGAGAAATCTATGCCACTCTATCTGTGGTGCTTAGTGGATATTATGTACTGATTGCCTATAAATTATTTAAAGAAAAAAACTCAATTAAAGAAAAAAAATTAGCAACAAAGTTGTTTGTATATTCAATACTTTATCTTTTTATGATTTTTGTATCTATTTTAATAGATAAATTCATTTAAATTTTTAAAGTTATAAAATTATGAAACTTAATAAAAAAAAATATTTAATTTTATTCTTTGCTCTATTCTTTTTACTAATTGTAGGAATAATAACGAGTTTATCCATAAATAAATTTACAACAACAAAAGCTAAAGCTGAAGAACCTATAGTTATAAATTTACTTACCAGCGTTCACCCAAGTTTACCTTGGAAATTTAAAGCGTTAAATAAAAAAATAAAAATTAAACCTGGAGAAGTTAAAACAATTGAATATATAGTTGAAAATTTAAGCAATGAAAAAAATACAGGCATTGCTACGTTTGCTTACTATCCAAAGCAATTTGGCTCTTATATTAGAAAATTAAATTGTTTTTGTTATGACGCCCAGACATTAAAGCCAAATCAACAAAACAAGTATTCATTGGTGATATTAATTGACCCAAAAGTGACAAAAGATAGCAAGACAAAGAACGTTAAAGAGATTACTATGCAGTTCACTTTTTTTGAATATAAAAAATATAAAGAAAAAAAAAGTGAAAGTGAAAGTTAATACTAACTATGCCAATTCTAATATTAAAAAATAACACTGTAAATTTACTCTGTGCTGTTTGTGTTAGTGATAATAATGGTGCGAAAATTGCTTTGACAATTATTATTTCATCTTTAACCTTATTAGGATTAGCTAACTGGGCATGGAAAAAATATTTTGTTAATAAAAAAGAAGTTTCTCAATAAAAGTAATCTTAATATCCATAAAATACAATTTTGCCTAGATAATATCAAAATTCTATATTATTAAAAGGCATGGAATACATAAGTACAAGAAATAATAAAAAAGCTTTTACTTTTGAGTATGCCTTTCTAAAAGGGTTAGCTCCAGATGGAGGCTTATTTATTCCAAAAACTTTAAAAAAATTTTCTAACGACGAACTTAAATCGTTTAGAAATCTTAGTTATCAAGAGCTTGCTAAAAAAGTAATTTTTCCTTTTATAGGTAATTTTATGTCTGAGAGCGAATTGTCAGACATAATTAAAAAATCTTATTCAAGCTTTAGAAAAGATAATGTTGTCCAACTGCTAAATGGTCAGCACAATGCATTGGAAATAGATATTTTAGAACTATTCCATGGACCTACACTTGCCTTTAAAGATATCGCAATGCAATTAATAGGTGATTTTTATGAACACCACCTAAATAAAAATAATAAAAGTATTAATATTATTGTGGCAACTTCAGGTGATACTGGAGCCGCCGCCATTAACGCTATTAAAGGAAAGAAAAATATAAATATATTTGTTCTTCATCCCCATAATAAAATTTCAACAGTTCAAAGAAAAATAATGACAACAACTAAAGAAAAAAATGTATTTAATATAGCGATCGAAGGCAACTTTGATGATTGTCAAAACTTAGTAAAATCTATGTTTTCAGATCATAATTTTTCAAATTTGATTAATATGTCTGGAGTAAACTCAATAAATTGGGCAAGAATAATTGCACAAACTGTTTATTATTTTTATGGCTATTTCCAAAGTGAGTATGTGAAAAGCTTTGACTACAAAAAACCAATTAATTTTTCTGTACCAACTGGAAATTTTGGTGATGTTTATGCAGGGTATTTAGCAAAAAAAATAGGACTACCAGTTAATAAATTAATTGTTGCAACAAATGATAATGATATTCTTCATAGAGCAATTTCAAATGGAAATTATGAGGTAAAAAAAACTCTTCAAACATTAGCTCCAAGCATGGATATTCAAGTTGCAAGTAATTTTGAAAGACTAATTTATGACTTAAATGATTATAGCGATATAGAAACTGAAAAAGTTATGCATGAAATTAAAAAAACTGGGAGGTATAAAATATCTAAAGATAAAATTGAAAAAATTAAAAAAAACTTTTTATCAGCAAGCTTAAATGAAAGAGAAATAAAAGATATTATGCGTAAACTTTCACTTTCAGGTTATAAAAATTCAATTTCTAAACAAAAGAATGACCCGATTATAGTAGACCCTCATACTGCTATCGGATTAGGAGCTATAGAAAAAATTTTGAAAGAAAGTAAAGATAGTGGCGTTAATATAATTGACCGACATAGTACTATTTCATTATCTACAGCTCATCCTGCAAAATTTCCTGAAGCAGCAAAAAACATATATGGTATAGTGGATCTTCCTGAGGGACTTAATCATGTTATGAAAGAAAAAGAAATTTTCAATATTATGGATAATAATATTGAAATTGTTAAGAATTATATTTTGAAAAAGATTTAAACTAAATTGGAGTTGCTTTTTTAGCTAAACTATCAGCTAACTCGTTCATTTGATCCCCCGAGTGCCCTTTTACCCAGATCCATTCAATTTCTTTAGGCTCCGTTAATTTCTTAAGTTTTTTCCAAAGGTCAATATTTTTTACATCTTTTTTCTTTGCTGTCTTCCAGTTATTTTTTTTCCAGTTTTTTATCCATACGCTAATTCCTTCTTTTACATACGTAGAGTCCGTGTAAATACAAATTTCTTTTTGAGACAATTGATCTGGAGCTAATAATTTACAATACTTAAGCGCTTCAATTGCAGCAGTTAATTCCATTTTATTATTAGTAGTATTTTTTTCACCACCAGATATTTCTTTTCTGTTATTTTCGATTAAAATTACAGCAGCCCACCCACCTGGGCCAGGATTACCCAAACAAGAGCCGTCAGTATAAATTTTAATTTTCATAACTAAAAAAAATAATCTTGGTAGTTTGTTACACTTGTGTGAAACTCCAATCTTTTTAAGTATTCCATTGGATCTTTGACAGTAACTATTGCACCTTTGCTTATATTTATGTAATCAAAAACTCGAGTTAACAAAAATCTCATAGCAGCCCCTTGACATAATATCTTTAAAGATTTTTTTTCTTTTTCAGTTAACATTCTAATTTCCGAATATCCTTCAATAAACTTTTTTGCTTTAGTTGCATTAAAGCTTAAATTTTCACTACTTCCTTCAAAACAAAGTGCATTTAAACATACCGCAATTTCAAACGCATAAAAATCATTACATGCAAAGTAAAAATCAATAATTCCTGATACTTTATTTTTGTTAAAAAAAATATTGTCTGGAAATAAGTCTGAATGTATTATCCCTGAAGGGATATCATCTGGCCAATTTTGCTCAATTATACTTAAATTTTTTTCAATTGTTTCTGGTAAATTTTGGTGAATTTTGGAACAATCTTTTTTAATTTTGTTATAAATTTTTCTCCAAGATTCAACTGAAAGGTTATTTTCTCTTTTTATGGATAAATCTTTTGTTATTAAATGGAGTTTTGCAGCATTAATTCCAACTTGATAACAATCGCTAGGATTTAAAATTTTTTTCGCCTTTCCATCTAAAAAAGAAATAACTGCTGCATTTTTGTTTAAAACTTTAGATATATAGCTTCCATTTATATTAATTATAGGTTCTGGAGATAAAAATTTTCTATCAAAGAGATTTCGCATAAGACCAATAAAAAATGGAAGATCTTTTTCCTCAACTCTTTTTTCATATAAAGTTAGAATAAATTTACCTCTTTCTGTTTGGGTAAAATAATTAGTATTTTCTATTCCTTCTTTTATTTCTTTATAATTTAATAATTTACCTAAATCATATTTTGAAAAAATTTTTTTTAATTCATTTTCGGATAATTTTGTATAAACGGCCATATTTTTAAATATTTATATCCTCTTTTATCAAAACATTCTGTTAATTTACATAGAAAGGAAAATAAATACAAAACTAGAGAGTGGTTGATAACAACACTTAACATATCTAAATTTGCCGGCTAAAAGTGACCTGAGTGTCGTCTATTTAGTAAAAGCTTTATTCTAAACTTTAAAGTGTTTTAATTCTGCTTTAGCTTGATCTAGACTTTTTTTGTAAAGATTTTCAAGTTTGTTTTGGTCTATTGATTTTTTAATTAAAAATTCCACAGCTTCTATAGTGATTTTTACTGAGTTATTTTTGATATCTTTTAAGGCGTTTTTCTTCATTTGCAAAATTTTCTGTTCCGTACTTTTCTTTTTTTCTTCTATTGATTGATGTAGTTTTTGTGTTTTTTCTAAAATCAATTCTTCACTTTTTTTTCTAGATATATTAATTATTTTTTGAACTTCTTTTTTTGATTTTTCTATTTTATCTTCATAGTTGCTTAATAAATTTTTGGCCTCAACTTTTAACTTTTCAGCCTCATTAATTTCTTTTTTAATTTCATTAATTTGAGTAATTAATAAATTATTTATTTTCTGCGGCATTTTTAAGTAGATTAAGACTACACAAAAAATAATAAAAGAAACTGCTACCCAAAAAGTTGCGTCTATAACCATTTATTTTCCTGTACTTTTTTTTTTATTAAATCCTCGACGACGGCCGAAACATTACTTTTATTAACGTCAGCATCCATTACTTGTTTTATAATTTCCCCAGAAGCTTCTGCTGCAATTTTACCCACATCTTCAGTGGAAGATTTTTTTAAATCTTGTATCTCTTTTTCTACAGAAATCAACTCTTTCTCAATTTCACCATTAAATTTTTTATTTTTATTTTTAATATCTTGCTCAAGTTTTTTTCTTCCATTTTCGATTATATTTTTTGCTTCTTTATGAGAATTTTCAATTATTAAATTATATTCTTTTAATTTTTTTTCTGCATTTTCTTTAAGTTTTTGTGCTTCATTAATATCATTGACCGTTTTGGATTTTCTATTTTCTATACTATTGGTTATTTTTGGTAAAAATATTTTCCAAATAATTAAATAAAAAATAGAGAAAGTTAGAATTAACCAAAATACTTGTGACACCCAATATTTAGGATTGAGCTGAGGCATTCCTGCCTCAGACCCAAAAGCTTTATCATAAAAAATAAATGTGGCTAAGCAAAAAGCAAAGCAAAAATTTTTCATAAGTAAAATTTTATTTATTAAAACGCAAATAAAATTATTAATGCAACCACTAGCCCAAATAGACCAGTCGCCTCTGCTAAAGCAAATCCTAAAAGCAAATTTGGAAATTGTTTTTGTGCTGCTGATGGATTTCTCATTGCAGCTGACAAATAATTACCAAAAATTATACCAATACCCACACCAGCTCCTGCTAATGCTATCGCTGCAAGGCCTGCTCCTATCATCTTCGCTGCTTCTAACTCCATTTTTCCTCCTATTGTTAATGGTGTAAATTTAATGCATCATTTAAGTAAATGCATGTTAAAATTGCAAAAACATAAGCTTGAAGAAAAGCAACTAGTATCTCAAGTCCTGTTAATGCTACAGAAAAACCAAGCGGCAACCATCCACCCAGTAATCCCAAACTTATCACAAACCCACCAAACACCTTTAACATAGTGTGTCCAGCCATCATATTTGCAAATAACCTTACTGACAAGCTGATGGGTCTACTTAAATAAGAAATAATTTCTATAATAATTATTAAAGGCAAAAGTACAATTGGCACCCCTTTTGGAACAAAAAGTTCTAAATATCTAAAGCCATGTTTTGCAAAACCTAAAATTGTTACACTGATAAATACAATTGAAGCTAGGACAAAAGTTACGATTATGTGACTAGTTACAGTGAATGAGTAAGGAAGCATTCCAACCATATTGCAAAACAAAACAAACGTAAACAAAGAAAATATAAATGGAAAAAAAGGTTTGGCACTAGACCCGGCAGTATCATTTATCATTTTTGCGACAAATGTATAACTCATTTCAGTAATCAACTGAATTTTTGAAGGTATCAAAGATTTTTTTTTAGTTCCAAAAAATAAAATTGATATAACTAACATTGCGCTAATCACCATGAAAAGACTTGCATTTGTAAAAGACAAATTAATGCCACCAAGGTTAATTTCTGGACCTATTTTATAAACCTCAAATTGATGCATTGGATTTGTTACCATTTTAATTCCTAACTTTTATAATTTTTTATTCATTTTTTTTGCTGCCCTAAATACGTTTAAAATTCCAGCAGCCACACCCATAAAAAAAAAAAGAATTATTAATATAGGTTTAGTACCAAACCAATTGTCCAAAAGAAACCCTATTGCTGATCCCACCACAACTGAAGCGACTAATTCTGTGCTTATTTTCAAAGCTTTACCCAAAGATGCGGCATTTGAACCGTCATCATTTTTCGTATTTTTTTTAATTTTTTTTTTTACAATCTCTAAGCGAGTTGATATCTCTTTTAGATCTTTCATTTATAGTATTTTATTTTAAGCAACTAATTCCTCAGCTTTTTGTAAATCAACAGAGACAAGTTGACTAATACCTTTTTCTTGCATTGTGACTCCATAAAGTCTGTCTACTCTTGACATAGTCAGAGCATGATGACTAATAATTATAAACTTCGTTTCTGTAATTTTTGTAAGTTCATCTAACAAAGCACAAAACCTTGTAACATTAGCATCATCTAATGGCGCATCAACTTCATCTAAGACACATATTGGGGAAGGGCTAGTTAAAAAAACTGCAAATATTAACGATAATGCAGTTAATGCTTGTTCGCCTCCAGACAATAGAGTGATAGATTGAAGTCTTTTCCCCGGAGGACTAACTAACATTTCAAGGCCTGCTTCTAAGGGGTCGTCCGAGTCAACCAGTTCTAGTTTTGCGGTCCCTCCACTAAAAAGTTTTTTATAAACTTCACCAAATTTTCTATTTACCTTTTCAAATGCATCTAGAAGCCTTTCCCTCCCTTTTTGATTAAGCTCATTTATACTAGATCTAAGTTTTGAAATTGCAGAAACCAAATCCTCTCTATCTTCTTCCATTTTTTTTATTTTCGTTTTATGTCTTTCGGTTTCTATATCTGCTCTTAAATTTACTGTACCTAAGCGTTCACGTTCATTTTTTTTGGCATCTAACTTATCTTCCTGCTCAACAGAGGCAGGTAAGTTATTCATATCATTAATGTCTGAATTATCTAAAATATTTTTTTCATTAAATCCAAGGTCATTTTTTATGTTACTAACCAAATCTTTTTTTCTATTTAGTAAACCATCCAATGTTGCCCCTGATCTAGCTTTGTTTTCTCTAGCAATTATCATTTTTTGCTCAACAGCTTTTAATTGCTTATTCATTTTTTGCTCCTCAAGCTCTGCACCAACAAGATTCAAAGAAATATTTTCTTTTTCGCTTTCCGTATTTGTTGTGTTTTGAATTAGTTTACCTTTTTTAATTGCTATAATTTCTGGTAATTTTGTATTGTTGTCTAATTCAATTTTAATTTCATTGATTCTACCATGCAACTCTTTTGACATTTTTTCAGAATTAAAACGTAAGTTTTTCCAATTTTCAATTTCTATATCTATGTTTTTAATTCTTTCTTTTCTCTTAATTGTTTCTGTTTTAATAGATTCATGTTTACTTAAAGCTGAAGCATATTTTTTTTGGAAAAGACTAATTTTTTCAGCAAGCTCATTTATTTCTTCTGCGGAACTACCAGTTGACAAAGTTGCTAGTTTTTCAGTTTCACTTCTAATAGAAGTGATTAAATTTTGAATTGTATTTTTTGCTTTTTCATTTTCATTATTTTCAATTTGATTTATTGTATTTTCTAGATCTTGACTAATCTTACTTAAGTAGTTGACTAAATTTTTTCCATGATTGTTTAAAGATAAATTTTTTGAAATTGTTTCAAGTTTATTTTGCTCCTTTTTCAATAAATGTGTTGCTGAATCAAGATCTAATTCTGTTTGTTTTTCAAGATCATAATATTTCTTCTCCGTATCAATTAAGATATTTTTTTCTTCACTAAGCCTTCTTTCATTTGATTGTGCATCTAAAATAATATTTTTTTCTCTTTCAATGTCCACTTCGATTGTCTCTTTTGCTTTTTGAATTCTTTCTTTATCAGTTTTTGCTCTTCTTTCTTCATCTTCTAGGTTTTCAAATTCTAAATTAAGTCTTTGTAATTTAGACAAAACTTCGAGATTTTTATCTCTAAGAGGTTTTAACTTTTTGTTTGCTTCTTCCAGTAAATTATTATTATGATTTATTTCAATTGTAAGGCCGCTTATTTCGTCGTCAGATTCATTCGTGATTTCTTTTGTAGCATTTATTTCTTTTTTAATTTCTTCTAATTTTATATAATAAAGCCCAGCTTCAATTTTTTTAATATCTTTAGAAATAAGTTTGTATTTAGAAGCTTCCTCTGCTTGTTTTTTCAAATTTTCTAAGTATTTTTCTTGTTGTCTTCTTAATTCATCTGCCCTTTTTAAATTATTTTCTGCGGAATTAAGTCTTAATTCGGATTCATGTCTTCGAACATGCATACCAGAAATACCCGCAGCTTCTTCAATGATAGCCCTCCTATCAGACGGTTTTGCTGTTACCAAAGCTCCAATTCTACCTTGGCTTATCATTGAAGGAGAGTGGGCTCCAGTAGATAGATCAGCAAAAAAAGTCTGAACATCTCTCGCTCTTACTTCTTTATTATTAACAAAATATCTTGAACCTTTATCTTTTTCTATTCTTCTTTTAATGTTAATTAAATCTAACTCTTTAAATTGTAGCGGACCATCCTTATTTGAATTGTCTAAGGTTAAAGTGACTTCAGCAATATTTTTTGATGTTTTGTTTGCTGTTCCTGAAAAAATTACATCCTCCATGCCTGATCCGCGCATACTTTTAGCTGAGGTTTCTCCCATACACCATCTTATGGATTCTACAATATTCGATTTTCCACAACCATTAGGTCCCACTATACCCGTCAAACCTTTTTCAATTAAAAAAGAAGTTTTATCTACAAAAGATTTAAATCCAATTAGTTCTAGCTTTTTAAATTCCATTTTTAAATAATTTTATCAATTTTTTTTGCTATGTTTTCAAAAGTAAAAGAGTCTTCAAATTTTTTTTCATTTATTATAATAGTTGGCGTTGCAGTAATAGAATATTTTTTTTGTGCATCTATTCTTTCATTTAATATCTTGTCACTAATGCTGTTATCAATCAAACACTGATCAAAATTCAAAGAACTTATCCCCAAGCTTTTAGCAATTTTTTTTAGATTTTTATTAATTCCATCAAGATCTGATGCTGCCGTCCATGATTTTTGTTCTTTATAAATTTTATCAAGAAAATTTATCTGATTTTTTTGTTCAACGCAGTGTAGTAATTTTGATGCATTAAATGCTGCTTGGTCTAAAGGAAAATCAATAAAAATTATCTGAACTTTACCTGAGTCAACGTACTTATTTTTAATTTTAGGTATTATATCTAGATGAAAGTTCGCACAATGTGGGCAAGTATGAGATGAAAAAACTTTAATTTTAACTACAGCAGTATCTAAGCCCAGTGTGACTTTGTTCTTATGTGACTCTGCGTTTTCAGCATAAGATTTAAAAAAAATAAAACATATAAATATAATTTTTAAAATTATAAATATTTTAAAATTTTTATTCATTTTTTTATTATATCTAAAAGTTGAGAAAGAGATTTTTTAATTTTTTCACTTTTTATACTATTTACTTGGATTTCGAAACTTTTTGAAAACTTGTTTAGTATATTATTTTTGTTACTTTTTTCTAATTTTTTACTAAATGGTTGTATTTGTATCTCGTTTATTAATTGATAACCAAAATAGCTATTTATTTTGTTAATGATATCGTTCTTAGAGTACTCTATCGTTATTTCATCACCTCTGTTTACGGCAATTAGAAGCTTTCCATGTGTATCTCCACGATTCATCTTTATTGATTTAGGAAAAGAGCAATTTGAAATCTCCTTGCTAACTAAAGTTTTCCATTTAGTAATAATTTCTGAATAATTATATCCATTTTTTCTTAACATTCCTTTAATACCCCGTGGCAAAGTATTACCAAATGGTCTTAATCCTTGAACGTAAGTTTTGCTTTCTTTATTATTTCTTTTGTAATGCATATAAAGAGTATGAATTTAGCAAAAAAAATTCTCACATGGTATGATAATAATAAAAGAATTTTACCATGGCGAATAAGCCAAAATTCAAAGAATAATCAATATTATAGATTATTAAGTGAATTTATGCTTCAACAAACACAAGTTAAAACTGTAATTCCTTATTTTAAACGCTTTATAAAAAAAATTCCAAATTTACAAGTTCTATCAAAAAGCAAAGAAAAGACAGTGCTAAAACTGTGGGAGGGACTAGGCTATTACAGAAGAGCAAAAAACTTACACAAAACTTCTAAAATATTAATTGAGAGGCATGAAGGAAAAATCCCAAGTAACACGGAAGAGCTAAAGGAATTACCTGGAATAGGAGATTATACTGCAAATATACTTTTGGCTTTAATTTATAATCAACCACGAATTGGTTTAGATGGTAATGTAAAAAGAGTTTTATTTAGGTTGTTTAATAATCATTTATTTAATAAAAAAATCTCATTTAGAACAAAAAGAAATAGTGACCTAGCTGAAGCGTTAATGGAATTCGGAGCTTTAATATGTCAGCCTAAAAATCCTAAGTGTCAAGAATGTAAAATTAAAAAAATGTGTTATTACTATAAATCAGAATCAAAAAATAAATTTAATAAAAAAATAAAAATGAAATCAAAAAATTATGATATTTTTTGCTACCTAAAAAAAAATACAAAACAAATAGCATTAACTAAAAGTAATAATTTAGGGTTTTTAAAAAAATTTAATCTACCCAAAATAAAAAAAAGATCTAAAAAAAATAAAGATTGGAAGTTTTTATGCAACTATAAAAACTCTATATCTAATAAAAAATTAAACATCAATTTGTACTACAAATTTTCTTCAAAGATACCCAGCAAATATCATTGGTATTATTTAAATAAAAATAATGATTTTATCCCAACGTTCACTAAAAAAATTTTTAAACAGGTTTCGAATTTGTATTAATGAAAAAAAAAATAGCTATTATTGGTTCAGGTATAGCAGGACTTACACTGGCAAGCCTTATAAAAAAAAAATCTAATTTTGATTTCATAATATATGAAAAAGCTGATTTTCTAAATTTAGATGAAGGTTTTGGAATCCAGCTTTCAGTTAATAGTGTTTCTATTTTGAATAAAATTGGTTTTGATAAAATAAATAAAAATGAAAAATTTAATCCATCGAAATTAGATTTTTATTCATTAAATTTTAATAAAATTTGCGACCTAGATTTAACAATTTTTAATTCTTCCAAAGAAAAATATACAACACTTCAGAGGTCAACTTTAATCAAGTTTTTAAAAGAGAATCTATTATCTAATTCAATAGTATTTAGAAAAAAAATTAGTAGTGTTAAATGGGCAAATGAAAAAATCAATATTCATTTTTCTGATGGTTCAGCAGATGAAGTGGACTATTTAATAGTTTCAGATGGTATTTTTTCTAACACCAAATCAATTATAGAAAATAAAAGCTTTAAACCAATTTATTCTGGCTCAAACGCCATTAGGTCATTAATTAAAGCCCAAGATGTACCCAATCTTAATAATAACAATATATCCTTAGTTTTGGGATCCAATGCTCATTTAGTTTTATATCCAGTAAATCAAAGTAAAGAAATTAATTTGGTTTGTATAATTAGGAAAAAACTAGAAAGTAAAGCAGATATTAAAGAAATTTTAGACAAAATAATATTTAAACAAAATAAAAATTTAGCTGATTTGTTTAAAGGAGATTTAAAATCGTGGCCGATTTATATATCCAACGAACCCACCAAGCCAATCAAAAAAAATATTCTATATATTGGTGATGCTTTCTACACTTTTTTACCAACAATGGCCCAAGGAACATCGCAGGCAATTGAAGCTGCAAATGAGGTTTTTAATTTAATTATAGATAATCATCCAGGTATACAAAATGTATACTTTAAAAATAGATCCAAAATAACCAACTTAATTAGAAAAAGATCTAAATTTAATTATTTTGCATTTCATATATCCAATTTAATATTAAAAGTTTTAAGGAATAAAATTCTAAAAATTGCAGTAAAAAATAAAAAATTTATAAATAGCTATTTAGGTAAAATTTATAATAAAAAATTTTAATTATTTTTAGATAAAAAATTTTGTCTTAATTTATCTATTGGTTTAATAGATCCGTCAATATTACAGTGCCAATAAGTCCACCCGTTACAACTTTCAGTACCAAGTATTTTTGCAGCCACCTTATGAATGGAGCCTTCAGTTTTACTGTGTTTAATACTACCGTCAGCCATTATCTTGGCATTAATTTTTTTCTTTTGATCAAAAATGTTAGTTCCTGGTTTTATTACTCCTAGCTCCACTAAAGACCCAAAAGGAATTCTTGGTTTAGATTTATTATTTTCTAGTGTATCCAAGCAACTTTCTTCAATAATTTTAGTTTTGTTAATTCTATTATAAGCGGCTTCAAAATACTTATTATCTTTTTCAATACCAAAATATTTTCTGCCCAGTTTTTTAGCTACGACCGCTGTAGTTCCTGTGCCTAAAAAAGGGTCAAACACACAATCACCTTTATTTGTGGTTGCTAAAATAACTCTATGCAAAAGAGCTTCAGGTTTTTGTGTAGAGTGTATTTTTTTTCCGTTTTTTTTTAATCTTTCTTTTCCACTGCATATCGGAAGCATCCAATCAGATCTCATTTGTAAATCGTCATTTAAACATTTTAAAGACTGATAATTAAATGTATATTTAGATTTTTTACTTTTAGATGCCCATATTAAAGTTTCGTGTGCGTTAGTAAATCTTGTTCCTCTAAAATTTGGCATTGGATTATTTTTTCTCCAAATAACATCATTCAACAACCAATAATTTAAATTTTGTAAATGGTAGCCTATTCGAAATATATTGTGGTAAGAGCCTATTACCCAAATACTTCCATTATCTTTTAAAATTCTTTTGCACTCAATTAACCAAGCATTGCAGAAATCATCATAATGTTTGAA
>Ga0209403_10005166_pt1 | contig 13760 bp, 10 predicted proteins | sample ArcticOcean_MG_C_8_FD_187440 | JGI IMG/M metagenome (GOLD analysis project Ga0209403, IMG submission 187440) | Marine microbial communities from western Arctic Ocean - ArcticOcean_MG_CB11_86 (SPAdes) (version 2) | ecosystem: Environmental > Aquatic > Marine > Oceanic | place: Arctic Ocean... | reverse complement strand
TTGCCGAAGAGCCTGTTCAGGACATTCCGGGGATCGATCTCAGCGGGGACGGGCTGCGTGGGCGAGCGGTAGCTGCAGTGCGAGTAGTACGCCTCGTGCAGACCCGCCTGGTTCTCCTTCCATGTCTGGGGCATCGTCGCCAGCTCGAGCGAGGGCAGCAATGTGTGGGCACCCACGTAGTTGGCCATGATCTGGTCGGCCGAGATTGCGATGTTGATGCGGCTGCGTGTGTCCGCGTCGGGGAGTGTGGCGGTGAGCCAGGTCGACAACTCCAGCGCATGCGGCGCGCCGCTGAACGGCGTGATCGGCACGCCGGAGATCCCCTTCATCATCAGGCACTGGTCCAGGATCGGACGCAGCGACTCGATCGCCGGCGGCGGCGACTTGTGATACGCCTCCGGGCTTTCGGGCCAGAACTCGTCCATGATGACGCCGTGTGGCATGTACATGAACCCGAGACGCACCGGCGGATTGGCGGGATTGCTGCCGGCCGCCCAGCTCAGGGAATCCATGAACGGCAGCGCGAGGGACACCCCCGCTCCTTTCAACAAGGCGCGACGATCGAAAAGCGACCGGTTATTCATCGTATTTATCCTTTAACTTTGCGGTGCGTAAACAAGTAACTGGTGATGACCTCAGTGATCATCGTCCGCATTCGGTACTGGTCCTGGGCAATCTTCACCATCAACTGGTCGATCACGATTTCGTCGTAGCCTTCCAGTTGTCGTCCAAGCGCGTAGGCCATCAGCCTTTCGGTCAGGTTTCGAGCCAGGTCCGCCTTTCGACTGGCCAGAAGGCCCTTCAATTCTGCGGGGTTCGAGAAGCCTTCTCCGTTTGGAAGTTTCCCTGCTGAGTCGATTGCGACGCCAACGTCATCCTTTTCGCGCCATCGCCCGATGGCGTCGAAATTCTCAAGACCGAAGCCGATCGGGTCGAGAAGCCTGTGACAGTTGGCGCATGTGGGTTCCGATTGGTGTAATTCCGTCCGTTGACGCAGAGTCAATCCCTCCACGCTTTTCTGCTCCTGCTCTTCCAGTTCGGGGACGTCGGGCGGCGGCGGCGGGACGCGTTCTCCCAGGACCTGCTCGAGTACCCAGACACCTCGCCGAACCGGGCTGGTGCGGTTGGGAAACGACGTGCTCGCCAGCGTGGCCGGCATGCCGAGGATGCCGCCTCGGTTGGCGTTCTCCAGCTTGACTCGCCGCATAGTGGGACCTTGAACAGTTTGCTCAAGGCCGTACAGCTTGGCGAGCGGCTCATTCAGGAAGGTGTAGTCGCTGTCCACGAACCGGAACACGCTCTGGTTCTCGCGCACGATGCTTTGGAAAAACAGGCGTGCTTCTTCCATCATCGCCTTGCGCAACGCGGGGGTCATCTGAGGGAACACGTCCGGGTCAAACGCCTGGCTCTCCAGCCCACCCACGCCGAGCCACTGGGCGCCGAAACCGTCGAACAGAGCCCGCGAACGGTCGTGTGCTAACAGCCGCTCCACCTGAGCCCGCAGCACTTCGGACTTATGGAGTCCGCCCTTGTCAGCAACGGCGGACAGCTCGGCGTCGGGCGGCGCCGACCACAGCAGATAGGAAAGGCGCGAGGCCAATTGATAGTCGTCCAGCGGTACGACGGGATCCTTCGAATCGACTTCCACGGCAGGCGTGATGAAGAGGAACTGTGGAGAAACGAGGACCGCCTTCCACATCAGGCCCAGCGAAGCCGTGTAATCCAGCTGGTTCTCGCGGGCGAGGTCGAAGATGCCCACAAGGACATCCAGCTCCGCCTCAGTGGGAGGCCGGCGGTAAGCATCGCGAGCCAGAGAGCGTGCGACCTGGCGGGCCGCCTTGCGGAGATCGGCGCTGTTGGATGGCGTCTCGCCAAACAGTCGCTTCTGTACTCCCGTGGGCGCCTTGCCCTCCGGTGATACGACCTCATCGATCACCTTGTTGGAGATGTCGAGGAACAGCTCCGACTGGAGCGGGGAGATTGAGTTGAGATAACCCTCCCCGACGACCTCCTCGGGCAGGCTGTCGACGACCGACGGACCCACGCCGTAGAGGTCGTGTAGCGTATTGCCGTATTCCATCTTGCTCAGGCGACGGATCACGAAGTGACCCGGGTCGCGCGGGGCCAGGTACTTGAGTTTGCCCATCCATTCGATGAACTGGTGACGCTCTTCATCGGTCGGGATTTTGTCCGCATGGTCGGGCGGCATGTCGTGTACCTTCACATTCGCGACCGCCTTCTTCCAATGCAGGAACGAGGACGTGGCCCCGGGGCTCTTGAGCGCCGACCGGAGATTGATGCCCGCCTCGGGTCGGGGGCCGTGGCAACTGACGCAGTACTTATTGACGAAGGGCCCGACCTTCTCTTTGAATGTTTTCTCGGCGTCGGCCCGGAGCGCCGCCTCGTCCGCACTGCCATCGTCTGCCTCTGACCGACAGGGCGAAATCAAAGACAAGGCCAGAGCCAGACCCGCGACCGTTTCGGGAACAATCTGAAAAACGCGTGATGACCGCATTTTGCTTTCCAACTGAGAGTTTGAAATCCAGCAACGTGTTGTCCCGCAGTATCGCAGCCAGGAATGTAATTGACGACTGATGGTTGACTCGCGAAGTGAAAATAGCTGGAAGCGGAAATGGTCCACTCGTCAACGTGGATCAGTTCTTTGATCACATTTCTCAAATCGCTTCAGGTGTGCCTGGGTTCGCCGACGACGTCTCACGACAACGTCACCGCCAGAATGCTTCCGCGCGGCAGTTCAGCCCGAGACAGACGAAATCGAATCGCACGCTGCGGTTTCGTTCCGGCCTGGGCGTCTCTTTGCGGCATTTGACGTCTGAGTTCGTACAGGCGTGAGCGAGATTGACGCCTTGAGGTCTACGGTCGAAATGGGGACGCGTACAGCTCACCCGAACCTGCGGAGGTGATCGCGACCTGGAGCAGTTCGAGGTTTGGGATTGCTGGTCTCTCGGCTGCCCAGAACTGTCGAATTGCGAGTGAAAACCGGACTGATTGGACGGGGCTGATGTTGTCGGCAGTCGATCTCTGCGACGTCTCCATGGCTGGTGAATGAAATCAACCGTCTGAGATGACAGAATCTAGTGAGCGGTAAATCGTGTAAAATGCGGCACTTTGAGTTCGGCGGAGTTTTTTGACCCGACTGCCAGGACAATTACGACTTCTCGGCGATCCCATCGATCAGCAAACAGAAGGTGCTGGAACTGGCTCGCTGCGACTGGATCAGAAAGTCGGCGAACTGCTGCCTGGTGGGACAACCGGGAATTGGACGCTGTCATCGCGAAGCATTTCGTGTTCACCGACCTGAATCAGCAGCGGCGGAAGACCTCGGTTCAGTCGTTGCCGCTCTCGAATCTCGCACGAGCTTCCTCTAGCCCACCAACATTCTCCACGTTGGTGAATCCCAGTCCCTCAAGTTCAACTTTTGCTTGACCGGAACGGCCACCACTGCGGCAGTGCAAATACACCTTCTGATCCTTGTTGGGAGCCACTTCGACAATCCGGTTCGTAATCTGGTCCAGCGGTATATGAGTGGCGATATCAAGGTGACCTTCGTCCCATTCAGCCTGCGTACGAACGTCGATCACGAGCGGTTTCGAGTCCGTGCTTGCCGCAGCCGCCTGTTCCGACGTGGACGATTCTGATGGCGTTTCTGGGGACGTTTTGGCGGATTCGCTCTTGGAGTCTGATTCTGCGTGGCTCCTGCCAGTATCTGATCCAGCCGTCTCCGTGTTTGACGCCTGGTTCGAGCATCCCGTGACCAGGCAAGTTACGGTCAGAAGTGTGAGAATCGTGCGCATGGAAAGTCCTCTTGCGTGTGTTGAATTGACGCCGAGATTATTTGTCCCCATCAATCGACATGCAACGAACACGACACGACTGGGTTTGGTTGACTCGACAATTGAAATGATCTGGTGCAACAGTCGTGGGCTATTTCAGAGGGTTCGTGACTCTGCCAAGGAACACCAATCCGTCGTTCCGGCTAGCCCAACACACGCAACTTGTGACTTCGTTTCTTAAGTGTCTCCAGCAGGTCCGAATAGCGGTTGAATGGCCGAACGGCCCGCTTCTGCTCGTCCAGGTTGCCCGATGGCGACTTCGCTCGCAGATTTTGCGGAAGCGTGAATGTGCCACAGGCGACTCCGCCAGTTTTCAGGAAGCCACGTCGCGACAGCTCATTGCCGCGCCGACGCTGGTGTGTTTCGGAAGCCGTTGACATGCTGCATTTCTCCCTGGTGGACGCACACGGATCAAAGCCCGGCGGCCTTGACAATCTCCTTGAGATCGAGGGCCTTCAACATCATTGTCGTTCGATCGTTCAGCACCTTGTCTTCACCAGTCGTCAGCGTCGCCGGGTAGCCGGCCTTGTTCAGTGCCTCTGCGAACTGTTTCGTTCCGCCCGTGCCAAGTATCTTGACCTTGATGATCCGATCCGCCAGTACACGAGTCATGACCCTCTCGTTCTGATTCAACTCGGCAACGCGTTCCTGCTTGAGCTTGTCGAGTGCGGGCATCACCGTCTTGCGCATTTGCGGCTCGATCTTCGTGCGTGCGTCCTTCTGAATCTGAGCAATCTCAGCACGTGAAGGTGGACCACGACGCCCCTTGCGTCGTGATGGCATGATCTTGCTGCGCATGTAACCGGGCATGAATTTCTGCATCAGCCCTGGAATTGTTTTCGGAACAATCTTGTGAGCGTGGTCGTGAATCTCTTCACCGCGAGTTGTCTTGAACGAGGCAACGGCAAGTTTCCACTGTGACTCAGTCGTGAGCGCTTTCACCTTCGATTTCTGGACGCTGCTGATGTTCAATCCGCCGACGATCGAATAGATATTCCCAGCCACTTTCTTACGCAGAGCTTCTTCGGCTGTTTTGGCCGCAGCTTCTTCTGCCGCTCGTTTCGCTTTCTCAGCGGCGGTGAGTGGTGGTTTCTTCCCCTCGGTCGAGTTCTCGACCACCAAAGTCTTACCGGATTCAACTTTCTTCTTGTCCTTGCCCTTGTCATCCGCGGAAACCGATGTCGCCAGCAGGCCGGCTGTCAGTAACAACGCGAGAAGTCCGACTGTTCGTGTTCGCATGAGGTTGCTCCGTGTGAGATTTGTAAGAACAGCTGCCGCGTTTTCGCCGCAGGCCAGGATTATCGCGTGCCAGTCGCTCCTGCTTCGTTGGCCTCGGTCTTACGGTCGGGGCCTTTTCGCGAGTTCTCCCCGACGACCCCCTGAGGGCCGCCAAGTTTGACGGCTTCATCGTCACTGTTGTCAGAGATCGCAACGTTCCCGAACACGTGGGCGGGCTTTTCGGACTTGTCGACGACAATCGCGACGCTCAGGAAGTGGCTGGCTGTGTTACCGGTTGCCCGAACCTGCTTCGCGCCCGAGGCGAAGAGGGCGTGACGCCAGCGGTCAGTCCGATTGTCTGAAAACGACACCGTAGAACCGCCGTGAATCCACGCAGCGAAATTGGGTGGGCCCGGGCCTCCACGGGGTCCATTGCCTTGAAACTGGTTGCCGGAGATCATCGCTGTTCCCTGGACCATCACTCCGGCGACGCCACCACCCTTGATCGTGTTATCAATGACGACGGCCGAGGAGTCCTCTCGAATCGCAATCATCGGCGGCATGCCACCCGTGCGAACCAGTTCGTTCTTCGCGACGTAGGCGTTCGAAGCATTACGAACGCCGATGGCGACGGTTTTGTTCTCAAGGCATTTATTCTCGATAATCACGGCTGACGCCTCTTCGCGTACGCCGATTCCAGCGAGTGTATTCTCGCGGCATTCGTTCTCGACAATTAAAGCCCGGGCGCCTGTCTGAGTACCGATGCCGGCCTGTCCGTTTTTTACGCATTGGTTGTTGCGAATAACGGAAATTGATCCGTCCTCAGAGCCGATGCCGGCCAGCACGTTGTCGTAACAGAAATTGCCTTCAATGATTGACCGAGCACCTGTGCGTGAGCCGATGCCTGCCATCAAGTTGTTGTAACACTTGTTGCCGCGGATCACGGCGACGGCTTCGGTCTCCGTGCCGACCCCCGCCATCAGGTTGCCAAAGCACTCGTTGCTGACGATCACTGGACGGGCACCAAGCTGAGAACCGATCCCTGCCATTTCATTGTCATGACAACGATTGTGGCGAATCACCGGCTCTGCTCCTGTGCGACAGCCGATGCCCGCCATTCCGTTCTCGTAACATTCGTTGTGCTCAATGAGCGGGCAAGCCTTCGTTCGGCAGCCGATGCCCGCCATCGCGTTTTTGTAACACCGGTTGTGGCGAATGATGGGAGTCGCGTCTTCGCGGGCTCCAATCCCGGCCATGTCGTTCTCGTAGCAGTCGTTGTCTTCAACAATGGGCGATGTCGTCGCTTCGGTACGGACTCCGATTCCGGCGCGACGGTTGTGGTAGCACTTGTTGCCGCGAACGGTCGGACAGGCTCCCTCACTGATGCCGATTCCGGCCCGCACATTTTTGTAGCACGTATTGTTGATAACCAGCGGGTTCGCGTCTTCGTGTCCAATGCCGGCATAGAAGTTCTCGAAGCAGATGTTCTCTTCGATAATCGCCGTCGAGCCCCGCATGGACCCGATTCCGCCGCCCATATTCCGGTAGGTCACGTTGCGAAAGATGTGCGGCGAGACATGCTTGCCTTTCGCCCCTGTGATTCCGATGCCCGTGTAGCCAATGTGATGCACGATGTTGTTGGTCACCGTGCAACGCGTGACTCCCAGAACGGCGATTCCAGCTGTGCCCGGCGCTCCGATCGGTTCCTTCGCCTGCTCTTCCCCCTGCGTGGCGTGGTGTTTCTTCCAGCGTTCTTCGTCGTACTGGCCTATCCCCGTTACGCTGAATCCGTCAAGCGTCGCGTCCTCGTCCATCGTCACGCCCGGGGCTTTCGCGCCTGCAACGTTGCCGTCAATGATGGTTGCTTCAGCGCGCTGCAGGCCGAGCTTGCCTTTGCTGTCGTCGCCGGTGCTCCGGACCGTGATTCCCGGCTTCAGGTGAATGCGTTCCTTGTAGGTTCCCGCGTCAACGACAACCACATCGCCGGAGCTGGCGGCGTCGATTCCGGCCTGAATCGTATTGTGGTCCTGCGGAACTCGAATCGTGGCGGCTGCCGCATGAGATGCGGCAGCAATGAGGACGGTCAACACTCCCAATGCAACAGTCGAGTGCAGCCTGTAGATACGCCGATGGCATGAGCGTCTGGGCGAATACATAGTGTTGTCTCCTGACTGAACGGAATGCGGGGATTCGAATTCCGTTCGTTGGACTGGGAATGGATTGTTCATGCTTCTTCGTTCGACGGCCGGGTATGACTCGCGAGCATCTTGTTCATCAGCCTGGCAAGTTGCCGACGCTCGGAGTCGTCGAGGCCAGTCATCACGCACTCCAATTGAGCAGGCTGTTCTTTCCAGACTTTCCTCAGCAGCGAACGACCCTTACGAGTGATGCTGACAAACCGTTCCCGGCGGTCGACGACGTTGATTTTCCGTTCGATCAGGTTGGCCTGCTCCAGCCTCGACAGCATGACCGTGACGTTGGGGAACGAGACGTACAGCTCCCGACCCAGGCGGCGTTGAGTCACCTGCTCACCACTCAGGCGATTGAGGACAGTTAACATTTGAAACTGAGGCGGAGTCAAACCGAACCGGGCGTAGTGCGGACTCATCCGGCGAGCGATCGCACCGAACCCGCGCACAACCGACACGACGGCTCGTCGCGCCGGAGTGTCGGGGAATTCGTCCGCCAGATCCCAATTTTTTGATTCTTTGCTCATTCGGAGTCGTGATCCGGTTTCACCGGAAGTGTACTGACAGTAAGCCGACCCTGGTCGAGCACGATCAGGCGTCCCGCGCCCGCTGCGTGAAACTGCTTGCCATACAGAGACTGGAACATTTCTTTCGCCGGGTCACCGGAACAATGTGCCGGCATCACCGTGTCGACTTTCAGGTCCTGGAGACGGTTAATCGCCGCCTTAATCTGCTCGGGTTGTTTTCTCATCATGTGAAAGCCTCCGAGCAACAGACGAATCGAATCCTTCTGTCGCTGCATTTGCGCGGTCTCGACCAGTTTGACAACGCCCGGGTGCGAACAACCGACGAGCATCACCAGGCCCTGAGACGTTTCGATTGCCAGCGACTGCTCAGGCGGGAGGCCGTCAACGATGCCCGGAATAGATGCCCGGGACGACTTCAAACGGCTCTGTGACGCGATGCGGTTTCATGTTGACTGCGGCCGCCCGGCGAAAAGGCTCTTCGGGAAAACAGTCGAGGAAATGGACGCTCATATTTGGATTCTTCTCGAACACCCAATACACGCCGCGCAAGTGATCGCCGTGCTGGTGCGAGATCACCGCATGCTCGATCGACTTGGGGGCGATCTGCATGAGCTCCAGATGTTCAAGCAACAGGATCGGATCGCTGCCGGCATCGAATAGAATCCGGCGTCCACGGAAGTCGACGACTGCGGAAAACCCCCGCGAGCGTCGCAGGTCTGGTCGAGCGGACGTGTTGTCAAAAACAACGCGAATCTCCAGTTCTGATGTTTGCGGAACCGCATTCGGCTCCGCAGCCACGCCCCGGACTGTGGCAAGCGACAGGCAAATCGATGCGGCCGCGCAAATGCTGACAGAACGCCTCATATCAGGTCTCCATGGGTACACTGGCGTTATTGGTTAACACATAAACTATCCCTTGTGTCAGCCGTCACGTCAAGAAGATCGAAGAATTGCCGACTGCTGACTCCGAACACAGCTCGCAGAAGGGGGAGTTACTGTGCCGCGCGGCTCCGCGACCGAGCAGACCTGCAACGCCGAAGGAGCATCTCGGACAAAGCAGCTCACCAGTCGATACATCAACACTAGCTGACGTAACGCGTCCAATGGGAGTGGTTCGCCAACTTAGCTGGTTTCCGTCTGAGTCTTCGGCGTAAGTCGACAGCAACATGCCGACAGACTGAGTCCTCACAAATCGGGGACGATGAAGCCAGGTCCCGTTAAACCTCGCCGAGGGATCGACGGAGATTGACCAATATTGAGCTTCTACTCCGGACGTAACAGGACGTGCCAAGGTGTCTTCCAGACACGCGGAGGCCTGATACTCCGCTGAATTGTTTGATGGGGCGAAACTTCGCTCTAGTGAGGTCATCCGAAGCAGCGAACAATCTGATTCGCACGCTCGCTGGAATTGTCGCCCAATGCGCAGTCAAAGTGATTCATTCGATATTTGCTTCGTGCGCCCGGTTTGCGCGACCGGGTGCCGCAAAGACTGACCGGAGCTACAACATTCACACAGTCTCAGTCAGGGGAATGAGTCATTCGCGGAAGATTCGAAGAGAGCGAGAGCTTCGTCTGATGACCCCACCATCGTATACTGAGCTATGGCACTGACTCCTCAACCTGCTTTCCGGTTGCACTCCACATGCGATTCACGATGACTGGTGCGTGCTGGCTGGTGACAGCTTTCCTGGGCACCGCGCTGTGTGCTCGCGCAGACGATGGCGTGGAATTCTTTGAACAGAGAATCCGGCCTGTGCTGGTCGATCGGTGTTACTCATGTCACTCGGCAGACGCTGCGTCGAAGAAGACCCTGAAGGGCGGCTTGCTGCTGGATACACGTAAGGCACTGCTCAAAGGCGGCGACGGCGGGCCGGCGGTTGTGCCGGGCAAGCCGGCAGACAGTCTCTTGATTCGGGCGATCCGGCATGAGTCGATTGAGATGCCGCCCAAAAGGAAGCTGTCGGACGAGACGATCGCGGATTTTGTGAAGTGGGTTCAGATCGGCGCACCCGATCCGCGTGATGGCAGCGCTTCCGCAGGCTCCACAATTGATATTGAGGCGGCACGAAGGTCGTGGGCGTATCAGACGCCGAAGTTGCCGGAACGACCCGAGGTTGCAGACGAGGACTGGCCACGCGGCGACATCGACAGGCTCGTGCTTGCGACTTTGGATGGCAATGGTCTGCGTCCCGCTCAGTCGGCTGACAAGAGGACGCTGATTCGTCGCGCGGCCTACGATCTGCTTGGTCTTCCACCGACGCCCGAGGAGATCGCGGCGTTCCTTGCGGACGACGATCCTGGTGCTTTCAAACGCGTCGTGGACGGCATGCTGAAGTCGCCCGACTTCGGAATTCGCTGGGCCCGGCACTGGCTCGATAACGTGCGTTACGCTCAGGACGACCCCACCTGCAACGCGAATAACAACGGAACGTTCTCGGTCGGCCCGTACCGTGACTGGGTGGTGAAGTCGTTCAACGAGGATCTGCCGTACGATCAGTTCGTGCGGCTGCAGGTCGCGGGCGATCTGATGCCGCTGGACGATCCGGAGTTGATCAACACCGACGGGCTCACCGCGACCGGAATCTGGGGACTGGCTCATCTGGTCGAGGGCAACGACAAAGAAAAGGTCGTCGCGGACTTTGTGGACGAGCAGCTTGATGTTCTTGGTCGCACGTTTCTTGGCCTGACCGTGTCCTGTGCCCGCTGCCACGATCACAAGTTCGATCCGATCACGCAGAGTGACTATTACGCGCTGGCGGGCATCTTCTACAGCAGCCACATCTTCACGTTCAAAGGCAAGAGTGCCCGCGAACGAGTCCGCGTGCAGATGCGGGCCGTTCGCACAAAGACCGAACAGCGGGAGATTGAACCGACCGAGCAGCAGCTCTCGAAGCTGGCAGCGGAGATCGCTGCGATCGAAAAGAAACACGAAAACGCTCTTAAGCTGATGCAGGTGCGACGCGACCTGCAGGCTCAAATGACGCTCGAGCCGAAGACCGACAACGAAAAAGCGAATATCGAAAGGCGCATCAAAGAGCTGCGCCGCAAGGAAGTGGACCTGGTTGCCGATCAGAAAAAAAAAGGCTGGGACGAGAATCCCGCCGAGCTGAAACAGCATGCGAAGCTCGTGGCTGAGCGTGATGAATTCAATAAAAAAGTCGGCCAATTCCCATTGCGGATGGTGATGCTCGAAGGCCCCGTTCCGGGAACTCGACACAAAGAGCCCGGCGACATGCCCGTGTTCATCCGCGGCAACCATCTTTCGCTGGGCAAGACCGTGCCGAGAACGATCCCGCGCGTGTTTGTGATCAACGATGAGGAGTTCGAGATCACGGGCAGCGGTCGGCTGCAACTCGCTAACTGGCTGACGCGGCCCAATCATCCACTGACCGCGCGCGTCATGGCGAACCGCATCTGGCAGCATCTATTCGGCAGAGGAATCGTCGCCACTCCCAGCAACTTCGGACGACTTGGGCAGCCACCGACACATCCGGAGCTGCTCGACTATCTGGCAGTTCGCCTCGTGGAAAGCGGCTGGTCGATCAAATCATTGATGCGCGAAATCATGATCTCGCGCGCGTATCAGCAGTCGAGTCTCTCAACACTGGAGAACGTTTCCCGCGATCCGGACAACCGCTGGTTCGGACGCATGAATCGCAAACGACTGGACGCCGAGGCGCTCATGGATACGCTCGCCTGGCACAGCGACCGCGTGAAACGAAGCGACCACGACGCCCCTGGCTGGAAACTGGTTCTCTCCGGTCGCACGCTGTTTGGTGAGTTCACTCGCGACAAGCCACAGACGACGCTGGACCTGTTTGACGGAGCGAATCCGGACCTGCTGGTCCCTGATCGCCCGGATTCAACGTCCGCGCCACAGGCGTTGTTCATGCTCAACAATGAGACCGTACTGACCACGGCAGCAAATCTGGCGAAGAAAACCACCACTGACACCAGTGACGAACGACAACGAATCGCATACCTGTATGAGCGACTTTTCGGTCGGTCCGCCACGGACGAAGAACAAACCGTCGCCGCACAGATCATTCGTCAGTCGCGGGAGACTCGACAACAACTGGTTGTGGCCGGTGAAAAGGGAGTCGATGTGCAAACGGGTCCGTGGGAAGACCTGTGCCTGGCACTCATTTGCAGCAACGAGTTTCTGTACGTCGATTGAGTGAACAGTAGAAGTAGGCCGGATCGAGAAGCGCAGCGACGCTGGTCCGGCAATAGGATGTGTGGGGAAGCGGGTTTATACTGACAGTGCCGGAACGGCGCCGCGTCTGGCCTGAACTTCGCGAACTCATGCACCTCATCACGGCCAGGGAGCCGCTGCACGAAACGAGACAGGCAAGCTCATCGGTCGCGAGAGTCAACGCGTTAAGCAATCCCATTTTCAAACTGGTTTCAGGACCGAGTGTCTGGGACAGCATGGAGTACGAGAGCGATGAAACTGAATGCTGCGATGCTGATCAGCCTGCTGGCCATTTCACCGCTGTGTGCAGACGAACCGATCGACATCGGCTCTCGACGTGAGCTGCTGATCGACGACTATCTCATCGAGTCGATGAGCGATTCGTTGCGGCTTCAGTTGCACAAGCCTGTGCGACGCAACGTGGCTCTGGTCACCGATGCACCGTGGGAAGGCAATGCGTGTTCCTACAGTTCGCTGTTCAAGGATGGCGATCGATACCGCATGTATTTCGCCGCCAACCATTACGTGAATCATGAGGGGCGGGTCGAAGAACCTCACGGACGACACCTTTGCTTCGCCGAGAGTGTTGACGGCATTCATTTTACGAAGCCGAAACTGGGACTCGTCGAGTTTGACGGCTCGAAAGAAAACAACATCGTCCTGGGGCCCGACACCATTCCCGGCGTTCAAATCGATCCCGGGCATACCACAATTCTCAAAGACACAAACCCGGACTGCCCGCCGGATGCGCGATACAAAGCCATCGTTCGATCGCCCGTCAAAGGCGAACGCGGACTGTTCGCGCTCAAATCGCCGGACGGGTTCCGATTCTCACGGCTCGGGAACAAGTTGATCATCACCGACGGGTACTTCGATTCCGAGAACCTCGCGTTCTGGGATGCGGTTCGCGGCGAATACCGAGCCTACTTTCGCGACTTCCACGACGGCCCGCCCGGTCGTGGCGGCATCCGCGGCATCAAGACCGCGACCTCGCCCGACTTCATCACATGGAGCAAGGCGGAATGGCTGGAGTATCCCGGTGCCCCGCACGAACACCTCTACACAAACCAGATCGCGCCGTACGCGCGCGCTCCGCACATCTTCATCGGTTTCCCGAATCGTTACACCGACCGAGGCTGGGTCGATTCAACCGGAAAACTGCCGGGCCTCGAAGAGCGAAAGGCACGTGCCAAAGCATCCCCGCGTTACGGCAGCGGGGTCACAGACGCCCTGATGATGACCAGCCGCGACGGTCTGACTTTCAAACGCTGGGGTGAAGCGATCATTCGTCCCGGCCGGTCACGAACGAACTCGTGGGTCTATGGCGACAACATCATCTCGTGGGGCATCCTCCCAACAAAGTCCGATCTGCCGCAGTCGCCCGACGAGCTTTCGATCTACGTCATCGAAGGCTACTGGACGGGCAAGAGCCAGAACTTCCGCCGCTACTCGATCCGCGTTGACGGCTTCGTCTCCGCGCAGGCGCCTCTAAGCGGCGGTGAGTTCGTCACCAAACCGATCGTCTTCAAAGGCAGCCAACTGGAGATCAACTACTCCACCTCAGCCGCCGGCAGCATCCACGTCGAAATCCAGGACGCCGAAGGAAAGCCGATTCCTGGTCACACACTGGCTGACTGTCACGAAATCTTCGGCGACGAAATCCAGCGAACTGTCGCCTGGAAAAACGGCGAGAGCGTGAAACAGGTGGAGGGCACTCCCGTGCGACTCCGATTCGTGCTGAAGGATGCCGATCTGTTTTCGTTCCGCTTTCACTAAG
>Ga0209403_10005164_pt1 | contig 13766 bp, 13 predicted proteins | sample ArcticOcean_MG_C_8_FD_187440 | JGI IMG/M metagenome (GOLD analysis project Ga0209403, IMG submission 187440) | Marine microbial communities from western Arctic Ocean - ArcticOcean_MG_CB11_86 (SPAdes) (version 2) | ecosystem: Environmental > Aquatic > Marine > Oceanic | place: Arctic Ocean... | reverse complement strand
GGAGTGAATCGGCTGACGCTCGATGGTCTGCCAACACAGACAGCGCTTCATTGCTCCAGCGACGACCCATCAGTTCAAAGTTGATGGACTAAGAGTTCTGTCAGCTTGGTTCATTGCCAAAGGGCGCGAGAATTTTTTCACGTGCACGGCGCGAGGGCGGTGCGAAGCGACATTCGTGACTGACGAGCAACGCCGCAGTTGGAAAAAAGACCCGCGTTCCGACGAAAATTCCGAGCGAAGCGAGCTCTTCTCCAACGTTCTTTCCCTTTCCATTTTGTGCCGAACCAAGCTGGCACCACCCTGGCAGAACCGCGGATGGGGATAACTTCAGATTCCCGGCGGGAGGCGGCTTGTAGAATGGAAGAGCAGGGCTAGGATATTTACTTGCCCTGAAATAAACTTGGGGTCCGGGACCGCAGCGACCAGAATCTACCCCTTGCCCCCTCTCTCTCAACCGATGCGCTTCTTCCTCCTCTCGCTCACCTTGTTTGTCGCGGCTAATGCCTGCAGCCAAGTGGTTATCAGTGAATTCGTCGCCAACAACGGAGCAAGCCTCGATGATGTCGATGGGGACTCCTCAGACTGGATCGAACTCCACAACCAGGGGAGCCAAATCAACCTTGGAGGATACTCCCTGACCGACGATCCCGCGGTCCCGCTGCCTTCGGTGAGTAGGTTCGCGATGAGAATGACCGGTCCCGGCATCTGTGCAAGCGCCTCCTTGACACCCTTGACCAACAGCGGCGGCACGAGGCTGGTGAACAAACTGCCCGGCCCGATGATCACCGCGTCGAATTTCGGAATCGCGTCGGCGACAACTGGGTGGATGGATACCTCCGGTTCGAGCCAGACGCGCCTTACGTCGTGGCCGCGCGACTGGCCGGCGTCCACCTCCACCTCACCACGCGTCTCGGAGCCGTCGCCGTACTCCGCGCAAATGGAAGCAGGCTCGACACTGACGGGCCAGACGCGCCCCTTGCATCCGAGCAGCGCGCGCAGGCCATCAACAGCCGCGATGAAATCACCGCTGTACTGTTCCATCATCGACAGTAGGAGATTGCCGCTGGTGTGTCCGGCCAGGCGCTCGTGATGCTCCAGGGTCGGCAACCGTGACAACAGCACGCGACGGGCTTCCCCCTCATTCCTGGCCAGCGCCAGCGCACATTTCAGCACGTCGCCAGGTGGGAGAACGCCGAGTTCGTCGCTTAACTGGCCGGAACTGCCGCCACTGTCGAACATCGTCACGACCGCGCTCAGCGTGAGCCAGGGGTTGCCCTTCAGCCCGCCGAGGAGGCTCGGAAGGCCGGTGCCTCCTCCGACGCAGCCGATGTTCAGTTCACGAAGCTCCATTGGTCCGTTATTTTAGTGCACTAAAATTGGCAGGCGCATTCCTTGAAAGGGGTTGTTCACAATGCCGATAGTCGATGGACTGTTACCCGAGTTCGATCACGAAATGACCACGACCAGAAGAGTGCTGGAAAGGGCTCCCGAGGGCCAGTTTGACTGGAAGCCGCACACGAAGTCGTTTTCGCTTGGTGCCCTGGCCGCGCACGTGGCCTCGTTGCCGGGCTGGGGCGTCGACACGCTCACGAAGACGGAGTACGACATCTCGGCCGAACAGCCTCCCGCGGCGCCCGCCTCGACCACTGAGCTACTGACCACATTCGACGAGAACGTCGCTGCCACACGCTCCGCCCTCGTCGGGAAGACCGACGAAGAGCTGCTGGTGATGTGGACGCTCATGCAGGGCGACAAGGCCCTCTTCTCGATGCCGAGGGTAGGTGTCCTGCGCTCCTTCGTGCTGAGCCATCTGATTCACCATCGCGGCCAGCTCAGCGTGTATCTGCGCCTGCTTGATGTGCCGGTTCCCTCGATCTACGGGCCGAGCGCCGACGAGTCATCATTCTGATGTCTCGGATCCACACGTGATGTGGCCGTCGTCGATCAGGAGACTGCTGTATCTGATCGGCGGCGTTGTCTTCGTCCTGCTGGCCACGGCCAACGGCGCCGGCTATCGCTACGGCGTCTCCGATCAGGCTTTCTACATTCCCGTCGTCGCGCGATCAATCGATCCGGCGCTTTTTCCCCGCGACGGAACTCTCATCGACGCACAGGGGCACCTGATGATCGTCGACGAAGTGATGGCCGCCGTGACGCGTGGCACGGGTCTGTCGCTCGACATGTTGTTTCTGGGTGCCTACGTCGCGGCGCTCGGCGTGATCTGGGCCGGGATCGTCCTGATCGGCGGGCGCGTATATGACAGCCCCTGGGCAATCGCGGCGCTCGGGGCGGCCTTCGCGATGCGCCATCGCATCCCCCGGACCAGCGCCAATTCCTTCGAGCCGTATTTCCACCCGCGTCTGCTGGCGTTTGGGCTTGGCGCGCTGGCTGTCGCGGCTGTGCTGCGGAAACGTGCCTGGCTCGCGGTCGCGCTCGTCGTGGCGGGCGCGGTGATTCACGTAACCACGGCGCTCTGGTTTGCCGTACTCATCGGCGTGGCATTGGCGGTGTTGGAGCCACGACTCCGCCACCTGGCCGCGGCCGGCGGCGCGGTTGGGGCGGCCACGCTATTGTGGGCGGTGACGCTGGGGCCGCTTCAGGGGGCGTTGGTGATCATGGACGACACGTGGCTGCAGGCCGTCGCCAGCAAGGATTCGCTCTTTGCCACGGACTGGCCCCTCTGGGCTTGGGCGGCCAACCTCGGCCTGCTTGTCCTGCTGTGGTGGGCGCACCGCACGCGCGTCCGCCGCGGCGATGCGACGGTTGAAGATACCGCACTCGTATGGGGCGCCTCGGCGCTGGTTGCGCTGTTTCTCGTGACGCTGCCCATGGTGGCAGCCGGATTCTCCCTCGCCGTGCAGTTTCAGATCTCACGAGTCTTCTGGCTGGTCGACTTTCTCGCGCTTGTGTACTTCATCGGCGCCGTGTCTGGGCCGCGAGCGTCTACCACCCGTGCTGCGGTCGTCGCATGTCTGGTTCTGGCCCTCTCCATCGGGCGCGGCACGTATGTGATCCTGGTCGAGCATCCTGAGCGCTCGCTGTTTGAGGTGCACCTTCCGGATTCACCGTGGGAGGATGCGATGCGCTGGATGGCTCGCCAACCTCCGGACATCCATGTGTTGGCCGACCCGGGGCACGCGTGGAAGTACGGCACCAGCGTGCGCGTGTCGGCGGCACGTGACGTCTTCATGGAAGAAGTCAAGGACTCGGCCCTGGCGATCTACTCCCACGATGTGGCCGTGCGATTCGTGGAGCGCGCGCCGCTGCTGGCAGATTTCCCGTCACTGACGGTGGAACGCGCGCGTGCGCTCGCCGACCGCTACGATCTGGACTATGTGGTCACCGAGGCCGATCTGGCGCTCCCAGCCGTCTACCGCAACTCACAGTTCGGTATCTATTCGCTGAAATAAAAACGACCCTCCAGCCTGACCGTATCTCCATGTCCTACGCGCCGTCCCAGTACCAGCCGCTCTTCATCGGCGGGCACACGCAAACCCTGTACGCGTGGGCACGAACACGCCATTTTCCGCGACTGCCGGCACCGGTCGAACGCTACTTCGACGTGGCCGCCGACGCGCGCGTACTGGCGCACTGCCACTGGCAGGAGACGCCCGCGGGCTGTCCAACAATCATCGTGCTCCATGGGCTCGAAGGATCGAGTGCCGCCCACTACATGCGTGGCATCGCCAACAAAGCCTGGGCCGTCGGTTGGAATGTCGTGCGACTCAATCAGCGCAACTGCGGTCACACCGAACATCTGTCTCGTGGTCTGTACCACTCGGGCCTGACCCAGGACCCCTGCTTCGTGTTGCAGGAACTGATCCAGCGTGACGGTATCACTGCCGTCGTGGTAGCCGGCTACTCGCTGGGTGGGAATCTGGCGATCAAACTCGCCGGCGACCTTGGCGACGCGGCGCCCGTCGCGCTCAAAGCCGTGTGTGCGGTGTCGCCGACTCTGGACCTAGCCAGATGCGTGGACGCGCTGAAACGTCGGGCAAACGTCGTGTACCAGTGGAACTTTGTGCGCCAGCTCAAAGCGCGCATGCGGCGAAAGGCCGCGGCGTTTCCTGGTGCGTTTTCACTCGACGCGCTGGGCAGCGTGTTGACGGTGCGCCGATTCGACGAGCTCTACACGGCGCCGCATCATGGCTTTCTGGATGCGGCGGACTACTACCACAGGGCGAGCGCGCTTCGGGTCGTCGATCGCATTCGCGTGCCGGCGCTGATCCTGGCAGCCGAGGATGACCCGTTCGTGCCGGCGACGCCGTTCCTGGGCCCCGAAATCACGGGGCATCCGAGAATCACGGCCGTGGTGACACCGCACGGCGGTCACTGCGCCTACCTCGAGCGCGCGACAGAAGATTACGACGGCTACTGGGCTGAGCGTGAGATCGTCCGCTTCGCCCAGCTCCACGCGTGCGCGCTCTAACGCGCGCGCGAGAGGGCGTCCAACAGTAGCCGCCCGTACTCAGGCCCCTTCCCCGACTCTTCGTGCTTGACGTAGACAAACACGTCGCGGCAGTGCCCGGCCTTCTCCTGGATCACCGCCGCCCTGCGCTTGATGTCCGCTCGCGTATACCCTTGCCCCCGCAGCCGGAAGTATCCGTAATTTGCGGTGATCTCGATCGGCGTCGATAGCTTTTCGCTGTCGGTGACGCAGAGCGCGATATTTCTTGCCCGCAACCTCCCATAGACCTCCTCGTCCAACCACGATATGTGCCTGAACTCGAATGTGGCGCAGACACCTGGCGGGAACATGTCGAGGAACGCGTCGAACAAGGCGATGTCCTTCTTCAAAAACGGTGGCAGTTGAAACAGCAGGACCCCCAGTTTCGGGCCCAGCATCGATGCCATCTCCACAAAGTGCCGCACGCCGTCGGCGCAGTCGCGCAATCTGGCATTGTGGGTGATGCGCCTAGGTGCCTTCAGCGTGATCTTGAACTGGTCTGGCGTCGCCGCGTCCCACCCCAGGAGAATCTTGGCGGTCAGCGCCCGGTAAAAGGTGTAGTTGATCTCAACGGTCGGAAAATGCCAGGCGTAGTAGGGAAGCATTTTCGAGGCGGACAGCTTCTCGGGATAAAAGCTGCCCTTCCATTCGGGGTAGTTGTAGCCAGAGGTGCCGATCCAGATCATTTGGTAGAGTTGCCCATATGTCCTGCCTCCGCGGAATCGTGACACTGGTCGCACTGTCGGCGACCGCGTGCAACCAGGCTCCGGAGTCACGGGAGTACGAGGTCCACGGACAAATCCTCCGCATCGATGCCGAGCGCCAGGAAGTTCTGGTCGATCATGACGACATCGAAGGCTTCATGCCGGCGATGGTCATGCCGTACAAGGTACAAGATGTCGGTTTACTCGACGGTAAGGAACCCGGGGACCTGGTCACCGCCACGCTCGTGGTCGAAGAGGTGAACGCGTATCTCTCGACGCTGACCACGACGGGGCACGCGCCGATCCGAACCGCAGAAACAGGACAGCTCGTCACCGCGACGGATCTGCTCAACGACGGGGACGTCGTGCCAAACACTCCGATGGTGGACCAGGAGGGCACGCTCATGTCGATCGAGTCACTTCGCGGCCACCGCGTCGCGCTGACGTTCATCTACACCCGGTGTCCGCTCCCTGACTTCTGCCCGCTGATGGACCAGCGGTTCGCTGAGCTTCAGCGGGACATCGCGCAGTCATCAGAACTCGCCGATGTGCGACTCGTCTCCGTAACACTCGACCCGGAGTTCGACACCTCAGACGTGCTCCGCGCGCACGCCGAGACACTCGACGCTGACCCCGATCTCTGGCACTTCGTCACCGGAGACCGCGACGAGGTCCTCGGGTTCGCGAAGCGCTTCGGCGTGCTGGCTGAACCAGGAGCAGCAAGCACCGTTCTGCACAATCTGCGTACCGCGGTGATCGACCCGGAGGGACGGCTCGTCACCGCCTATTCCGGCAACATGTGGACGCTGGCCGAACTCGTTGCCGACCTCAAAGCGGATCCCGCTCCCGCGCGCTGACCCGGCCGAACCGCCCACGCTGCCGCTCACACCGCGGGAGCGGCGAGTGGTTGCCGCGCTGCGTACCCCGACTGCCGTCCAGGGTTGGCTGAACGGGCTCCCGTACAACACCGAGCCCCGCGGCAAAACGCTGCGAAGCTTCAGGGGAGTCGTGCGCGCCGGAACAGCGCACTGCCTAGAAGCCGTGCTGGCCGCAGCGGTCATCCTCGAGCAGCACCGCTACCCGCCACTCGTGCTGAGCTTCGAGTCGGTCGATCTGCTCGACCACGTAATTTTTGTCTATCGAGGCCCGCGCGGATGGGGATCGATCGCGCGTTCGCGCGACCCTGGACTGCACGGCCGTCGGCCTGTCTTCGCCACGCCGCGCGCGCTGGCGCTCAGCTACTTCGACAGCTACATCGATCTGACGGGCCGCATCACGGCGTACGGCGTAGTCGATCTTCGCGTGCTGGGTGCCTACGACTGGAGATTGGCGACGCGAAACGTGTGGAAGGTGGAACAGACACTGATCGATTGGCCGCACCGGCACATCGCATCGTCCGATCGTCGAACAGAACGACTGCGCCGCCGCTATCGAGCGTTCCGAGACGCGCACGACTACAAACCGTGGAAGTTCTATCGCGGTCGCGACAGGTGGACGGCCCTGCCACGGGAGTTTCGCGGCCGCGGCTGACAGCCGTGGTACCCGCATCAATCCAGATCGAAATCTCGCTCAGGCCGCGTGATCGGCTCCTGCTTCGCCTGCCGCAGCGCTTCTTCGAAGCGGCGGTCCAGCGCATCGCCACGACCCTTCTCAGACTTCACGGACTGCTCGAACAAGGCCTCACGCCGCGCCGCATCCGTAGCCAAAATACGGGCAGATTCGTCAAGCTCCGGCTTGTCAGTCCGCTCTGGTTCGCGGTGGGATATGACGCGGCTGAGATTGGTATCGACCACCAGCAACGCCCGGCAACAGGGACACGTCACCTCAAGCTCGCTCCGCAACTTTGTCATGGAACTATTCTAGCGGTGTAGCGGCTCGCGTGGACGCTGCGAGCGGTCGTGGCAGGAGGCGTCTAACCCTCTTCTTCGTATTCTTCTTCTTCGATCGAGAGCGTTCGGGTCGGCGGGCGCAAGGCTTCCCGGAAGTCATAGACGGGCAAGCCACTCACATGGAACGGCATCACACAATGTCCGCCCTTTTTATCGACCACAACCGTCACCGGGCTTCCCTCCACACCCTCGCGGAATGCCAACTGACAGCCGCAGGCGAGTCGAGCGTGCGTAAAGCCCTTCAACATGTCGAAATCATACTACAGCAGCGACGTGATCTCGTGTTCGAACTGTGCCTTCGAGGCGATGCCAGAATGCTTCTTGTGAATGAGGCCGTCGCGCGCCACAAACACGGTGACCGGAATGCCCCAGAACGGTCCGTACGCGTCCTGGAAATCCTGCCGCCCGTTGCCAACAAGCAGGGGATAGTTCACGTTCATCTCGGTCGCGTACGGCATGAGTTGCTCCGCCGTATCGTCGATCGATACGCCAAGCACGACAAGCTCGTCCCCATACTCCTGCTGCAGCTCGATGAGGTACGGAATCTCAACTCGACAGGGACCGCACCACGTCGCCCAGAAGTTGATCAGGATGACCTTGCCCTTGAAGGACGACAAACGGACATCGATGCCGTTCATGTCCTTGAGCGTAAAGTCCAAGGGAGCGACCGTGCCCGGCGCTACGTTGTCGTCGACATCTTGCGCGACGCTGCCATCTGCTGCTGGTGGCGGTGCATGGGGATCGAAACCATCTGGGCCCGACAGCAGGCTCAACATGACCAGCGCGGCGGCGACGGCGAGCATGCCGAGCCACGCCTTTTGCCGACGCGCCGGGGCCGCCCCGTCCGGCTCAATCACAGGCAGATCCGACTCGGGCACCGGCGACGTCACGGGATCCCGGGGTTGATCAACGACGTCCGAAGGCTCGTTGTCCATAAGGGTTACTCTATCATCGGGATGGGACGGCGGTGCACTGCGGAGAGGACGACGCTTTCCCGCTTTCGGCGACGGTCTCTGGCCACCCATCGGGCGCCGCGCGGGATTGCCATAACACCGGCGGTACGTCCCTTGCACAACCGGCTCGTCAGTCGGAGGCAGCAGGGCCTTTGCGGCCGTCGACCTGTCGGCAGTAATATGACGAGCTATCGTTGCCGGCGCTGAACCGGCTCGTCAACGACGGAGGGCAGGATGCCCGTGTCCGCAGATCCTGCAAGGAGAATCTCATGAGCAGCCGTACGCGACGCATGGCCAGGCTCCCGATCGCAGCCGCAGCCATTGTCACCGCGCTCGTCCTGGCGCCGACTCTCGCCTCGGCGCAGACACAATTCGTCCCGTATTTCGGGAAGAACCAGATCCGCTACGACAACTTCGAGTGGCAGATCTACGAGACCGAACACTTCGAAATTTTCTACTACCCCGAGATCGAAGAACACCTGGAGCGGGTCGCCGGGTATGCCGAGAGCGCGTATCAGCACATCAGCGGGGAGCTTAAGTACGATCTCGGGTTCAAGGTGTCGCTCATTCTGTTCAAGACCAGCAGCGAGTTTCAGCAGCAGAACGTCATTCCCGGTGCCGCGCAGGAAGGTGTTGGCGCGTTCGCCGAGCCGAGGCGCACCAGGATCGTCATGCCGCTGGATGACCCGCCGGATCTGTTGTACCGACTGGTCGTGCACGAACTCACGCACCAGTTTGAGTTCGACATCGTCCCGACGTCACTCATCCGCCGCAACGTGCCGCTGTGGGTCAATGAGGGATTGTCGGACTACATGACGAACCTGTGGCGGCCAATCGACCTGATGATGGTGCGCGACGCGGCCGTGGGCGACACCATCCCGAAGATGACCGAGCTAGAGGGGTACACGAACACCGGTAGCGTGCGCCTCGTCTACAACCTGGGTCACGCCGCGTTCGAGTTCATAGAATCGCGCTGGGGGAAGGAAGGCATCCGGCAGTATCTGTTCTCCCTGCGAAAGTCGGTGATCGGCGGGGGCGAGGACGCGTACCAAGAGGCGTTCCGCCTGTCGCCGGAAGAATTCGATCAGGAATTCGACAAGTATCTGAAGGATCGCTTCCTGGCGTACCGTGACAAAGAGCGTCCGGCCGACTACGGCCGCAACCTGGCGCCCAACCCCGAGCAGTCCAATTTCAGCAGCGCGGCGTCGATTGAGGCATCGCCCTCCGGCGACCTTATCGCCATGGTCACTGGCAATCGCCGGGATGGCGAAATGGACATCGTGCTCGTGTCCTCAGAGGACGGGTCTGTTGTGCGCCACCTGACGAACGGGTTCGATCAGGACCGCGGGTACGAGTTCATTATCGTGCCCGGCATGCGCTTCAACACAGTGCCATGGCTCTCGTGGGCACCCTCGGGAGACCAGATCGGATACTTCGTACGGTCGGAGAAATCCCGTACGCTAGTGCTGCAGAACGTCCTCACCCGAGACATTGACGAGCGTGTCGCGCTCGAAACCGTGGACGATCCCGAATCTCCCGATATTTCGCCAGATGGCCGAAGGGTTGTGCTCAGCGCGTTGCGCGACGGAGTCGGCGACATCTACGTGTTGAACCTCGACACCGAGGAACTCACAAACCTGACCAACGACGGCTTCGCCGACTCGGGGCCGACCTGGTCGCCGGATGGCCAGTCGATTATCTATGTGGCGCGCGTCAGCGGCAGCGAAAAGCTCTTCCGGGTGGACGTGGAGAACGGGCAGAAGACGCAGATCACGTTCGGCACGCATGACGACTCAGCGGCGCAGTTCGTGGATGCCGACACGATCGTGTTTTCGTCGACGGCGACCGATCCGGCGGAGCCAACCACGGTCGAGGAAGCCACCAACGGCAACGCGTACAACATCTGGACGCTCAGCCTGACGACCGGCGAGCTACGGCAGTACACCGATGCGCTCGGCGGCAACACGTCGGCGATCGTACTCAACCAAGGTGACGGGGAGCCGCGTATTGCCTTCGTCGGCTACTACAAGGGTGAGTACGAACTCCATATTCTTGACCGACCCGACCCGATTGTCACGGCATCCAGCGAGGACTTTGGTGGACCCGGCCCCATCATCGACTTCCAGGCTCCGATGGCCCACACGCTGGTAACTGGCAACACGCGACGCAAGGGCACATTCGAAAAGATGTATCTCGATGGCCGCCCGCCGCTGAACCTCGGTATCACCAGCGGCGGAGACGTCTTCGGTGGATCATCGGTCACCTTCAGCGACGTCCTGGGCGACAAGCAGTTCAGTGTGTTCGCCGCGTCAATCTCCCAGTACCGAACGTACTCGGCCTCCTATGTGAACCTTTCGCGGCGATTCAACTACGCGATTCAGGCGTACGCGAACACGCAATTCTTCTACGGCCAGACCGGCGGCGTCTTTTACGACCCGGCGTTCGCCAATATCATCGATCGTGACTTGGCGGTCGCCACGCGCACTCAGCGGGGGGCCACGGTGTTCGGCATCTGGCCGTTGGACCGATATCGCCGGTTCGAAGTTTCTGCTGGCCTACTGCAATATAGCGAGAACTTTAACGATCCTGGCGTAGAGCAGGTCGCGAATAGCTTCCAGAATCAGCAGTTTGGCCGTCAGATCTTCCAGAATGGCTACTTCATGCCGCTCGGCATTACCTACGTCCAGGAAACCACCGTCTTCCGCGAGTTCGGACCCCTGGCTGGCAACACGATGCGGCTCTCATACGACTTCGCCCCACCACTGGGCAGCAGCCTCAGCCGACAGACAGCCGACGTCGACGCCCGGTATTACTGGCGACTCGGCGGCACCGGTCTTCTCGCTCTGCGGGCGAAGGGCTTCAAGAGCTGGGGCGACGCGCCGACCTTCAACTACTTCGGCGGTAACTCCGAGATGCGAGGCTACGAGTATCTGGAATTCATCGGATCCGAAACGGCGTTTTTCAATGCCGAACTCAGATTCCCGGTCATCGAGGCGATGCTCACACCGATCGGCGTGTTCGGGGGCATCCGAGGCGCGTTCTTCGCGAACATGGGAGGCGGTAGCTTCGACGGACAATCGTTCACGTGGTGGTCGAACACCACCGAGACGGTGTCACCTGCGCTCGGCTTCGTACCAGGTGTGCTGACGCAGGACCCGATTACTGGCCCTCCGACAGACATCAGCGGATTCCGGCTGGTCGACGCGCGCGCGTCCTACGGGCTCGGCCTGGAAACGTTCGCGCTTGGGTTCCCGGTCCACTTCGACTGGGCGTGGCGGACGCTGCTCAACAAGGACTGGGAGGACGTGCTCTTTGCCGCAAGCGGCGGCAGCAGCGAGTTCCGTAAACCGCAGTTTTCAGTGTGGATCGGGTACGACTTCTAGCGTTCTTCAGATAGACCTGCCGCGCGCCTGTGGTGTGTGGGCACCGAGCCGGCGCGCGGCAGACGTCACCTCAGAATCTTTCCAGCCGCACCTCACTACGAGCTAAATCCACTGACACGCGGTATTCCGAGAGGAAACTGTGGCCAATGATGCCGCCGAGCTGATAGCCAAGCAATACGCTGGGGGCCCGCAGATTTAGAACCGCCAATCCGACTTTCCGATACTCGATCTCATTGAAATCGAGGTCGACGCCAGGCAACAGGAATGCGTTGGCGTCTTCTCCAGACATCCCGAGGACCCGCAGTGGAATGCGGCGCACAGGAGGCATGGCCAACCCCAGCGCGGTATCGGCGCTGATCGAAATCACCTCTCCGCCCGTGTCCACGACAAAGTATGCGGGATACGTCGAGTTGAGTACGCCTCTCACGAGCGGAAGGCGATTCATGCGCATTGGAAGTCGGACGTCGGCCTCGCCATCGGGGAGCGCCCGCGAGAAGAGCGCCTCCTCGCGTACGTAGTCGACGACTACTGAAAAGCCCGCCGAGAGGGGCGAGAAGCTTTCGGTCTGCCACTGTGGCAGCGCACCACGCTCCAGCTCCCTGATCGACACCGGCACATTGCGGATCGTGAGCGGGCCGACCGAGATCGAGTCGGCGCGCCCGATTTCTCGCCGACGCATTCCGGGAACGCCCACGCCGGACGCGAATGTCGCCGTGATCGGATTAATTCGCGCGGCACGTGCGGTTGCGGCTGAGATACCCGTCTGCTCCGAACCCGTATCGAGGACAAACTCCACGCCCGTCCTGTTCACCCGTCCCTTCAGCACGATCTTGTTGTCGGACATCCTGAACGGGACACGATACACACGGCCAGGATCGCCATCGACCTCCAGCGGAACCCGTTCCTCGAAGCTCCGCAGCAGGTTGACTTTGTTCTGGGCGAGCGCGACCATCGCGTTGTTCTCCGACGCGGGCAGCAGCCCCATGTAGCGCTCGTACGCGTCGGCTGCGTCTTCGAAGCGATGCAACCGCTCATACACGATGCCGACCAACGCATGCATCTCGGGGTCCCGCGGCGCCTCTTCCGATATCGCGATCGCCTCAACCAGCGCCTCGTCCAGGCGACCTCTCGAGGCGAGCGAACGGGCACGACCGAATCGAGCGCGCGACGACTCGGGTGCCACGGCAAGAGCCCCCTCGTACGCCGCATCGGCCTCGTCAAACAGACCGCTGGCCCAGAGTGCGTCACCGAGTAGTGATTGGGCCTCGGCGTCTGGCGCCTCACCGGTGTTCAGGGTCTCTGCCTCGGCCCGTGCGAGATCAAACTCCGCGATTCTCAATGCGGTTCGCACCTTGCCCTTGCGGGCGCGCGTACCGAGCGCGGCATCTCCTCCACGCAGCGCCCGCTCATAGGCACCGAGCGCTTCGCGGTAACGCGCGGACTCGTAGAAATCTGTCGCAAGTTGAAACTGGGCGGCGGGATCCGCGGGATCCGACTGGCCAGCGGCCCGGATTCCGAAGGTTGACACGGCGGCGATCACCGCGAGGGACAGTACGAATCCACGGAGGGCAGGTATCAAGAGTGCTCCAATCCAAGCTCGTTCGAGGTCCGACGAACCGCAGCGCTACAGCTGGTAGTACCGCGCGTTAACGAGAATGAAACTTTCCCACTTGTCTGGCGTTTCGTCCAGCGCGAAAATAGCCTCGACTGGGCACGCAGGCACGCAGGCGCCGCAATCGATGCACTCGTCAGGGTGAATATAAAGCATTTCCGCCGCTGTGTAGGCCGGTTCGTCCGCGCGGGGGTGAATGCAATCTACCGGGCATACGTCGATGCAGGCACTGTCCTTTGTCCCGATGCACGGTTCGCAGATGATGTAGGCCACGCGATTCTCCAGGCGCCACCGCGGGATGTGGCACCCCTGTCAAGCGCGCAAGTATAACCCGGAGCGCCTGACGCGACAGGCGGATCCCAGGAAGCCGCCGTCCGGCGTGGGTTTCCTTGCCCAAGGCAAGCCGCGCCACGGCAGCGGCCTCCTGCGTTAGGATGCGGTCGCGCCTCATGACGCCACATGCCCATATCGCGACGGTTCGGCACCAGCAAGCTCCGTAGAATGCGAATCGCCACGTCACTGACCAATCGCGTCTTTCTGGCCTGCACCCTGCTAGCCATCCTCTCCATTGGCTTCGCGTTCTATTTCGTTGACGAACGCGCGTCGACCGAGGCGGAGGTGGACTTGCGCCAGGGGCTCGTCGAGGCCGGCACTCTGCTCGACCAGTACGGTGCCACGCGAACCGATCACTTTACGCGCCTCGCGCGCGTCGTCGCGGATCTTCCGAAACTCAAAGCCGCGGTCGATACCGGCCACCCGCCCACCGTCCAGCCGCTGG
>Ga0209403_10005159_pt1 | contig 13769 bp, 13 predicted proteins | sample ArcticOcean_MG_C_8_FD_187440 | JGI IMG/M metagenome (GOLD analysis project Ga0209403, IMG submission 187440) | Marine microbial communities from western Arctic Ocean - ArcticOcean_MG_CB11_86 (SPAdes) (version 2) | ecosystem: Environmental > Aquatic > Marine > Oceanic | place: Arctic Ocean... | reverse complement strand
CTTGGCATTGGAATCTTCATTGGAAGCAAAGAAGAACCGGAAGTGACCTCGCACGCTTGTGGTATATCGACTATGCAATCATCAATCTGCACCAGTGCAAGGCGATGAACAACATGACACAAAAAAGGGCTCTCGAAAATCGAGAGCCCTTTTGATTTGCTTCTTGTTCAGATGCGTCTTATTCAGCTGCTTCAGCGGCGGGTGCTTCAGCGGCGGGTGCTTCAGCGGCGGGTGCTTCAGCTACAGCTTCGGCGGCAGGAGCTGCGCCATCGGCAGGAGCGGCAGGAGCGGCACCAGCTTGCTTCTGGATCACTTGACGGAAGTTGTTCATCGAGAGCAAGTGGATGTAGGCCAGTTCCAACTCGTTGGTTTTGACCAATTCCGAGAGCTTCTCGGGAGCCAGGTTTTTGAGTTTTTCGCGGCTGATAACCATGAAACCACGAAGCGATTTCTTCTCGCCACTGGGCATGGTAATGTCAGCTTGCATGGGCTCGAGCAAGTCGAGTTCTTTCAGTCGCTGGCAGAAAGTGCGAGTTCGGGCGAATTGAGTTTGACTCTCTTCGAGGAACCGAAGCATCGCGGAAAGGTAGTCAGATCGTTCGCCTTTGTCGTCGAACAAACGCTGGCCTTTGCCTTCGCGATTACAGCCTGCGTGGTTTTCGTCGACACAAAGGATCAACTTGTCCTCGTTCTGGGAAAACACAAAGGGGTAACGTCGAACGAACGCAGGAATGTAGTCTGCAGCCCAAACTCCGTCTTCACCAACGTAAGCATTGGTGCCATCTTCGATGCCCAAAATAACAACGGGCGTGACCGATTCTTCGTTGCCTGCAAAGACTATCGTGTAGTCCGAAGCCGCCGCAGGAAGTTCTGCAGCCATCACGGGAACCGAGTTCACTTTTCCAGCAAATTCGTAATCTGAAATCTCAACGCTTAAGTCGCCATGTCTTTGTGGTGAAACGGGCGTGACATTTTCGTAAAACAACATTTGTGCCATGGGAATTCTCTATGCTTTAGAAGTGATGAAATGGAGTATCCAGTCGAGTCATAAATGGAATAACTCGCAGAACTACAACTTTTTGCCCCTCAAGAGGTTGAACACCCCCCTGTCCGGCACTAATAAACCGAATCAGAAGCTATTGATTATACAATACTACTTAGGTAGTGCTTGGATTTCGCAGCAAGTTTCCCAAGAACATTGTTGAAATTTAGGTCACGATTACTGCCTCGTCTCTTCTACTTCCCTCTCTTCCTAAGTCGCTCCTTCTTTCTAAATTGTTAGCCTAGACCTGAATTGTCGCGTCTGTCTCTCTTGCGGTTCTTCTCAAGTTTGCCCACTCGTTTTCGCCACCATATAATCAAACCGCGAAAGCGATAGTATTCAATGGCTTATTCAAGGTGAGTTGCGAAGGAAACGGATTGCGAAGGAAAAGGAAACGGACCGCGAAGGAGTTGATAACGGGCTGCGTTGATAACGGGCTGCAGTGAATCGACCGAGTGGTTTATTCGCTCTGCTTATTTGACTATCTAATTCTTTCTGCAAATCTATGCATCATCCTCATAAAGGTAAATGAACGAATGTTCGATTTGACTCGTCGATTATGGCTGGGAACAGCGACTAGTGCGGTCACGTTTGCTTGTGAAAAGATGCTCTTCGCGGATGAAAAACTCAATTCGTCCAGTATTTTCGAGATGGCAGAACGCCGGGAACTTTTCGTCGACAACACGATCGTTGGACACTTAGCCAAAGCCGAGCTACAACTCCACCGACCTCAACCCCGCGAAAGAGTGCTCACGTTTGACCGTCCGTGGGAGGGCCTCTATTGCGGCTACGAGACTGTCGTTCAAGATGGCGACTTGCTGCGGATGTATTACCGAGGACTGCCTGAGCCCCGTCACACGCTTGATACCGAAGTTACCTGTGTGGCCGAAAGTAAGGATGGCATACATTGGACACGGCCCGATGTGGGGGCTTACGAAGTCCGCGGCACAAAAAAGAACAACGTCGTGCTCGCTCGAAATCGCGGCTGCCATAATCTCGCGCCTTTTATCGACTCCAACCCATCCACTCCGCCCGAACAACGCTATAAGGCACTCGGTGGCACCGGTCGCCCAGGTCTACTCGCCTTCGTTTCTCCCGATGGGCTGCATTGGAAACAAATCCAGTCCAATCCCGTGATTACCAAAGGCGCGTTCGATTCTCAAAACAACGCGTTCTGGTCCGAAAGCGAACAACAATATGTTTGTTACTTTCGAGTGTTCCGAGACAACAAACGCTGGATTGCCAGAACGACCTCGAAGGACTTTATCCACTGGACTGCACCCGTCGACTTAGACTTAGGCAACAACCCACGGCAACACCTCTACACCAATCAGTTCGACGCCTATTTCCGCGCCCCACACATTTACCTCGGCATGCCAACTCGGTATTTTCCCGGCCGTCGCGTTGTCACCGATGCGGAAGCCGAAAAAATCAAGACTCCCAAAGATTGGAATTACGTCAACGACTGCACGGACATCGCATTGACTTCGGCGCGCGGCGGGACAAGCTTCCATCGCACTTTCATGGAAGCCTTCATCCGCCCCGGCCTGGATCTTCGCAACTGGACTTCGCGAGCCAACTACGCGGTGCGAGGAATGGTCCAAACCGGCGACCACGAACTCTCAATTTATGTTAAACACAATTCGGGCTACCCATCAATTCACGTTCAGCGGTATACCCTTCGCCTCGATGGCTTTGCCTCAATCTATGCTGATTTTGGCGGAGGAACGATGACAACGAAACTGCTGACATTTGCCGGCAATCGCCTGCTCCTCAATTACTCCACTTCCGCTGCGGGCGGCTTGCGAGTCGAGTTACGGGATCACGAAAACAAGCCGATTCCAGGTTTTTCGCTCGCCGATTGCCGTGAAATCATCGGTGATCGAATCGACAAGGCCGTGACATGGAAGGGCGGTGGCGACGTTTCAGAATTGGCCGGTACACCCGTGCGAGTTCATTTTGAGTTACGTGACGCCGACCTGTTTTCGATGAAATTCGACTAACTACGGTCGCTACCCCGTCCTTTCGGCGAAGCGGTTTTTTGCTATTCTGTTGAGCTGGAAATCTGCCTCTAGAACGCGAGTCCCCTCCGAGTCCCCTCCTGGGGGCGCAAACTCCTCTAGATTGGCGACACGTCAGTTAAACGCAAATCCGCTCAATCCTCAAAACGGCTAGGCATTCATTCATGAAATACGACGTATACGGTGTTGGCAACGCCCTAGTAGATGTGCAGGCTCAAGTCAGCGACGAAGTTGTGGTCCAGACGAACTTCGAAAAAGGGATCATGACCCTAGTCGACGACGCTCAACAGAAAACAGTCCTGCAATCTCTGCACGGGCTGCCCCTAAACCGCTGTGCCGGTGGCTCCGCCGCCAATACGATTGTTGGAGTTGCCGACTTCGGTGGCAAAGCCGCCTTCTGTGGAAAATTTGCGAATGATGAACTGGGCGGCTTCTTCCGAGACGACATGCAAAAGCTCGGAGTTGCGATCGACGTGCCCGCCGCCACTTCGGGACAAACGGGAACTTGCGCTGTCCTCATCACGCCCGATGCCCAACGCACCATGCTGACCAACCTCGGCGTCTCCGGGACGTTAACGCCCGACGACATTAACGAAGATGAGCTACGTCAATCGAAGTACGTGTACATCGAAGGCTATCTGCTTCTGGGTCCAGACACAAAAGCTGCCTGTTATCGCGCCATCGAACTGGCTCAGAAACACAACGTTAAAATTGCTTTCACCGCATCGGACCCGTTCCTGGTCAACCTGCTCCGCGATGAAATCTGGGAGATGATAAAAGGACCAGTCGATTTGCTGTTCTGCAATGAAGAAGAAGCAAAGAGCCTCACGGGACAAGACGACATCGTGAAATGTGCTCACGAGATTCACAAGCACGCCGAAAACGTAGCACTCACGCTCGGCCCCAACGGCTCCTTAATCATGCACGGTGGGGAGGCGATTCCAGTCGAAGGTGTCAGCACAGAAGCTATCGACACAACTGGTGCCGGCGACATGTACGCCGGCGGACTGCTGTACGGAATCACCAACGGTCTGGGCTGGAAAGAAGCTGGCCACCTCGCATCGCATGCAGCAGCCCGCATCGTCTCACAACTCGGCGCTCGAATGCAACGCAAGTTCACCAACGAGGAAGTTGCCGAGCTACTGAAATAATCTCGCTGGGTCTACCCGTTTACCAAGGAGTTCCACGCAGTCCCAAGTCGCCGCTTGGAAAGCCGTCGCTATAGAAAGTCCGCGCGTGAAATCCGCCGTAGTACTTTGGATAGTACGCGTTGCTGTAGTCCTTCCACGAGTTGTAATTGGAATGATTACCGTGAAAGGCGGGCGTAGCGTGGTAGTGTCGAGTATTACCGTTGTGCGGACCGTAGGATGGGGGCACTTGGTTGTTAGTGGGCCGCGAATAACTTCGACGTCCAAAGATCTGTGCATTGGTGACCTGTGGGAATAACACCAGGACCGCAGCTACAACCAACCCTAAACTCCAATATCGAAACAACATCGCTCGCGTCTCCTCAACTAACATTTGCTTTGCTCTACACCCCGCGAGCGAATTCAGTACGCTCGACGACCGAAGGGATATAGGTCCGCAATTGCCCTGCGGCAAGTTAGAGGAGAAAGATGCTACCGAATGGCGAGTAATTCTGATTGGAGATAAACGGCTCGTATGGAGAAGAGTCGACTATCGCTGGTTAGTTTGCTCGTCGTATGTATGGTACTGGGCGATACGTTCGACAAGTGTTTCCTGGATCTTATCTAGGGCGGTTTTCCAACGAGTTAGTTCTTGTTTCTGATTGTCGTCAAAGCGGTTTGGATTGAGCTTCACGATGGCACGCAAGAGACTCTCGGCAACGATCTGCTGACGGGCGTGAGCCAAAGTCCTGTTGACGTTGGAGTCGCCAGCAAATGCCAATCGCAACCCGGGATCTTTGCTCATCGACCAAAAGTGGCAGCGAGCTCCATCTAGGATCAACGCCTCAAATTGCGTTTGATCATGTTTTGTAGCCAGCGTTGCAAACGCGTCCTGTTGTGCAGCAAAACCGGCCAACGCCGTCGCGACTTCCGCCCGTGCCAATGCGGAAATCCACCGCAATCCTCGACGCTTTGAGTTGTCGCCAAGCCGGACTTCATCCACCAACGTACTCGGCGAATGCTCGAGCTTTCTCGACAAGTTCACTTCGATTTCAAATTCCGATCGCTCTTTAACCAATTCATCCATCGCCAGCAATTCAGACTCAGTGCAATATTTATAGAGCCCCGAAAAAGCGAGTAGTGAATTGGTGTATTCTGAAAAACCAACAACGCGATAAATCAAGTTCGGATCCTGATTGTCGATGTACGTGACGACGGTGGTCGTCACACGATTGGTCGGAGTTCGCGGCGGAGAGGGCCGCGGCGTGTAAGTGCTGCGAGTGGGAACGGGATAACCCAGCGATCGATAGACGTCGGATAGGGACCACGAATAGGGACGGTTGATCGGACCGTATTGGCGGCCGGGCGGAATATTAATTGCCGCAACGGGACCACGTCTTGTACCCGAGAAGCCCGATCCAAACCGACTCACGCCTGGCCGAATGATCGTTCTCGAAGCGGTTGCACAAATTGGCGATCTTTGAATCGCCGGAGGTGATTGACGCCCACCGGTTGTGAGTCCACCCGTGGGGCCAGTTCCTGCCAACGGAGTTGACGATGTCGACACGCTCACTTGCAACGTTCGCTCTTCCCAACTCCAAGTGTAATGGTGGCGCCGCTCAGGGTAATCAAAAGCTGTAGATGATTTATCCGAAGGAATCTCATTGGGCATGGCCAGTCCGTTTTGCGTCGCATCAGAACGATTCGTTTTGGGATTCTTAACCAGTCCGTAGAATTGCGGCCCAATTCCATAGCAGCCGCGAAGCCACCAATGCATCGCGGTATAAAAGAGACGAGACTTGTTCATCAAGTCGCCAGCCGCTTCCTGACCCTCCGCTATCTTTTCTCTCGTCACGATCGCGATGACTGGGTCGTTCAGATCGTTATTAAGAAAGGGCTCCGCATTCGTCTTACTGCGAAATTCATAAAGATTATCCAACAGCCAACCATCGTAGTCGACGAAATGAGCGGCGAGGATCTTCTCTTTTAAGTCCTCGCTTCGCTTCAGTTTCTCGACGGCAAATTCCAATCGAAAAATACTTAGTTCGATTTCTCGTTCCTGAGTTTCGCGAAGCAAGTTCTGCATCCGCTCGACAAACGCTTCGTGATCATCGTCGAGATGCTTCAACTCCTCGTCCGTAATCTTCGTTCGCAATGACTTCGCGAGTTTCGCTAGAGCTGGCAAGTTTTGTGCGATTTCCGCAGCGATGCCCGCCTGATTCTGAGCCTCTTTCACACTCCAGAATAACTCCTCGTAGCCAGCGATCTTTTGAGGAATCGGGGGATCGGTGGCCATTACAGAAAGGCTCTTCACGTCGTCGAAAGATTCTTTAATCGCCGTTCGCAATGCAATCAAAGTCAACAAAGCTTCCCGAGTTTGCAATTTTGGAATTAGAAATCGCTGACCAGACCGAATGTTTGCCATTCTCGCCGTCAACAACATTTCGCCGAGGGTCGTTTTTTCGGTCTCTTGAAGTTCGGCGTCAATTACCGCTATCGTCTCAGAATTTGTGCGACCAACCAGACGATTGATGCCTTCAATTAATGCCTCTGAATTGCCCGCGTCTAACGCCGGCAAAATAACTTGGTCCAATGTTGCGCGTTGCTGCTTGGTCAGCTCCGCCCGAATTACGTTCGGAAACCAGAACGTCAGTAGTACTGGAACCAGTAAACTAAAGAGAAGACGTGGCATTTACTTTCGCCCTTAGAAAGATGCAACCTTGCTAAGGTTGATTGTTCTGACCTCAACGCCATTTGTCAACCAACGGCGTCTTGTGCACTCGAGGCCTTGGTTTCGATCAATAAATTGCTTGACGGAGCCTTAATGAATCGTCAACTTAGTTTCGTAACACACTTCCACATTCTCTGGATTTATCATGCTCAATTTCAATACTCTGCGACGCTCAGCTCTGCGACTTTCATCGGTGCAACTTTCATCGGTGCGAATCGCCATCTACATCTCCATCCTCGCCAGCGGCGTTAGCACAAACTCTATCTCCGCTGCTGAACCTGGTTCTTCTTCGATTCGCCTCAGTCAATTCAACTTGCTGCAATACCGAAATGCTGATGGCGAGATTCACGATGTGGATAAGCCGGAACATTGGGCGTTGCGAAAACGAGAAATCATTCAAGCAGTGCAGCAGGTAATGGGGAAGATGCCAGGACAAGATCGGCGGGTGAGTTTGGCGATTGAAATTGATGAAGAAGTTGACGCGGGCAGTTACATTCGCAAATTGATTTCATTTCAATCGGAGAAGGGCTCTCGAACGCCCGCATATTTGTGTATCCCCAAGTCAGCCATTTCGTCAAAAACCAAAGTACCTGCCGTGCTTTGTTTGCATCCAACCGACAACACCGTTGGACACAAAGTCGTCGTGGGGCTCGGCGGTCGCGAGGGCAGGGCGTACGCAGCGGAACTTGCCGAGCGAGGATACGTCACGATAGCCCCAGCGTATCCGCATCTGGCAAACTACTGGCCCAATTTGGGAAAACTCGGATACAGCAGCGGTAGCATGAAAGCGATTTGGGATAACACTCGAGCCCTCGACCTACTCGACTCACTCGAATACGTAGACAACTCGAAAGGATATGGTGCGATCGGGCATTCGCTCGGCGGCCACAATGCAATTTACACCGCCGCCTTGGAACCGCGAATCACCGTGGTAGCGAGTAGCTGCGGCTTCGACGCGTTTCTCGACTACTACGACGGTGCTCAACGAAACTGGTTCTTTGGAAAAGGTTGGTGCCAGATTCGTTATATGCCCAGAATGTCAAACTACCGCGATCGGCTCAATATGATCCCGTTCGATTTCCCCGAACTCATCGGGGTTCTCGCTCCACGACCGTTGTTTGTCAACGCGCCGCTTCACGACAGTAACTTTCGCTGGAAAAGTGTCGACAAGTGTGCCGAAGCGGCGGGTCCAATCTACAAACTGCTGGACGCGAAAGACAACTTGATAATCAAACACCCCGATTCCAATCACAACTTCCCCGCCGAAATGCGTGAGGAAGCATATCTTACCATCGACTCCGTTCTAAAGACGGGTGAATAGACAACACGCCATCTCAAACGGCCCATCTCAAACGGCCCATCTCAAACGGCCCGTATCAAACAGCCGCTATCAAGCAGCCCCTCTCAAACAACTCGATAAACTCGCACTGGCTGTCGGAATGCTAACCGGGCCAAGCGTCTCGCTGCCCAGATTCCAATTCCGAAGATGATCAGCCAAAGCAAACTTGGATTCCAAATGGAAGCTTGGTGAGGTTCAATTTTTGGATTAGTCGCTAGAAACACGTCCTCATCCCAAGTTGCGATCGAGTTGTCTTGATTTACCATTCGGCATTGCAGCAAGTTGAGATACCAATCACCGGACACTTCGCCAAGCTGATGCCGTTCGTAAGCTTCCTTGAGTGACCCATAAAACATTTTCGGTTGGACCGGCACGTTTCGATAGAGTTCGTAGGAGAGCCACTTAATTTTAGTGAGTGTCTTTTTCGATTGTTGAAAATCGATCGGCTCCACGGTCATTGTTACTAATTCCAGATCGAACATTCCCTGCCGCGACGAAAATCGCAGCGGGTAATAGACCTGTTCGGATTTAAATGAAATCTGCAAAGGTGGGATATCACCGCCTTTTGCGACGGACTCATTACCATTCGGAGGTGAAACCTTGATGCACAAAAAAGTGAATTTGTTTTCGATAAAATACTTCATGTGCTGCGGATCTTCGGTTGGGAAACCGTTTTCCTCGAGCCAAGTATTGAGGCCCTCGAGTGCATTGGCACCGATCGCTCGGACCGGCTGGATTGCGTACGGGCCAACTTTCGCAAATCGACCCAACTCGACCGAATTGGCTGGCGCCATTTGGGCGTCCGGAGGTTGAACCCCACATCCGCCGAGACATCCACCGCCCGATCTGTTTTGAGGTGGTGGTGGCGGAGTCACCTTGAATTTCGCCCAACGTTGGGTCGCTGTCAAAATATCAGCGTCAGCCAAATGATAAGCGTCTGGCTCCGCCGGGACGGTGATAATCCAAGCGAAATTGGCGGGCATTGCCTCACCCGTAATCTCGTAATCGATCCCCAAAATCAGCTCTTGCCGATCGCCTTTGTGAAAAATAATTCCCCGCTGAGCGTTCTGAGAAATCCGCCCCTCGTAATCCACGGGCACCATGCAACAAGAGTGCAGAATATCGGTGGGAACAACGACCGCGAAAATGACAGCGAAAATCAGTGTAAAATGACCCAACTTAGAACACCCCCGCGACTTGGCGAATAAGCCTAGCGACTTCGACATATAACTCTTCATGGGTTTGACTCCATTTGCGAATCGATCGGGAAAGTGGCGATGCTGTGGATTAAGAGCACTTGCCCCCCATTGATATTCCCGAAAAAGAAATAGAAATCAGCAGAGCCCAATTCTTGTTTGCTAGCGATGACCTAGGTCTTTCTAGGGCAGTGACTTAGAATGCGAATCGAAAAGATTCGGAAAGTTTTTGCGGGACTGGGCGGCGGCAAGCGACTATTAAGTACATAACCATGCCAACGCAGAATCAAACTATCAACTGGGAACAGCAGCTTGAGGACCACCGCGAGTGGTTGCTCAAACTCGCGCGATCTCGGTTGGACGACCCGCATTCGGCCGAGGACATCCTACAAGACATTTCGCTTTCGATTGTGCGACAAAACCCCCAGTTAGAAGACGTCTCTAAGATTCGCAGCTGGCTCTACCAAGTCGTCGTAAGACGAACGACAGACTATCTGCGACAGCGATACCGTCGCGAGCGTTTAGTTGACGAGTATTCGCAGAGAGACAATTGGGAGCACGAGGATCAAAGTTGGGATTGGTTGTTGGCAGGCGAGCAACACAAGTTATTGCAATCGGCCTTAAAACAATTAGCGGCCGAGGATCGACAATTAATCGTGCTCAAGTTCACTGAGAATTGGAGCTACAAACAGCTGGCCGAAAAATTTGAACGATCGGAACGAGCGATAGAGTATCGTCTCGTTCGAGCCAAACAGCAGCTTCGAGCGGAACTGCAGAGACTACACGGAAACGAAGATGAATGATCACATCGATAAACATGAACTCCAACGTTTGCTAGATGGCAACTTACCGGCGGACGAACGCGAGCTGTTCCTAGAACTTGCCGACGAGCAACCGCAGAGCTGGCGAGTTATCGCTTTGGCTTTCGTGGAAGAGCAGGTGTTGCGCGAAGAGTTTGCGAAGTTGAATTCAGAAGAGTCTCCAATTGTCCCGCCCACTGGCAGCGAACAACAAATACAGTCGGCGCGAGCCGAAGTCAAAGCGAAGAGTGCCGAGAAACCTCAAAAGTCGTGGAGCAGTATTCTTCTCCAAGCAGCGATCGTTTTGCTACTAGTTGGGGCCGGAACATTGGTTGGTCGGTACAGCGTTCGAAGTAACGGAGATGTCGGCGGCTACATCATGGTTGTAGCACCAACTCAGCCACAGACTAATTCAGCGGTTCAGACCATTGGACTGGAACCTGCGGCCTACCAAGCTGGCACCTACCAGACGCCGGCTGATCTGATGCCAACACCACTCTTTGATCAAGAGTCGCGCAACGTAATTCACGATCACGGCTACACCGTCACGGAAGAGCCGGTGCTCTATATGATTCAAAATCAAGCGGGTGAACAATATGTCATCCCGCATCGTAAAGTTTCCCTCGTCGCTCATAACGAGTAACGAAAACTCAGTCGAGGTATTCGCGTGGTGAGAAAGCCAACGCGATAATTAGGAGCGAAAGAAATGAGACGTGTTCTAAGTTTCACATTATGTTTGGCGGCTTGCCTGCTGACTTCCGTATCCCTTGCGGATGATAACGACTCAAAAGAGTCGAAGCAAAAAGTCGAGAAGAAGCAAACTGAAAAGAAGGTTCAGTCGAAGATCCAGTCGCAGGCTAAGGCATCCGGACGAATTGTGATCATCGAAAAGGATGGAACGATACAAGAGATTGAATTCGGCTTTGACGGCGACGATGCCAAAGAAGGATTTGCCAAACTGCCGAAAGAAGTTCGCGAACGCTTAGAGAAGCTCCAAAAAGAGATGGGTAACCTCGAAGGCATTTTTGGCAAAGGCGCGATCATTGGCCCGGCCGGCAAAATCAAGGACTTAAGACTCGACTTAGACATCGACGAAAAAGCCCTCGAAGGTTTGCCCAAGGAAATCCGCGAAAAACTCAAGTCGCTCCACAAAGGCCCCATCAAGCATAGTTCCAAAGTAGAAGCCCACGGCATCATTATCGGCCCTGATGGCGTCAAGAGAGAGTTTAAATTTGGCGACGTCAAAGGCGGTGGCGACGTGCTGAAACGTCTTCCTAAAGAAATCCGTGAGCAAATCGAACGGACGATGAAGGAACACTCGAAGAAACTCCCCGTCGAACCTGAAATCGCGAAGAAACTTAGTGATGGACTAAGACACCTTCAGATTCAACGAAAAATTGGGACGCCAGGCGAGAAAAAGGGATCCTCTGGAATCGAAAGCAAGCTCGACCTCATCTTGAAGCGACTCGACAAGATGGAAAAGGATATCCAAGGACTGAAGAAAGGCAAGTAACTTTGCCATTTAGCTCTTTAGCATTCTCAAAGGCCGCTGCCCATCGCAGCGGCCTTTTTTCGTCGACAGCCGCAGGACCAATTATTACGTTGCAGTCTCACCTTGTTACAATGCAACTTCTGTTGGCGATCGCTCCTAATGATAGGCTGAGCTACGATGAAACCGTACACCGTTGAAATTGAAATCGATCTGCAGCGCGACGAGGTCCTCGAATTATTCGACAGCGTGGAAAATCTCTACAAATGGCAAACGGGTTTGCAAAGCTTTGAGCATCTCAGCGGGAACCTAGGCAAGTTGGCGCCCAGTCGAAATTGATTTACCGCAGCGATGGAAATCGTATTGAGTTGACAGAAACTATCACCAACGCAACCTTCCAAAGGAGTTCGACGGGACTTTCGAATGGGACGGTGGAAAGAACACGTTGAAGAACCGCTTCATCGAACTCTCTCCGACGAAAACGAAGTGGGAGAGCACTTGCAGCTACGAATTCAAGACGCTGTTCATGAAGCTAATGGGGTTCTTTTGTCCAGGAAAATTTCGCGAACAGAACATGGCGTTCTTAGAAAACTTCAAGAAGTTCTGCGAAACGGGAAAAGACGTTCGCGAAGCCAATAACTAAATTCAGTTGCTCGATTTCTGACTCGAAACCCGATTCGATATCGACTCAACTTTCGCGTACCAATAAGTCTGCTTGTGGTGCAGCGTTTCATAGTGACGAACAATCGTCCCCGCTTCCAGCAGAGGGGCAGGGTCTCCCATTGCAAAGCGATTGCCGTTGTCGTCTTCCCGCCACACTTGGAATAAATCGCTGCGATTCATCGTCGCACCTCCACTAAGAATGGATAGCTGGCACGTAAGCCTCTTCCTTTTTGTATCGATCCGCAGTCGCTTGACCAGGAATATTTCAAAATTCGAAGCAACAAATTGCAACTGGCTACGATAACTAGTTTGGCAAGGAAAACTCGCAAAGTCGCAGGACTGCCGCTTGTGGGTTTTATTCCTTGAACTTTTCTAACTCTATCCAATCTCTATTTTTTGGAGCACTCGCCATGTCAGCCGCGTCTGGTTCAGTCACTCTGATCACTTGCGTAACAAATGCGGCCGGCATTGGCCCAGGTCACTCGGCGCTCGCCATCAACGGCACTGTTTATAGCTTCCAAGAGATGAGCAATTACGGCTCCTCGGGAAGTGGCTGGTTGGTAATTGGATTAAAGAAATATCTTGGTCAAAACGAGCATCGCCCAGTCATCCTGCAAGAACTCACTTCTGCCATTTCGGTTGGTAAGGTGTTGCAATACATCAATAAATCGCGCGCCGACGACGATGACTACGGCAGCTCTGGGGTGTGCTCCAGTCAAGCCGCATCCGCTATCGAATCCGGCTACGCGAGCAGCTTCAACACTTGGGGAATCGACAAACCGTACGAAATCTATCAATTGGCGAAAAAAAAGGGGATCGTCAAGAAAGAGACGATGACATGGCCAGGCAAGAACACGGTCGGCTATAAGACTCGCAACAGCTGCGATTGGGTGCTGGCCAAACTTAAAAAAGGATATTCATGGATGCTCATGTAAACGCAAGAGCAACCGTGAACTCGTCTTGTTAACAGTCCTCAGCTGGCCCTTAACCAATATATTAGGTAAGCACCGTTACCCCTTGGGGAGCTCCTTGCGAGCTCCCCATTTTTTTGGGGATTTCGCCAAGCCCAGCTCTAGCCTTCGCGGGCCTCGAAAAGTCAATGCAGTCGCGCAAACCACAAAATTAGTTGCGACCTTTAACTTTAGCCGAGCATCTCGGCGATGACTTGCTTGGCTTTCTCGAGAGCGGCAGGGAGGTTTTCCGGTTGCTTGCCGCCAGCTTGAGCGATATCGGGTTTTCCACCGCCGCCGCCACCGACTACTGGCGCGACTTGTTTAACCCAGTTACCAGCACTCGCACCTCGCTCGATCAGAGCTTTGCTGATTCCGGCGACTAGCGTGACTTTGTCGTCCCCCTGACTG
>Ga0209403_10005157_pt1 | contig 13776 bp, 10 predicted proteins | sample ArcticOcean_MG_C_8_FD_187440 | JGI IMG/M metagenome (GOLD analysis project Ga0209403, IMG submission 187440) | Marine microbial communities from western Arctic Ocean - ArcticOcean_MG_CB11_86 (SPAdes) (version 2) | ecosystem: Environmental > Aquatic > Marine > Oceanic | place: Arctic Ocean... | reverse complement strand
CGAGTGTTTCGGGTCGGCGCGCCCCAGAAGGCTTCCTGGGCTACATTTGCACGGCGCCGTTCGGCAGGCGTCATGCTGAGACTGCCACCGACGCGCCCGCCATTGGCTCCCATGGCTCTGATCGCGACGTCACCGCCAATCTTGCGCATGGCGTCAGCGACGACGGGCCCATATTCAAGCCAATGACCGTCGGCGTCGATGACGGGATGACTGAGTTGCGCCCGCAGCTTCTCCGCACTATTCATGATGCATCCTCTGGCAATTGCGATCTCCGCCACGCACGCATCGCTTCGTGACGCCGGCGACCGCAGGCAAAATGAGCCGGGCGCGAGATCACTCCGCAACGTTGAATTTCATCCGGACTAAACCACCTTTCCTCCATCATGTCATCTCCGTCCAACGGCGTTGTCGACTAAACCTTTTGCACCGAGGACGCCTATACTCGGCCAAGTCATATGTCGAAGGAGATATCGCGTGAGCAACACCGAACAGCAACGAATCAAGATGGGCAGTGCGCCCGGGTTCATCGCCGCGCTCGATCAGAGCGGCGGCAGTACTCCCAAGGCACTCGGCCTCTACGGCGTTGCCGAATCGGCCTGGTCATCGGACGCGCAAATGTTCGACATCATCCACGAGATGAGAACGCGCATCATGACGAGCCCTGTTTTCACGGGCGAGCGCATTCTTGGCGCAATTCTGTTCGAAGACACGATGGACCGAGAGGTTACAGGCCGCACAACGCCGGATTACCTCTGGGACGTGAAGAACGTCGTGCCAATTCTGAAGGTCGACAAGGGCCTCGCGGATGCCGAAAACGGCGTGCAGTTGATGAAGCCGATGCCGGACCTTGACGCACTGCTCGCACGCGCGATCGGCAAGGGAGTCTTTGCAACAAAGATGCGGTCGGTCATCAAGGAAGCGTCAACTGACGGGATCCGCGCCATCGTTGAGCAACAGTTCACGGTCGGCCAGCAGATTCTGGCGGCCGGGCTGACGCCTATCATCGAGCCCGAGGTCGACATCAACTGTCCGGACAAGGACGCGGCAGAGGCGATGCTCGCACGCGAACTAATGAGTGCACTCGACTCACCAGGTAGAGAGGTCATGCTCAAACTGACCCTGCCAAACACCGACAACCTGTACGCCGACTGCATCGCCCACAAGAACACGCTTCGCGTGGTCGCGCTGTCGGGGGGCTACCCGCGCGATGAATCCAACCAGCGGCTGGCTCGCCAGAACGGCATGGTCGCGAGTTTCTCCCGCGCGCTCACGGAGGGCCTGTCAAAGCAACAGTCGGACGCTGATTTCGACAACGCCCTATCGGCGTCAATTCAGAGCATCTTCGACGCGTCGGCCACCTAGTGTCCTGTCTGACTAGTCAGTTCTTGTCCCAAAATTGTCATCCTGACAATTCTTGGGAGTCGGTTTGCAAACAAACCTCGCACTTCCTACAGAGAAGACGCTTGCAGAAAAAGAGGCTTGCAGAAAATGGCATTTGACGAGGGCTTGTCTGAACGCTTGCATGACCAGTTCGAACAGCTCGGCCTGGCTCCCCCCAACGACCTCGTTGCGAAACGAATGTTCGGCGGCCTTTGCTTCATGGTCCGAGGACACATGTGTTGCGGCATCGTCGGCGACACGCTGATGGCGAGGGTAGGACCCGATCAATACGCCGAATGTCTTGAGGCCAGCCACGCCAGAGAGATGGACTTCACTGGACGCGCCATGAAGGGCATGGTTTACGTGAGTCCCGAGGGTATCGACGCTGACGAGGACCTGGCGACCTGGGTCGACTCCTGCCTCAGTTTCCTCACCGGGCTGCCACCAAAGGTCAAAGGCTTAGTGCCGCCCCATGACGGCGGATGAGCGCTTCGGCGCGTTTCGCCTAGGCGATGTGCGCGGCATCTATCCCGATGAGATTGACGAAAGCTTTGTCAGCCGCTTTGCCCACGCGTTTGCCACCCACTTCAACCTTCGCGGCCCGGTTGCAACCGGACGCGATGTACGCGGGTCAAGTCCGGCGCTGCAAGACGCACTAAACAGTGGCTTCCTCGAGTCCGGCATCGATGTCGTCGATCTCGGTTTGTGCGCCACCGAACTCTGTTACTACGCATCGACCACCGACGATATCGAAGCGGCCATAGTCGTTACCGCAAGCCACAACCCCCCACAATATAACGGCCTCAAGTGCGTCCTGCGCAACGGCAAGGCCATTGCCTTTGATGATGGGTTGGCAGATGTGATGAGTCTGATGCGCGAGGGTCACAAGAACGCCCGCGGACTGGGTACGCTGTCGACCCGAGAGCTCGCGGCAGACTACGCACGATTTGTCCATCAACAACTGCGATTCGACGCGCCCCCCGCAGGCAGCATCGCGCTAAACGGATTGAACGGCTCAGCAGCAACACTCGCTGGGGAGTTCGCGCGCGAGTTCGCGCTGCCGATCAATTGGTTTCGCCAGGAGCCTGGCCCGCTTCCGCCAGAAGGCGCCGACCCCAGCCAACCCCGTCTGGTCGAGCAGATGCGTCACTTCATGAGTACGGCAACCTACTCGCTTGGCGTCGCCTGGGATGGCGACTGCGACCGCTGCGTTTTTTTTGACAGCGACGGCGTCATGGCACCGACCTATTATGTTGTTGGCCTGTTGGCCGACCAGGCCCTCAGGGCGCGCGGCAGGGGATCGGTCGTGTTCGACACCAAATTGTGTTTCAACACGTACGACGTGATCACGAGGCTTGGGGGGACACCGGTCCCGTCTGAGACGGGCCACACGTTCATGAACAGGCACATGCGCGAGACGCAGGCGATATACGGCGGGGAACTCTCGTCACACCATTATTTCAGCGAATTCTTCCACTGCGACTCAGGCATGTTCGCGTGGTTAAAAATGGTGGCGCTCCTGGGCGAGACTGACCACACACTCTCAGAACTGATTGATGAACGACGGCAGGCCATCTGCTGCACGCCTGAGATCAGCATCGCGCTGACAGACGCAGAAGATGCGTTTGAATACTTGCGGCAGGAATATGCAGGGGCGGCAAAGGCTTTCGGCACCTTCGACGGACCCAACTTCACCATGGACGACTGGCGGTTTACGCTGCGCAATTCAAAGACTGAACCGCTAATCAGGGTAAACTTTGAGTCACGCGGTGCCCCTGACAACTTGCTTGAGCATGCTCACGCCGTCATGGGAAAGATCGCGCGGTATCAGAGTGACGATACCGATTGGATATCGATGCTGCGGATTCAGTAACCCTCCTCCGCAGCACGATTGCTTTGGCTGCTAGTAGCGAGAACCACCGCGTGGTCCGCCACCGCCACCGCCACCGCCACCGCCGCCTTCACCACCGCCTCCACGAGGACGCGCCTGGTTAACGGTCAATGGGCGTCCGCCCATCTGCGCACCATTCAATGCTTCGATAGCATTGTTGGCCTCACCATCATCTGCCATCTCAACGAATCCAAACCCTCTGGACCGACCTGTTTCACGATCGCTAACGACCGTTGCCCTGTCTACCCGACCATGCTCACCGAACATCTCTTGAAGTTCCTGATCATCAACCGAGAAAGGCAAGTTGCCTACGTATATGTTCACTTAACGTGATCCCTCTTCTTTTACCTTAATATCCGACGGTGACAGCATTGCCACTGCACGGAGACTTAACGTGCGAACAACCAACGACCTGGGACTTAAACGATCAGGGGCAAAAAGCCCTTGCAGAATGAACCAAAACGGGGTGGGCAGAGTCAAATCGGGGGCACAATAGCAGACGCTTTCGCATTTAGCACGGAAAAGATAGACCGCGAGACACGCTCCGCACGCCAACAAATCAGCCAGGGATCGGAATCTCATTGACGAACATCGGCACGTGATAACCCTTTGCAACCGCCGGTCGCTCCGCAATAGCACAATACCATCGCTTGACGTTGGGGAACTCATCGAGGTCCACGGTCTGCCATTCATAGCGCGAAACCCACGGCCAGGTAGCGATGTCGGCAACCGAATAGTCGCCCACCAGGAACTCACTCGCCCCCAGCTGCTTGTCCATCACGCCATAGAGCCGCTTCGCCTCTGAGAGATACCGGTTCTCCGCGTATTCACTTGTGCCGGCATTGTAGCGAACAAAATGATGAACCTGACCGAACATCGGGCCGACTCCGCCCATTTGCCACATCAGCCACTCAAGCGTTCGCCAATGCGCCTCGCCCTCACTCGGCATCAGCGAGCCGACCTTGTGCGCCAGATACATGAGGATGGCGCCAGATTCCATCAGGCTCGTCCCCGTGTCCTGATCAACGATTGCGGGAATGCGATTGTTGGGCGAGATTTTCAGGAAGTCGGCGGCGAACTGTTCGTCCTTGCCAATATTGATGGGGCGAACATAGTAGGCAAGCCCAAGCTCTTCAAGCATGATCGAGACCTTGCGTCCGTTCGGCGTAGCCCAGGTATACAAATCAATCACTGGTCGCTCCTGTCATCAAGGTGTTGAGTGTTTTTTAAGTAGTTGAGTACTAAAGCCGCATTGCCAAAGTAGGCGTGGCCGCAACCAGCCAAGCCGCACGGCCAATACCGAAGCAACCAACCAAGGTCAGTCAGTACTACGGTTAATGCCAATGGCGTTACCAGAACGCCCGTTCCCATCGACCACCAAGTGACGCCAGCAAAGACGCAAATGTAACACCTGCAACCGGGCCAGGGCCTGCAATGGGTCAGGCGTGCCATCTGGAAGCGCGAGCCGATTGCGGGTTCCGCCCCTTCGCTGTAAAGTCCCGCCCCGCTCACCGCCCCGATGCTCCCTCGTGCCAGGCGCTTCACGCTCCAACAACACCTCCTCGTCCGATAGTCCTTCTCCTTCGAAGAAGGGCTCTTTATCCGCTGAAGGCTCTTTACCCGCTGAGGGCTCTCTACCCGCTGAGGACTCTCTACCCGCTGAGGACTCTAACGACCCTCCAACCGTCGAGAAGACTGAACGACCGTCTATCGCGCAACTCGCATTTCCGTCGATTCTCGGCAATCTGCTCTTCGCTGTTGTTGGCATGGTGCAGACCAAGTTCGTCGGCGAACTCGGCCCCGACGCCGTCGCAGCCGTCGGTATCGGCCAACGCGTTTTCTTTGGCCTGCAAGCCGTGATGATGGCGGTTAGTGCAGGAACGACCGCGCTGGTCGCGCGCGCCTGGGGCGCGGGCGATAAGGTTGAGGCCGGGCGGGTGACCATGGCTAGCCTCGCGCTCGCAACGGTGTTCGGCCTGCTTCTGACCGTGCCAGGAATTCTCTTTGCGCGTCCCGTTGCGTCCATCTTCGGCCTGTCTCCGGAAACGGTCGATCTCGCGGCCGAATACATCATCTGGCTTTCCATCTTCAACGTCGCCTTTGGCCTCAACTTCATCATCGGTGCCGGGCTGCGCGCGGCAGGCGATGCGTGGTCGCCCCTATGGCTCGGAATCGGCATCAACATTCTCAACCTGGGTCTGCTGTATGGGTTCGTGTTCGGCGCCTGGGGCTTTCCCGAGATGGGCGCGCCCGGAACGGCGGTCGCCGGCGGCGTTTCATTCGCTGTCGGCGGAGTTCTAACAGCAGCACTCTGGTTCAAACAGGTGTTCCGGCTGCGCTATGTCGCAAGCGGTTGGGCGCGTCCGGACCGGTTTTTGCGCCTGTTGCACATCGGCTACCCGGCTGCAGTGGAGATGATCATCTTCCAGATCGGATTTTTCTTTTTCTTCATGCTGATGGGTAATTATTACGGCACCGAAGCATTCGCCGCATACAGCGTGGGTAGCAACGTTCTTTCCGTCTGCATGGTTATCGGCTTCGGGTTCTCCATCGCCGGCTCCACGCTGGTTGGACAGCACCTGGGTGCCGGCGACCCGGACGGCGCCGCACGAAGTGGCTGGCGCGCGATGGGTTACGCCGTGGCCGCGATGGCCACCATTGGCTGGAGCATGGCGTTCTTTGCAGAAGAACTCGCCCACTTCTTCCTCACTGACGCGCCCCTAACGATCGAACTGACAACCTACATGATCGTCATCCTGGGTATTGCGATGCCGCTGCTGGCCGCAGAATTCGCCCTTGGCGGTGCGCTGCGTGGTGCCGGGGACACCCGCTTTCCACTCATCGCCACGTTCATCGGTCTTATCGGTGTTCGCTGCACCCTCACGGCGCTCTTTACTTTTCTCGGCTGGCCGGTTGTCTGGGTGTACGCAACCCTGCTGGGCGAATACCTCGTCAAGGCCACCATGCTAACGCTACGCTTCAGAAGCGGGCGCTGGAAGCACGTCATCCCACATAGCGTGCCACACGCACCCTAACGACCATTCGCCTGTTCGCTGGCCCCGGAGAGGCCTGGCCAAGTCGGATAGATCATCAGCTCCAGCAGATTGCCGTCCAGATCCCGGTATCAGTTGGCGACGCCGACGCCAGCCCTCCCCCTCTCCTCTCCTCTCCTCTCAGCGAGAAAGCTAGAGAAAGCGCGCACGGGACATGGGACTCGCAGGTTGTTGAAAGGGTTCTCCTTGCGCCGCTCACATCCGGCGCGCAGGCGCCCATCAGGATTGACCCGATATCGCATCCCGTTCTTCAGCGTTCATACCCAGCGCTTGTGCGGTCAATCGGTAGCTCTCAACCCGAGCCGCGTGTTCATGAACCTGGCAGGCAAGAATGACCTCGTCAGCGCCTGTTTGGCTCACAAACGCTTTGATCTGGTCGCGCACGGTATCTGGCTCGCCAACCGCTGACACGGGCGGCATCTGCTTCAGCGCCTGCTGGTCGGCCGGGCTGAGGGTGGAAAGAAAATCACGGACAGGGGGCTGCAGTCGTCGCGGCTGCCCCCGGCTCATGTTGAGAAATGACTGTTGCGACGAGGAGCGCAGATACTGCGCTTCATCCTCGGTCGCCGCCGCGCAGATGTTGTAACCAACCATCACATAGGGTTCTTGCAATTGCTCGGACGGTTCGAAGCGCTCGCGGTAAATCTCAAGCGCTTGCGTCAGGGCACCCGGCGCAAAGTGCGAAGCAAAACCGAACGGCAGACCCAGCGCCGCCGCAAGCTGCGCTCCGAACAAGCTCGAACCCAGTATCCAGATTGGAACATGGAGGCCCGCACCCGGCACAGCACGCACTCTTTGACCGTCGACAGGCTCGGAGAAGTAATGCTGCAGTTCCACCACATCCTGCGGAAAGGCATTCACATCGCCGTCCAGATTTCGACGCAGAGCCTGCGCCGTCACCTGATCAGTACCCGGTGCCCTGCCGAGGCCAAGGTCGATGCGCCCTGGAAAGAGCGATTCGAGCGTGCCAAATTGCTCCGCGATGACGAGCGGCGCGTGATTCGGCAGCATCACGCCACCCGAGCCCACACGAATGCTGGACGTGCCCTGAGCAATGTGACCGATTACGACCGCGGTTGCTGCGCTCGCAATGCCCTGCATGTTGTGGTGCTCGGCAACCCAGTAGCGGTGATATCCGAGGGCTTCCGTGTGACGCGCCAGATCGAGCGTATTGGCGAGGGCCTGCGAGGCATCGCTGCCTTCGGTGATCGGTGACAGATCGAGGACGGAGAAGATAGTCATGTGTGGACGATTGGTGACGGGGCCGGCAGCATAATCAAAGCGGTTCGACGAGACCAGCGCTGCCATCCACACGCACCTTGTCGCCGGTCTTCAAGACCATCGTCGCATTGCCAGTCCCGACCACGGCCGGAATACCCAGCTCCCGCGCCACAATCGCAGCATGCGAAAGCGGTGCTCCAATATCCGTAATCACCGCAAGCGCACGGGGAAAAATGGGCGTCCAGCCAACGTTCGTGAACGAGGCGACCAGGATCTCTCCCGTTTCAAACTGGTCGGCATCGTTGTGAGATCCAAGCACCCGAACCCGCCCTTCGACAACGCCCGCCGCGCCCGGGCAACCGGTGATGACGTCTTCGCTTGCAGCGACCAGAGTCCGGTGCGAATCATGGAAGTCGGTACGGCGGCGAAGGTCTTGGTACCATGCCTCGACATCAAACTGACCCGAGATGAAATTGGGCAACATGGGCATCTGATTGTAATGATCATAGCTCTCGCGGCGATTCCGAATTTTTGACTCCTGCGCCCGGTCACCACCCAGCAGCGCATCAATCTCCAGCATCTCCAGCATGAAGATGTCGTCCCCGAGACCGGTGAGTTCGCCAGCCCGCAGTGCCAACGCGCGTGAAAGCCCCGCCAAACGCACGAGTTCTGAACGCACGATCTCTCGATTCTTGCCTGTCGTAATCGCCGCGTCTGCCTTGCGCCGAATGGACGCGAGCCTGCGCGGCGAGACCAACGCCGCCAGCCGCTGCCAGGCCGCGTCCCGCTTAGCCTGCTGGGCCACCAACAAGCCATCGATGTCGAGTTCGCGCGACTGCTCAATCAGTTTGTCAATCCAGGCCGGGTCCTCGCTCGTCGGTCGCAGGCCCGCCTCCATCTCGCTCGGGCCCCGATGACCGTAGCGACGGACAAACTCTTCGCGGGACTCCTCACCGCGAGCAACCCGGGCGATCGCCATCATCGGCCCCATGCTCTCAAGCGTCCCGCCACCGCTCAGCCCGGATACCAGCGTTTCAACATGACTGGCGCGCAGGTGAGGTTCCAGTGCACTCTTCAGGCGCCTTCGGGACTGGTGGGAACCTTCGGTCGCGACCAGCAGGACCGGAAAGTCAGCGACCGACTTGGCACGCAGCTCGTCGCCCATCGTCATCAGTCCCGCATACGTATCCACTGAGTCGACACGGCCGCGGTACTCCTCACAGTAGCGTGAAGACTCATCCGTCGCCCAACGCAGATGGCGCTTCAATCTCAACGTCGCCAGGGCACCGCGTCCGAGCAGACCAAGCGCCCACCGCAGGGTCTTTGCAAGTCCAACTTTCTGCATGGGGAGCGTCATGTCGGGCGGCACATCACCGAGCATCTCACGATACCCTTCAAGCACTGCGACCGGCCTGATCCCAATCGCACCGAGGAGACCGAAGAAGGTGCTGAGGTTCATGAACGCCCTGCCACCGATGTTGCCCAGAAATGGCGCATTGGGTGTCGCGAACACACTCACGAAGACGTGACTGACAAGTGACCAGGTATAGGGCGTCATCACCGTCGACATGGCTTCGCCGACATTCGTGTTCGTCCACAGCCAGTCGCCTTTCAACGAATCATTCCACGGCTCCTGCAACACGAGCGTCGTGATGGGCCTCGCCTGCAAGATGCTGACATCGCCTGACGCGACCGCCCACTCGATGTCCTGCGGGCTACCAAAGTGTGCTTCGATATCGAGTGCAAGCTCGCCAAGCCTGGTTGCTACATCCGCGAGTGCCACATCACCTTCATAGGCACCTGAGGCGCGGTCGATCGTGAAGTCGTTCGCAGCGACTTCTCCCGAAACCAGCGCCTCGCCGAGACCCGAAACAAAGTTCCCGCTCAATACCTGCGGGTTTTGGGAGACGGGTTCGACCGTAAACAACACCCCTGCAAAATCAGCCTTGACCATTTCCTGCACGACAATCGCAATTTGATGGTCTGTGTCTTCACCGAGGTGTTCGCTATAGCTGCGCACGCGCTCACTGCTTGCGCTCGCTTGGACCTCGCAAATCGCCGCGTCAAACTCATCGGTAGTCGCTACGTTGAGCACGGACTCGAACTCGCCTGCGAACGATGCCCCTGCGGAGTCCTCTGCGAGCGCAGATGAGCGCACCGCCACAGCACCGGCAGATGCAACCAGTGCGACGAAGCGACGATTCGCCTCGTCGCGAAACGTGTCGATCAGACCGTTGGCATCGAAACAGTCCGCGTCGAGGATGAAACCATCGGGAACCGGGAAACCGGATTGAACGAGGCTCGCGAGCGCCGCGCCCTTGCCGCCGGCCCTGTTGGTCGACTCCGGATTTGTGCTCCCCCGGTCACGCTGATCGACGTTGCCACGCTCACTGTCGTCAACGGCATTGTGTCGCGGCGAACCCCGACCCGTGAGACCGACAGTCACCAGATCAGACAAGCCGCAGATCATGCAAGTGGCTCCCAGCAGGCCGCCAGTCGTCGCGCTCCCGCTTTGCGACCCTTTTAAGCTGCAACTGTCACCACGCAGCGACTTCACGCTCGATCAAGTGGCCGTATTGCTCAAGCGCTCGGTCCTGACGATTCGGCAGCGTGTAGTGCGGAAAGAGATCATTGGTCCCTTCGTAATCACGCAGCACCTGGCGCGCCAGCGTGACTTTGTGTACTTCGGTTGGGCCGTCCGCGATACCCATCGTCAGCGACCCCATCAGCATGCCCGTGAGCGGCAGTTCGTTCGACGTGCCGAGAGACCCATGTATCTGAATACAACGCATGACAACGTCATGATAGACGCGGGGCATCGCCGCCTTGATGGCGGCGATATCCTTGCGCACCTTCAGATAGTCGTTAAATTGATCGATACGCCAGGCCGTCCGCAATACCAGTAGACGGAAGGATTCGATCTCGATCCACGAATCGGCGATCTTCTCCTGCACCATCTGTTTCTGGGCGAGTTGCTCACCCTTGGTTTCACGCGACAGGGCGCGCTCACACATCATGTCGAACGCACGTCGGATCTGGCCGATGGTGCGCATCGCGTGGTGAATGCGGCCACCGCCAAGCCGGGTCTGGGCAACCGCGAAACCCTGGCCCCGTGGCCCGAGCATATTGGACTTGGGGATCCGCGCATTCTCGTAGCGGATGTATCCATGCGCCCCCTCGCCCGGCGCTTCCTGCCCAACGCCGACATTGCGAATAATGTTGACGCCCGGCGTGTCGGTTGGCACAACGAACATGGTCGCGCGTTGGTGCGGGGGTGCGTCCGGGTCGGTCACGGTCATCGTGATCAGAAAGCTCGCGTAACGCGCATTGGATGAGAACCACTTCTCGCCGTTGATGACGTAGTCATCGCCATCTTCAACCGCGAGGCACTTGAATGCGGTGGGATCTGCCCCGCCGGTCGGTTCTGTCATTGAGTAGCAACTGGCGACCTCACCATTGAGCAAGGGTTGCAGGTACTTCTGCTTGAGCTCGTCACTACCGTAGTGGGCAAGAATTTCGGCGTTGCCCGTGTCCGGGGCCTGGCAACCGAACACGACCGAGGCGAACCGTGAGCGACCGAGAATCTCGTTGAGCAGCGCGAGCTTCAACTGACCGTATCCCAACCCGCCCAACTCGGGCCCAAGGTGACACGCCCAGAGACCCATCTCGCGGACCTCATCCTGCAGCGGGCGGACCAGCTTGTTGAAGTCCGAGTCGCCGTACTCCATCGCCGACCCAAGGATGACATCCAGCGGCTCAACTTTGGTGCGGACAAAGTTGTCCGCCCAATCCAGAAGCGTTTGATATTCCCTGTCCGTTTCGAAGTCCCAGGCCATCGCGATCTCCTCGGTAATTTTGTCAGATTTTTCTTGTTCTTCGTCTAACCCATACGGTTACTAACGTTCCCCGTTTCCGCACACTCAATCAAGCCAAACCCCGGTCGATCAGGTTGCTCATGCAACGCGTACTATCACAGATCAGGCGAGCGCGGGAAACTCCGTCCGCGAGCGCCCTCGCGGCACCCATCCCTGGGCGGTTTCCCTGCTATTTGGAACCTGCCTGACGACTCCTCAGTGGCGTGTTCAGGTAACCAAAGCGCGCCAACGGACAAGCGCTATTAACGAGTGCGATCGCGCTCGGGTTCCGTCGCGCGTCTATCCGGCGTCGCGGGGCACGGGATCGAGCTTTCGAATCAGGGGTCCGGTCGTCAGTCCCTGCACGACGATTGAGAAGATGACAATGACGTAGGTTATGACAAGCAAGGTGTCGCGCTCCGGGCCGTCTGGCAACGACAGCGCGAGCGCAACCGAGATACCTCCGCGCAGGCCCGCCCAGGTCAGGATCTTGATCGCATGGGTAGAAAACGGCATCACACGCTGCAGCAGTAGCACCGGCAGCCCCACCCAGAACATCCGGCACAGCAAAACCGCCGGGATCAGTAACAGGCTGGCGGCAATGGTCGAGGCGCCGAATGCCAAAAGCAGAACTTCGAGACCAATCAACAAAAAGAGGACCGCGTTTCCCACCTCGTCGATCAATTCCCAGAACGTATCCACGTGTGCTCGCGTTTGCTCGGACATCGCCCAACGGCGCCCGTGATTGCCGATGATCAGCCCGGCGACGACCATCGCGAGCGGCCCGGAGACATGCATCGCAAACGACGCAGCGTAGCCGCCCATGACAATCGCGAGCGTGATCAAAGCTTCAACGCTGTAGTTATCAACAGTCCGCAGCGCGCCGATGCCGAGCGCGCCAAGGATGAGGCCAAAAACAATGCCGCCGCCCGCCTCTTCGAGCAACAACAGCGACACCGCCGTCGGGGTCGGGTCAAAGTCGCCCGAAGCGATGCCGAGCAAGACCAGGAAGACGACGACTGCAACGCCATCATTGAAGAGCGACTCGCCGACAATCTGGGTTTCAAGCGTCTTCGGCGTGCCACTTACCCGGAGAATGCCGATGACCGCAATCGGATCGGTGGGAGAGATCAGCGCCCCAAAGACGAGGCAGTAGATGAACGGCAGCCCGATACCGAGCAGATCCAGAATCCAAAAGGCCAGGAAGCCATTGACGAACGTCGAACCCACCGTCCCGACGGTCGCCATGACCGCGATGATCGGCCCCTGTCGCTTCAGATCATCAAGGTTTACGTGCAGCGCACCGGCAAACAACAGGAAACTCAGCATGCCGTGCATCAGCGCTTCATTGAAGTCGACCTGTGCGAGCACCTGGATTGCCCAGGTCTCCATGCTGGTAAAGCCAAGCCGTCCGGCCAGCACCATGATCAGGGAGCAACCCAATGACAGCACCATGACACCGATCGTCATCGGCAGGCGCAACACCTGATGGTTGACGTAAGCGAGTATGGCCGCCGCGCTGACGATGACCGCGGCGAGGTCAAACAGGTTCAATCGTCGGTTCCATCAGCCGCAATATCGCCGGGTCCATCAGCCACATCGGGTCCACCAGCCACAATCTCATCCTTGCCAGTGCCAATGCGTGCAGCCCTCTCCTCGTCCCACCACCACGTGTCGATATGGGCGAGGCGGATCAGACGTGCGGCTTCGGGTTTGCCGAACTTGTCCCAATGCGCAACCCCCATATTCATTTTGGTCATGCCCGGAACGAAGTAGAAGTTCCACAACAAGACCCGGTCAAGCGCATGTATCGCAGCGACAAAGTCGTCATACTCATCTGCATCCTGCATCGCCTGGATGAGATGATCGACCGCTGGATCACGCATGTTCGACCAATTGCCGCTGTAGGCCTGATCCGCGGCGACGCTCTGGAAGCTGTTCGCGATGAGCAGACTCGGTATGTTGTCAGGAACAAACGCGATCGCGCCAGCATCGAAATCGCCAGAGCGCATGCGATGTAACCAGTTTGATATCTCGGGTGACTTGATGCTCGAGGTAATCCCCAGTCGTTTCAGCACCCGGGTATAGCCAACGAATGAGCGTCCCAGCGCAGGCGAGACCGCGACGAAACGGATGTGAAACGGCTCACGGGTCTCTTTGTGCACAAGCTGGCCGTCGGCCATCTCCCAACCCGCGTCATAAAGCAGTTCCATGGCGCGCTTCATGTTATCCCGGTGCCAACCGCCGCCGCCGTTGGGGGGTGGCTCATAGGCCGCGGTAAAGACCCGTGGCGGCACCTTGTCCCGAATGGGTTCCAGCAGCTTCAGTTCGCGTTCGTCGGGCAGGCCAGTCGCGGCGAGGTGAGAATCGTGGAAAA
>Ga0209403_10005150_pt1 | contig 13792 bp, 13 predicted proteins | sample ArcticOcean_MG_C_8_FD_187440 | JGI IMG/M metagenome (GOLD analysis project Ga0209403, IMG submission 187440) | Marine microbial communities from western Arctic Ocean - ArcticOcean_MG_CB11_86 (SPAdes) (version 2) | ecosystem: Environmental > Aquatic > Marine > Oceanic | place: Arctic Ocean... | reverse complement strand
ATAATGCCCACGGTTTGTTTGGAAAATATAAAGACAGATATTTAGGGACTTTCGGGACTTTTGCAACCCAGAGTTTCCATGAAACGAAGAACTTCTCCTGCGGAGAGGGGGGTGCCTTGTTGATCAATGATGAAAATTACATTGAACGAGCAGAAATTATCAGGGAAAAGGGGACAAACCGGACCAAGTTTTTTCGTGGGGAAGTTGATAAATACACCTGGGTGGATATTGGCTCATCCTATCTGCTATCTGATATCCTTGCGGCTTTTCTTTTTGCACAACTAGAACAGCGGGATAAAATTCAATCCAAACGAAAAAAAAACTGGGCAACATATTACAATAGTTTAAAAAAATGGGCCGAAGCAAACAATGTTCGTTTACCCTTTATTCCTGAATATTGTGAACAAGCGTACCACATATTTTACCTTCTTTTTGATTCAGAAAAGCTTAGAAATCGGTTTCTTGCCTATATGCAAGAGAATGGAATAACGGCAATTTTTCATTATATACCGTTACATAGTTCAGATATGGGTAAACAATTTGGTAAATTTGATTGTACGGTAACCGAATCTGTATCAAAAAGAATTATACGCCTACCTTTTTATAATGGTCTAGATAGCGTTATTGATAAGGTGATAAATAATTTAGTTAATTTTTAATTCTTGGTGTATAAAAAACTACTAATAAATAAAAACACATTAAAAGCCATTTCTTGGTTTTACCTGCTAAATTGAAGCCATCCGGGAAAAAAATATTTGGTATTATTATTGTTTTATTCTTTTGGAAACTTCTATTATTCACTAATTACCCCTTTGTGAACTCAGATGGTCCGTGGACACTGAGTCACCTATTTTCCTTAATGATAGGAGACTCAAATTCAAGTACGTTCGCGCACAGTTTTTATGGTGAAGCATTTAGAACGCATGTGTTGGAGATATTATTATTTCCTTTATATGCCATTCTTCCTATCAATACATATACATTTATCCTGGTCAACTTCTTTTTCATTGCGTTTACTATTACACTGATTTATTTTATTTTTAATGGGCAAAAGCAAGGAATCCAAATTTTTGGCTTGACGAGTTTAGGCTTTTTATCCAGCACATACACCTACGGTATGCGTTCTGAGAATTATATTATTCCACTTATATTAATAATGATTTTGCTTTTCAATTATGATAATCTAAAAAGCTCATTACCTATCATATTTCTTATATCTTTATTCTCTGCGATAGTTACATTTATTCATCCTATGGGAGGGATAGTTGCTATCATTATTATTATTTCAAGACTTATTGGCTATGATCAATATTTTAAATTGGTATTTTTAGTTCTCTTTTTTGGAGTTATATCTAGCCTACTAGTTACTTGGGGAGAGATACAAAGTTATATCACATTATTTTTAAAATCAAGAGGTTCATCGGATGATCATTACTTTTGGTCACTGGGTTTTTTTAAATATATATATTTTTCAATTGGTGCAATTCCACTTATTATAATATCTATTAGAAAAACATACGTCCAGAGCATTATCATGTTTATAATTTCAATTATAGTAATATCAAATTTTGGAAGAAGTTACTACTTCCATTATATATTTGTAATATTGATTAGTATCATCTCAAACTCTACATATAAGGAAAATTTTAATTTCAATTTTACCCGTAAATTTAAATTATTTTCTGGTGCCTGTATACTAATAGGTATGCTATTTACATACATTTCCCCCACTTTAATTTTTATTGAAAATATAGACCTGGGAAAAGACTATAGAAAAATATTATCAAAAGTAGATATTATTGCAAAGAGACACAATCCTAATCATCTATTGTGGGTGCCTCCACAATTTGGCATGGAAGCTATAGACCAAAAAAACGCGAGACTTCATTATTACTTTTACAAGCATACTGCAGGTGAAAAAATACAATTAGGCCCAGGTGATGCAATGCTATTTTATAGTAGTAGGTCCAGGGATAGGATCCTAAAAAAAACAGTAGCAAATCTAAGTAATTTGTCTTTTGAAAAGCTTATTGATCCAAGTCCTGGCTATTTAAGGATAGGTACCTTCTATAAACAACGTGCTGATAGTTTGGGGTTGTGGCTTGTTAGTTGTAAAAATTAATGGGTATAACCACGAAGAATAATCCTGCTGCTTTCCAAAAAGTTTCTCCTTCAAGATTTCTAAAAATAATAAAAGATACTGTCCAACAAGTAATCAATGGTCAAAATAAGGCAGCAATAAATATTTTCAGGGCCGGACTTTTAAATTATTTTTCTAAATTTAAGAGAAAGAATCAGTTTTATTGTAACCTCTGTAAATATGAATCACCCAATTTTTTACATACATCTAATGAAAATAGAATATTATTTAATTCCATTTGTCCTAATTGTAGTAGCAGAAAAAGACATCGGGGATTAAACGAATTATATAAAAATATTTTAACAGAGTTTAATTTTCCAAAGATATTACATTTTGCACCTGAACCTGTATTTTATAATCTTTTTACATCTTTTGATTATATTACTGCTGACTTAGAATTAACAGATGTAGATTTACAGCTAGATATTGAAAATATTGATTATCAGACTGCTTCATTTGACCTCATCTTATGTAATCATGTGTTAGAACATGTTTCAAATGACGATAAAGCACTTAAAGAATTATTTCGGATACTGAAGCCTTCAGGTACTGTAATTATAACTGTGCCTGGTGATTGGATGAGTGAAAAAACTATTAATTATGATCAACCTGATAGTAATGGACATTACAGAAACTACGGTTTAAATTTCTTAATCGTATTAGATGATATATTTACTTCTGTTGATAGTATCGATTTGTACAAATATGATTGTATTTATAATCTTTCTTTAGGTTTAACTCATCAACATGATTTAGCATTTTTATGTCGAAAAAAATAAATATTGGTTTAGTTTTGCCTGCTATGCCTGGGTATTCAGAAACATTTATTCATAATAAAATAAATGGTTTGATTAAAAATGGTTTTAAGGTTGTTTTATTTGTTTCTAGAAAAGAGAATTCCGTGGATGTTCATCCGTCTGCCAATATATATTATCAAGTGGATATTAATAATAAAATAAATTTATTATATAATTTTATTAAAATATTTGTTTTAAATCCATTAATATGTTTTCGTTTTTTAAATTTAGAGAGAGCCTCATGTAGAGTTTGGACGGAAGCATTAAAAAATCTAATAATAAATTCTCATATTATTGGAAAGCCTTTAGATTGGTTGCATTTTGGTTTCGCTACAGTTGCTTTAAGGAGAGAGAATGTAGCAGAAGCTATGGGTGCGAAGTTAGCAGTTAGTTTCAGGGGATTTGATGTTTGTCTCTATCCTCATCAGAATCCAGATTGTTATAATTTGCTTTGGAAGAAGATAGATAAAGTACATACCATATCTAATGATCTCTACCAAAGGGCCTTAAGTTTAGGACTTAGCTATAAAACACCTGTAGTAAAAATTACACCTGCAATAGATACAGAAATATTCAGATTTACAAAAAATCAGAATTTGCATGTTCCTTTAAGAATATTAACGATTGGAAGACTCGTATGGAAAAAAGGTTATGAATATGCATTAAAATCGCTAGATATATTGAAGAATAGACAGATTGAATTTGAATATCATATAGTGGGTGAAGGTAGTTATAGGGAACCCATTATATATGCTATTAAACAGTTGGGTTTAACAGATCATGTGAAACTTAAAGGTTATCTTTCTCAAAGGAATATTATAAAAGAGTTAGAATGGGCAGATATATATATTCAACCTAGCATTCAAGAGGGTTTTTGCAACTCTGTTTTAGAGGCTCAGGCTATGGGGTTATTGTGTATTGTTAGTAATGCAGAAGGATTAGCAGAAAATGTTCAACATAAAGAAACTGCTTGGGTTATACCAAAACGTGATTCTGAGTGCCTTGCTAATCAGGTAATAAATATATTAAATACAGATGAAAAGGCATTAAAACAAATTAAAGAGAATGCTGGTAATAGGGTTAGGAAAAAATATAATTTACCATATCAAGAGAAAGAGTTTTGTAAATTTTACATTAATAATAAATATTAAATAAATTATTTATACTATGAATAGCAAATATCGTTTTTCAATTATTATTCCTGCCTATAATGAAGAAGAAAATATTGGTCAGTTGATTGATGAAGTCTCGAATGTGATGCAAAGAATTGATAGTTCTTACGAAATGATTGTGATTGATGATGGTAGTAATGATGGTACTTTAAAAGCTATTATTACTATGAGGGAAAATAAACCTCATTTAAAAATAATTCAATTTAGAAAGAATTTTGGTCAGACAGCAGCTATAGACGCTGGAATAAAATACTCTAGTGGAGAAATTATTATTACAATTGATAGTGATCTACAAAACGATCCGGAGGATATACCTGAATTATTAAATGAGATGAATAAGGGATTTGATGTAGTCTCAGGATGGCGTAAGAATAGAAAGGATGGTTTTGTAAAAAATATTATTTCTCGTTTCGCAAATATATTAAGAAAATTAATATTTAAGGATAAAATTAATGATTCAGGATGTACATTAAAGGTATATCGTAGAGAATGCTTTAACAATATAATTTTATATGGAGAGATGCATAGGTTTATCCCAGAACTATTGGAGCAAAAAGGTTTTAAAGTTTCTGAAGTGGTAGTTAATCATAGAGAAAGAAAATTTGGTAAAAGTAAATATAATTTTAGTAGAACAATAAATGGGTTTCTAGATATGCTTTTATTAAAATTTTGGATCAAATTTTCAACAAGGCCTATTCATTTGCTTGGAGGTATGGGGATAGCCTTGGAATTATTAGGAGTATTATTAGGAATATATCTTACAATTATCAAACTATACTATAATGAACCCATTGCAAATAGACCATTATTGATATTAACAATACTACTAATTATTTCGGGACTATTACTTATAGTATTTGGTTTACTCGCAGATATTATTGTTAAAATATATTATAAAGATGTGGAGAGCTATTCTATTAAAGAAAAGTTTTTTAATTAGATGCTAAATAAGATAAAGAATCAAAAAACAAATTTTAGTAAATACTCATTCATTGGACTGTTTATTACAATTATAAATATTATAATGCTATATATTATGATCGATATATTAGGAATATCAACAATTGTTAGTAGTACGATTGTTGTTGGAGGCTTATTTATAATAAAGTTTATTCTATATATAAAAACAGGTCTTATTCAATGAGTATGATTAATCTATTAAAAAAATTACCAGTTGATTTTGGTCAAGGTGAATTGCGTGCAATAACAAAAGGGAAAAAGATTGCAATGTCTTATGTTGAAAATACTAAAAATAAAAGTGCGCTTGATATAGGATGCAGAGAAGGTATTCAATCAGAATGGTTAAAACGAAAAGGTTACATTACTACATCTATTGATATAGATAAGAAATATAATAATTGTATTATTGTTGATGTTAATAAAGGATTACCGTTTAAAGATAACGAATTTGATTTAATTTGGTGTAGTGAAGTGATTGAACATTTAATAGACCCAAAAGTGAGTATTAATGAATTTAATAGAGTATTAAAAAGTGATGGTAAAATTATTATAACAACTCCTAACTCATATTTTTGGTTTTATTATATAGCAAGAATATTTGGTAAAAAACCAAGGGATCTTCAAAATTCTGATCATAAACATTTTTTTTCCATTAAAGCTATCAAGGAACTTTTCCCCAAAGGTAAAATATTGGGTTATTTCCCATATATGGTTAAAAAGTTTATTATTACGAAAAATATAGAATTATTATCTCCAACATTTGTTGTTATTGATAACTGATTGAACTATCTAGTCCTCAAAATCAATAATATTGGAGCGGGGAAAAAATACTAACTATTTTTAAAAAATATCATTTCACAATTCTATTCTTTTTTTGTTTATTTATCGTTGGCATCAATCTTTCTGATGATTATGGTATTAGCTGGGATGAAAATGTCCGTAGAATTGGTCACCAATCCTATGTAAAGTACGTAGCCAAAACATTTGGCTACGAAAATGATGCATTTAATAATATCCCTAAGGTAGAAGATAACTACTATGCCTGGGCCGCACCATATGGGATGATATTTGGTATACCATCAATAGTAATTGAAGAAGCATTAGCATTAGATGATTTAAAGGAAGTATTTTTATTTAGACATAAATTAAATTTTACTTTCCATTTTATAGGGATTATCTTTTTTTTCTTTTTTTCCCGAGAACTATTTGGTTCAAATAACAGGGCCATTCTAGCTACCTTAATATATATTTTACACCCGCGAATTTTTGCGCACAGTTTTTTTAACCCTAAGGATATCATTTTTATGGCTTCAATCTCAATAGCACTTTATCCAATAGTAAAATATATTAAATCATTGGAATATAAATGGTTGACCATTGCTAGTATAGCAATGGGGATATCAATGTCATGTAGAGTTGTAGGGGTTTATATACCTGTCTTAGTAGTTTTATTCTCAATAATAAATCATATTATATTTAAAAATAATTTCAGTTATTATAATATAAGAAGTCTATTTATTAGATCAATAATGGTATTTATTTTTTGTTCTACTATATTTTATATTTTAACTCCATATTTTTGGGTAGATCCAATTAGTGGTTTTTTAGAAACTTTTAATATTGCCAAACAATTTGATTTTAGTGGTAATGTTTTTTTCTTTGGAAAATTAATCCCAGCAAAAGATATTCCTTGGTATTATGTACCTGTTTGGATTTTTATCACAACCCCTATTATTTTTATTTTATTTTTTATTATTGGAGTATTCCTATTGATTATAAGAATGCATATAGCAACAGAAAACAACTTAATGTTATTATTTTGTATTATTTCGATCTTAACTCCTTACATCTGTTCTATTTTATTTAATTCTACTTTATATGATGGGTGGAGGCATTTCTACTTTATATATCCATTTATAACTACAATAATATGTTTTTCTATAACTTCAGTTTATGACTATTTATCTAAAAATTTTAAAAAATTAAATTTAATATATTTGAAATTTGGATTATTAATAGGAGTAATTATTAATCCGTTATATTCAATCATATTTATGCATCCCTTTCAACAAGTTTATTTCAATTCTTTATCGGGCACTGATCCTATGAGCAATTTTGATGGTGATTATTGGGGCACCTCATATAGACAGGGATTAGAATATTTAATTAAAATTAATACTAATGATTCAATATATGTTAAAACAGCGAATCACCCCGGTAGTTTAAATCGTCATATAATAAATAAGAAAGATCGCAAAAGATTAATTTATGAATATATGATAAAAAATAAAGATGATTTTAAACCTGATTATTATATAACTAACTATAGGGATAATATTAAAGAGTATGAATTAGCTATAAAAAATATTCCACCATTTGATAATGAAATTTACTCTATAGATATTAATGGTATGAAAATATTAGGGGTTTACAAGTATAAAAAATATGATTAATAATAAATTAATATAATAAATAAGGCTTAAATTTTATTGACACCATTAAAAGTTTTTATAGGCGATTTTACTTATAAGTCAGAATTTCGAACTTTATTGGTTGATCTGTTAAAACCGATTATACCAGAAATAGATTTGGGGAAATATCAATTAACTTCTCCACCTGTTGAAATAATTCCAAACCATGATGAATCGGATTGTTTTTTATTGCCTTTTAATTGGAATTATTATATAAAAACTAAAACTGTCTCCGTAGCTGGAAAGTTGATAGAACAAGCCAGAGATGCAAATAAGCAGATACTCATCTGGGTAATTGGTGATTACTATTATTCATTACCTCAATTTGATAATGTCATTGGATTTTATACCAGTCAATATCAATCCATGCAGAATGTAAGAACAATCTCCCTGCCTGTCATTATTAGAGATCCTTTATCATTTTTAGAATTAGATGCAATAAATCTTCGGGAGTTTAACAAAATACCCTCCGTTGGTTTCTGCGGTCAAGTTGACTCTAGCTTAATTATTTCATCAATTAAAATGGCCAAGCTAGTGTGGCAGAATATGAGATATTCTCTGAATTTATCTCAATTTTATTCAGGACCTTTTATTCCTCCCACTTATCTGAGAAAAAAGATCCTGAACATTCTGAATAGATCAGATGACCTTCATACAGATTTTTTTCGTAGAAGCCGATATCAGGGAGGAGAATCAAAGAATATGGATTCTTTTCAAATATTAAGAAAAGAATTTTATGAGAATATTAAAAATACAGATTATACCTTATGTATTAGAGGAACAGGAAATTTTTCTGCGCGCTTTTATGAAACATTAGCATTAGGAAGAATTCCTGTTTTTATCAATACAGACTGTATTCTGCCTTTTAATGACACAATAGATTGGAAGAAGCATCTAATCTGGATTGATGAGCATGAAATCTCAAATGTCACAAAAATAATTATAGATTTCCATAATAACTTAACACAAGATTCATTTAAAGCAATTCAAATGTCAAACCGAAAACTTTGGGAGGAATATTTTACTTTTCCTGGTTTTACTCATCAATTGATTCCCTATTTAAAAAAAGAAATAAATTAATCGATGTGATAAAAGTATGGAATAAAATTAGTAGGTCAATTAGAATGATTTGGAATCATCCTCTAGTTCACAACTTACTCATGGAAAATAATTTTTCACCAATTAAATATTCCCCATATGAAAGAGTGATAAAAAAAATAACTTCCTGGCGTGATGATCAATTTAATACCATATATATTCGAGATGAAAAACTTGTAAGGAAACGTATAATCAATTCACCCAAATACAAAATAGGGAATCAATGGATATAATATTGAAGTATAATGTTAAGTAAATATTTTAGCTATTCATTGATGAAATATGTTCGCCCCATTTGGTATTTTCATATTATGCCAAATAATAAAGGGAATAATGTATGGATTGATTATCAAGAATTATCCATGATGGAAAAGAAAATGATCAATTATGATGCAGGATATTCAAATAAAGCATTAAACAATTGGGATGCTTCTTATCAAGCACTTATGAAGGGTGTTATAAAAAATACATCGAAAAATATTAATACTAAGGATATGGAATTGTTACCTGTCGATATATATAGATTCACTAGGAAATACCATAAAATAGTATGGGTATATGCAACTTTTTTTCAGCGGATATTATTTTCTAACCCAATTGATGAATTATTAGGTTTTTGGCATACTCGGAAAGTGAAAAATATAAATATTTTTAAGACTTATTATAAATATGGAGATTATTTCAATTATAATTCTATACTTATCCAAACAACTCCATTAGTCAGTATAATTATACCTACTTATAATCGATATAATTCTCTAAGGAATGTATTAGATGATATAAGAAAACAAATTTATACTAATTTTGAAGTTATTGTGATTGATCAGAGTAATTCCTTTAAAGAGCAGTTTTATGAGGACTTTGATTTTAATTATAATGTTATTAGGCAAAAGAAACCAGCACTATGGAAAGCACGAAATGATGGTATAAAATATGCAAAGTCGGAATATATTTTATTCTTAGATGATGATTCAAGAATTTCATCGAATTGGATTTCAGAGCATCTAAAATGTATTGATTATTTTAATGCAGATATTTCATCCGGAGTTTCAATTTCTACAATTGGGGCGAAAGTGCCGCAAAATTATTCATTTTTTCGTTGGTCAGATCAATTGGATACAGGGAATGTGTTAATTAAAAAGGAAGTTTTTAAAAAATGTGGTTTATTTGATAAGCAGTTTGAAAGAATGAGGATGGGAGATGGCGAGTTTGGATTAAGGGCCTATTTAAACGGATTTAAAAATGTTTCCAATCCCATAGCATCTCGTATACATTTAAAAATTGGACAAGGGGGACTCCGTGATATGGGTCATTGGGATGGTTTTCGGCCCACAAATATTTTTGCACCGAGGCCAATAGCTAGTGTACTTTATTATTGGCGTAGATATTGGCAAAATGATGCCGCAATAAGATCTTGTATAAATATAATACCTTTTTCCATTAATCCATATTTTATGAAGGGGAAACGAATTGGATATATAATAAGTATTTTCTTTTTTTTATTGTTATTGCCAATCTTTCTTATACAGGTACTTCGTTCCTGGATCAAATCATCTAAGATGATAAATAGAGGACCTGATATTGAAAAAATCTAGTAGTATATTATTTATTGCTTCTGAATTTCCTCCAGGACCCGGTGGAATTGGTAATCATGCATGGAATTTATCTAGAAATTTAAATAATTATTATCCTGTCCATATTTTAACTGTATCTGATTATGCAAATCATTTGGAATGTAGTGTATTTGATAGCAAAGAAAAGATAAATATACATAGATTTAAAAGATATAGATTGTCCATTTTAACTATAATAAAGAGAATATATGATATTATATATTATCTTAATAAGCATGATTATTCTCATTGTATATTATCAGGTAGATTCATTTTATATACATCAAGTATTATTCATTATTTTTCAGGTAGAACAAAGCTGATTGCAATTCTTCATGGTAGTGAATTATTGCCCTCCAATAAGATGTCAAAATTATTATTAGTAAGAAGTTTAAGAAAATTAAATGCAGTTATTTCTGTTTCAAGATATACAGAAAGTTTAATTCCTAAAAATACAGTTAGTAAATCCAAAAGATATATTATTCCAAATGGAGTAAACAAAAATATATTTAGCAAAACGAAATTTAAGAAGTCAATTAATATGCAAGGTTATCCCCTTTTACTAACTGTTGGAAGTATTACACACAGAAAGGGTCAAATAAATTTAGTAAAAGTCCTTCCTTTAATTATTAAACAATTCCCTAAAGTTCATTATCATTGCATAGGTTTAGATATTGAAGCAGAAGAATTATTAAATACAGCGAAAGAATTAGGAGTAGATAAAAATATAACTATACATGGTTATTTGCCAAATAATCAGTTGAATGAGATTTACAGACAATCAGATATATTGATAATGTTAAGTCAAAACAAAACTTTGTATGATGTTGAAGGTTTTGGTATCGTGATTCTTGAAGCGAATTTGTGTGGCATTAGCGCTATTGGTTCAAAAGAGACTGGTATAGAGGATGCTATAATCCATAATAAAACAGGTTTATTAGTTGATCCATATAATAGGGATGAAATTATAAAAGCAATTAACCAAATTATATTTAATAAAGAATTATTCTCTAAAAATGCGGCTACATGGGCACAGACTCATGACTGGAGTAATATTGTTAATCGATATTTACAAGTAATAGAAAATGCTTAGTCTTACAATTATTTCACATACACCTCACTATTATGGCAATGATGGTGCAATTGTAGGGTTAGAACCAACTGTAAGAGAGATTAATTATTTATCTCAACTTTTTGAAACTATCTATCATGTTGCACCACTTCATAGCGCTGATCCTCATAACGCAACTTCATCATATATTTCAAAAAATATAATTTATATTCCAATAAAACCAACGGGCGGTGAAAAAATATTCAGTAAACTAAATATATTTTATTATATGCCCTATAATTTATATAAAATCATTATAACTATTGTGAAAACTCAATGGATTCAATTTAGGGCACCAACCAATTTAGGACTTTTCGTATTACCTTTATTATCGGTATTGAAAAATAAAAATAAATGGGTTAAATATGCAGGAGACTGGGAGAAAAAATCTATTCCAATTTCTTATAAGCTTCAAAGATGGTGGCTCCGAATGAATTTGCAAAAGTCAATTGTAACAATTAATGGTAATCATAATAAACAACAATCACATTTACTTTCGTTTGTCAATCCCTGTTTAACTGAAAAAGAAATAACAAATAATAGAGAATTAGGATACAATAAAACATTTATTGAAAAGTTTACCCTTTGTTTCGTTGGGCGATTAGATGAATACAAAGGTTTTCCGGCATTGCTAGATGCAATTGGTTGTTTAGGTAAAGTAGAATGGATTGATAAATTGCATTGCGTAGGTGAAAATTCTATTGATATCCAAAAAAAATATCTTATTCCCAATAATATCCCTATTATTTTTCATGGTATATTGAATCGTCAAGAAATCAATCAGATTTATGAAGATTCACACTTCATTATTCTTCCTTCCAAATCAGAAGGTTTCCCCAAAGTTTTATCTGAGGCATCTTCATTTGGTTGTATACCAATTGCACCTCCTACTACCGCCATTATTTCTATTATTAATGAAAAAAGAAAAAATGGAATTATATTATCTGAGATAACTTCCAAAGGAATAAAAGAAACAATTGAAAAACTACATAAAATGAGATATGAATTATCAACATTTTCAGAGAATGCAATGGACAATGCAAGACAGTTCAGTTATGAAAAATACAATAAACGAATTATAAATGAAATTATCCAAGATTAGCTTAATAATTGCTCATATGCTTTTAGGTTTTATTATCTATGAGTTTTCATTTATATCAACATATGTTGGTATTGGACTCATTTTATTTGGTACATATTGTATTTTGAGTAGACCTGATCCTTTAGAAAGGTATCCAGTATTTTTTTGTTCATACATTGTCGGTATAGAGGTATTGTTAAGAATGGCTGGAGCAAATCTATTTTGGGAATTTGGAAAATATGCTGTGATCTATTTTTTATTACTTGGTATTCTAAGACAGAGAAATAAATTTCAGTTATATTCACCTATTTTATATTATTTTTTACTATTACTACCTGCAATTATTTTTGTTCCTATAACCCCTTTCAATATTTGGCGTCAGGATGTTGCATTTAATTTATCTGGCCCTGCCACTTTGGCATTATGTTCTATGTATTTTTATAATAGAAAAATCTATTTATATGATTTTGAAAAAATATTATTTTTTATGATTTTACCTATTTTTTCAATGGCTGCATATAATATTTTTTCAATGCCTGATTTAGCAACATATAATTTTATGCCATATTCAAATTTTCATACAAGTGGTGGATATGGCCCAAATCAGGTGTCTACAGTATTTGGAATAGGTATTGCATCAATATTAGTTGCTCAAGTACTAAAAATTAATTTATTCGGTTCAACCTTTGTTAATCTATTGATCTTGAGTGTATTTACTGGATTTGGTCTAATTACTTTTTCAAGAGGAGGAATGTTAGCTGTTGTTATAGCTTTTTCAGTTTCTATTTCCTATTATCTACTTCATGATCAGAAAAAAATATATATAATTTCAAAAGGTATAATTCTTCTGATAGTTACAATAATTTCTTGGTATACTATTGTTTCTATAACTGATGGCGTTATAACTGAGAGGTATGGTTTTGGAAAATCTTTATATGGTGAAAAGTTTATTATGGATTTAACGGGAAGAGCATTGATATATGAAATAGATTTAAATATTTTTTCTGATAAATTTTTTACTGGATCTGGCCCTGGTCAAGCGAAAGAATTACGTCACCAATATGGATATACAGGACAAGTTACAGCCCACACAGAATTTTCTAGAATGCTCGCTGAACATGGCATTTTAGGATTATTATCATTATTAATACTAATTATAATAACAGGGCATATTTTTGTAAAATCGGATACCAGAAATAGTAAATTTATTAAATTATGTTTTGGATTAATTGCGCTCCTAAGTATGGGACATTCAGCTATGAGGTTAGCCATGCCTGAATTTATTTATGGATTAATATTTATGACATTAAATGATGATTCGCAGATAAATAATAATCAAATTGTATAAA
>Ga0209403_10005147_pt1 | contig 13795 bp, 5 predicted proteins | sample ArcticOcean_MG_C_8_FD_187440 | JGI IMG/M metagenome (GOLD analysis project Ga0209403, IMG submission 187440) | Marine microbial communities from western Arctic Ocean - ArcticOcean_MG_CB11_86 (SPAdes) (version 2) | ecosystem: Environmental > Aquatic > Marine > Oceanic | place: Arctic Ocean... | reverse complement strand
AGGCCTGAACTGGGACGCGTCGCAGCTGTACACCACAGGAAGCCTTTCAGTGGCCGCCGTTCCGGAAGCATCTACGCTGGGGTTGGTTGTAATCGGTTTGCTAGGGCTGATTGGACGCCGTGTAGGAAGTAGGAAGTAGGGAGAAGGGAGTGGGGAGTGGCATCGGTGGCCAAATTCCTCAAGGTAACCATCTCGCCGTACAACAAGAAATCAATTGCTGACATGCTGACATGCTCACATTCGGAAAGACCCCTGGTCTACGGTTCACGCTCTCACGCTGTACGGGCCCACGCTCTACGGCCCGACGCTCCACAGTGCTCATCGCCTGTTTAACAATCCTGACTCTACCCCTCACCGTTGCCGCGCAAACGGATTTCACCATGGGATGGTATAAGGGCCACGTCGGAGGCAGCGCCGCATGGGACGAGATGAAGGCACATGGCTTCAACACGGTGATGAAGTATGAGATGTCACACCTCCACGAGTTTTTCGATCCGAATGACGTCGTCGATCGATTGGTTTGGGCCGACCAGCGCGATATGGAAATTCAGTTCCACCTGTCAGGGGATCTGATCCGATCTTCTGCGGGCGGTAACTGGGCGCGCCTCGATTCGGTGATCAACGCCTATAAGAGCTACCCTGCGCTGGCTTCCTGGCAAATGTCTGACGAGCCGGAGTCTTCCGACTTCATCTCCGTCAACGTTTATGGTGCCGCCGCCGATCACATTCGACAAATCGATCCCGCTCATGAGATCTCGTCCATACACACCAAGGACAACAATCATTCTGCGTACGTTCCCTTTGAGGATATCACGTCCGTTGACAACTATCCCATCCTCAGTAACGTGCCCAACCCAAATCTAAGGGCCTACACGAAATCGGCCCAGGACATCGTGGATCTGGCTGGCCAATCGGGCGCTCAACCGCTGTTTGCGGTGCAGGCGTTCGATGCCGACCCTGAGTTTTTCGAACCGTTCATACTGCCGACCGCCGAACAACAACATTTTTTGACGTATGCACCACTGACCGTTGGCATCGAAGGCTTGATGTACTGGACTTATCACCGAATCACGCCTCAAAACCGTATCGACGAAGTTTATCCAGTGACCGATCGGCTCTTCGGCCTGCACCCGGTGTTGGAGTCGAACGATACTCCGCCGCAAGTCACCAGCGATGGAGATGGCAGTTCGCTTGGCGACGGTCTGGCAGATGTTACCTACACGGTGCGTCAATACCAGGGGTCGACGTACATTGTTGCCGCCAACAACACCAACGCGGTCCGACAGGTCGACTTCGACGTTGCCGGTCAATTGCCCGGCGGCGCTTCGGTGGATGTGCTGCACGAGAATCGGTCTCTGTCGATCCAGCCGAGTGGGCTTGGCACAGATCGCTTTAGTGACAGCTTCAACCCGTACACGGTCCACCTCTATGAGGTCATTTCGCAACCTGACCCCGGGCCGGTTGTCGGTTACTGGCGATTCGAAGAGCAATTTGGACCGGTTGCGTTTGACTCTGTCGTCTCACCCGCCGAAAACGGGATCCTTGCCGGTGGCGCTCAGCGCAGTGCCACCGTTGCCAGTCCGCAGGTTCCCTTTACGGGCCAGCCGAATACCAGCTCGATGCAATTCGATGGTGTCGACGGAACAGCCATTAACATGGGTGCGGACCCCGACCTGGATGCGGGTGGCGACGACTTCACCCTGGAGGCCTTTGTCAACTTGCAGGATGCGCTCAGTTTCCCTCTGATTGCCGGCAAGCTGGTCTCAGGGAATTTTCTGGACAGGGGTTTTGAATTGCAGGGGCGTCCCGATGCGGCGAGCGGCGGCGAAGCAGGGCCTGGCAAGTGGAAGGGCCTGTTCAGGACCCGTGACGGCACCACTTCGGACGACCTCTTTAGCGCCGATCTCGACTTTAACACGTGGTATCACCTGGCTGCTGTACGGAGTGGCAATACGCTGAGTCTGTATGTCGACGGGCAATTGAGTGGCAGCCAGGCGATCAGTAACAGTGGAGATTTCACCAGCGGCCAGGAGTTCTCGATCGGGGGTGCCAATACTACGGGTGGCCCGCCAGGAAGTTTTGGGCGTGCTGTCAACGGCTTAATCGATGAAGTGCGGCTGAGTAAGGCCGCCCTGGAACCGACCGAGTTTCTCAATGCCTTGCTTCTCGATGCCGACTTTAACAACTCCGGCAGCATCGACGGAGCCGATTTTCTAAACTGGCAACGGAACTTCCCCACCAATGGTGGAGCGACCAGGCAGATGGGCGATGCCGACGGCGACGGGAACGTGCTCGCTGGCGACCTAGCCATCTGGCAAAGTCAGTACGGCGATGTCACTGTTTCCAGCGTTGTGGTAGCCGTTCCTGAAGTGTCCACGTTCGTGCTGACTGTAATCGGTTTTCTGGGACTCGTCATGCTCTGGTGAGGTTGAAGACCGGGAACGGTTACAACGTTCAGGAGTCCAGAAGTTTCCGGCAACGTGCCCTGTGGGCTTTGCTTAGCGTGCCGACGAATTGCCGCTTGTCGTTCGTGAGCTTATCAGACCGCCGCATGTGTACGTGCGCTCGCGTTTCAAAATCGCGTGTCAAGATACACGCCTCGACGACCGCCGATTGATACGCGGCTGGCACCAAATGCACTCCGTTGCAGTCCCCGTGTACCAGATCACCGTCGCCAACCTCGATGCCACCGATTTTAATCGGTTGACTCGGCTTGGCAAATTTCAGCGTCGCGTGATTGACGACCGGACCGCGGCCAAAAATGGTTAATCCAACGGCTGTGATTCCAGCCAGGTCTCGCACTCCGCCGTCGGTAACGACGCCGCAACAACCAACCGCGTGCATCATTTTTGCCATTCCATCTCCCAACACACATTCGTGCAGTGGTCGACTTCCGATTGTCTTGATGACCAAGACAGCAGGTACCGCCAGTGCCTCAAGTTGGGTGCAGGCATCAAACAAAGCACTTGTGTCGTCATCGGTGTCTGGAGAACTCGTGTCGACCTCCAGGGTCATCGCAATTCCCACCATGGGGAGCGGCGTCTCGTTCAATAAGCTGATGTCGGCGCCCATGTAATACTGGTGGGTATCGGCACACCCCATGGCGGCCAGCGCCTCTGCCACCAGGGGCGTCTCGAATTCTCGTAGCTGTTCGATCAGTGGCAGCGTTACAGCCATATCTTGCTCCGCAGAAGACCAATCCCGTATGAAACTGGTTCTAGTTTAGTCCGAATCTGGGATAGAAACACGGAGAGTCGCCTGCTTCAGCTGAGGTGGTGGAAGTGGTGGATACCCTAATCGAAAATCGGCCCTCAGTCTACCGGCTGGGAGTGGGGATTTGCGATGAATCGGACGAGAAATAGGGGCTGCCTCAGGGCCGTCGAGTTCCGTCCTTTCGCAATCAGAGAGGTTGTCGCGATTGCCAACTTTTTGGGTGATTGGTGCGGGCATAAACCGCTAAACGGACCGCCTTGGGTCGTAAGCTTATTCGTTTGGATAGCTGGGCAACTGAAACGGATCTGCCACCCGCGTCGGCGTGACCGAGCCGCGCTTGACGATCTGGAACGAATCGAGTTGCTTGCCTGTGGAGTTGAGCATGATGGCGGTGGCAGTGTCGCCTAGGACGTCGACGATAACCGATCCGTGCTCGGTGTAGACTACCTGTCGCATGATGGGCATGGTTCCCATGCGGCTCAGTGCCGTGCCGCCGTGTCCGGTGACGATTGCGACGGTGCCTTGATGTGGCGGAAGACCGCCGCTCTTGCGATAGGCCCCATCACCGTGAGGATCGCCGTCGCCGTCGTCCAGGACGACCCCCTCGGCGGTGGTCGGCGTCGCATAGGCGCCGTCGATGAGCATCGAGCGTTCGTAAATGTGCGAGTGACCGGTAAACGTGACATCCACGCCCCCATCTTCGAGAATAGGCATGATGTATTTGCGCATCTCCACAAGTTGGACCTCGGTGTCACTGTCGAGTGAGCCTTTTGTGTAGGGCGGGTGATGCCAATGAGCGAAGATCCAGTCGGCGTCGGTCTGCTCGAGGTCCGCTTTGAGCCACTGCGCCATGGGCGCGGTCGGAGACCGATCCAGATCATGTGAGTTGAGCGCAATAAAATGAACATTGCCGTAGTCGAAGGAATAGTAGGATTCGGTCCCTGACGGCAGGCCGCCTGCCTCACCGCGTGTGGGGAGCACGTAGCAATCGTAGTAGGGTCCAATGCCGGTCTTGCCGTTGGACGTGCCACCCTCGTGGTTGCCCATGGCGGGCCAGCAGACGGTGTTGCGCAACGTCAGTCGATAGGGTTGGAAGAAATTCCTTTCAAACTCGCGATCAGTGCCACTGTTGTAGGCCATGTCACCGACGTGTAGGTAGATGTCCAGCGGATGTTGCTGCTTACCGGCAAACCCCCGCATGGCATTGTGAACGTCCGCCTGTTGCTGATTGCCGGTGCCTGAATCGCCAACGACCCAGAAACGCAGCGGCACCTGGGCGCCCGGCATGGGGTGCGTCGTGAAATGATACGTGGAATCACCGCCTGCCAGGAGCTGGTCGCCATCATAGACCGCATAGTAATAGGTGGTCGACGATTTGAGGCAGTTGATCGTCGCTTCGTACTGCCGCACACCAGCGGGGGCGCTGTGCAAAGCCAGGGACTTATCGGTGTGGTCCGTCGTTTTGACCAGGATGTTTTGCCGGGGAATCGTGCAGTTGAGTTGGTTCGGTAGACGACCGTAGCGCACGACAGGATCGGTATCACCCGACGTACGCCAGACAATGCACATGGAGTTGGGCGTGCCCAGCGCAAGATACGGACCGCGCATGAATTGGCGATCGAAATGAAACGGATCGGCGGCGTCGTGGGTCACGGTAACCAGCAGAGGCGGGGCGATGCCGAGCTGATCAGTCTGGACTTTGAGGATGTTCTTCTCCTGCCAGGGACGATCGACCTCCCAGTTATGGCCGTCGGCGTGAAGATAGAGCACCGGTTTGCCAAACGCTTTGGAGGCAGCACGAAACGACTCGGTAAACGGGTCCTGAGGAGCAGCTTGGGCCAGGATGACCGCCGCGCGCACTTGATCGTCGTACCGCTGAAAGTTGTGCTCGACCCACCGTGCATCTTGGGGCAACCGCAGGGCCCATTCATCTGCGTCGTGCACGCGCCCGCCGGGCAAATTGATGCCGACGAGCAGCACGCCATTGCGCACGAAGGCGAAGTTCTCGGGCCGCTCCGCCTGGTGCTGCACGCCGTCACTGATGGGGTACATCGTTTTCAATTCACCGCCGGGGTCCCAATGCCGGTAATAGTGCATGAAGAATTGCGTCCAATTCTGCCAGCCCCGGTCCGGTTCGGGCAGGTCGTTCCACTCATTGTCGCCGGGCACAATGAACGTGGGCATATCCGTGGCCCTCAGGATGCGGGCAATTTCGGCGTAATAGGATGTCGGCGCCGGATGACCTCCGTGCATGATATCGCCCAGGTGCACCAGGAATTCACCCTGGGCGCGGCTGTTCTCGAGCCCGACATATTCCTCGAGCCTTTCTTGCTCTGCCGGACTATAGGGTCCGCAGCCGATGGCCAGAAACTTCAATTCGTTCGGACGCGTGCTCGTATGGACCTCACAGGGAGCACTCGTTGGCCACGAGCCCATCAGCAGACAAACGGTCAACATGGCTACGGCATGGAGAGGATGTTTCATATTTCGAGAGGAAAAGGGGGACAAGGAAAAGGGGGACAGGTCCAATTATAGACCCGCAGCTGTACGATCAGTGGCAGCGTCACAGCCATACCTTGCTCCGCAGAAGACCGATCCCGTATGAAACTGGTTCTCGTTTATTCCGAATCTGGGATAGAAACACGGAGAGTCGCCTGCTTCAGCTGAGGTGGTGGATACCCTAATCGAAAATCGGCCCTCAGTCTACCGGCTGGGAGTGGGGATTTGCGATGAATCAGACGAGAAATAGGGGCTGCCTCGGGCCGAGCGATTGTCGTCGCCATTACTCGCTCGTCGCCACCGCCTCTACGGTCACTTGCGTTTGGCCCATCAGAACGAGCGGCACGGTGACCGTACCATCACGCTCGTGAACCGTCGTGACCTGGTCGCCTACGGCGACACGATACGGCGCGCCGTCGACAATGTCGCGTGCCCCGTTAGCATTCTTGGGCATGTGGCCCGCACCAACGAACATCGATAGCTCGGCCCGGCCATCGCCATGGAGAAGCAGGTCGAGCTTCTGAACGTCATATTCCAGTACCCGCGCGTTGAGTGGACTTTCAGAACTCAGCGTCACCGGGATCGGCTCAATGACTGCGGACTCTTGCTCAGCAAAGTTCAGCTCGCTGCGCACGCTCTTCGAGTCGACCGTGGTCAGGAAGTCGTGTGTTGCCGGCGCACCGCGGGCATCGAATTTGTGGATCTGATGTAGCTCCGTGCTATGGGCCCATCCATACACGCCCGAGTTCATGGTCACGATCCGCTGCGGGCCTTTCACCAGCCCAGAACCAATCTCTTCGAACGTCATCGGAAACTGCTTGGCGGCCATCATGGGATGCGTCAATTCAATCCGAACCTGATAGGGAAAGAATAGTTCGCCCCAGCTGAGGTTTTCGAGCGTGCTTAGGTAGATTTGCTTCTCTGTTGTGCCACTTCCGAGCGCCGTGATGTTGGGCGCTAAATGCAATTGGGGACCGGCATCCGATTCGGAATCGTGAAGGATGTACTTTTCATTGGCGATAGAACGAGTTACCACCGTGTTGTTAGCAATGATCGTGCCGCCTTTGTCGCGGATTTTACGGCAGAATTCGATCATCGACGGTTGTGACAGCAGTAGCACTGATCCTACTTTGCGCACAATGGTCTTGGTGTTGAGATCAATATCAGCCGAATGCCCATCCCACGTCCCGTCGTAAGTCCACAGCCCCATGTATCCGGAGAAGAACCCGTCCATGAAGACTCCGTCCATGCCAAGGTTGTCCATCATTACGTCGACGCTCTTCAGCAGGGCGTCGTGTATGCTGTTGCCCGGTGTGGGGTAATAAATCCACCAGGTCCAGCCTTCGTCTTGCCGCTGTTGGCTGATGTAGGGCTCGCTGGCACCCCAGATCGCCTGGGTTCCGTCCGCACTGATAACTTTGGAATCGGCGAAGCGATCTGGTTGGTTGGTGCAGTAGAGGCTGTGCGCCACATGGAACATGGCTTTCAAGTTTGGGTAACGCTGATGAATTGCCGTAGCCTGGCGTTTGAGCAGCTGCATCTCCTTCGGAAAATCCATAAACTCCAGACCCTCGATCGAGACCTCCGGATCATCGGCCGTCGAAGACAGGCAATGAATGACGCCATACTTTAGTCCCTGATAATCGAGGAATTCCTTGCCTGGTACCTGCCTCCGGTTCATGGGACCATAGGTGATGAACCCGGGAGTTCCGTGGATCGTGCTAATGCGGCCCTCCACCGTGCGGAAGGCGTTGATAAAGTCGTAATAATCACCCGACCCGGTTGGATAGACGGCCCACTCCAGCGTGTAGGAAGCGCCCGGCGCAAGCGCAAATTTTTCGGTGCCTGCACCTGCGGCCTGCTCCTCCGAGTAAAGGACGGATTGTATGACGTACACGTCGTCGATGGGGATGATGCCGATACCCGTGTTGTTGTCTTCGACGAAGACGCTGGGGCTAAATACACCCGTGGGTCTGCCGCCTCGTTCCCAACCGCCCAGGCGCGACTCGACGAGCTCTTCCCGGTTGATCGGCATTTCGTTATAGATCAACAGTCCCAGGTCCTTGCCGGTCGTGTTGGTATAAGTATCGCGCACGTAAACATGAGTGGCAAATTGGTCGATCTGGCGATGGAGCGAGTAGTGGTTGCCGCTGGCATGAACGTGGGCGCGAGACCGAGGGACCGCAGCATGGTTGGGCTCGGATTTTATTTCCTCGATTTGCACTTCAACTTTCCATGACGCTTCGTGGCCTTTGGCTTCGCTGCCCGCGGTCAAATGGTTAAAGTTGCCTTGGGGCCAAGAGACCTTGGTAACAAACGGATAGTCTTCGCCCTTGATTTGGAGGCTGAATCCGCCCGAGGGATCGAGCGCGAACGTGTAAGGCGTAGGGCCACGCTCCAGCGGCAGAGTGCTGGCGGTGTGCTGACTCGGGGAGGCGATTTTCGGTGGCGCTGCTGGATAGGAGAACCGGACCTCTTCGGGCGGGCGTGCTCCCCGGCCATCTTCCATCTTGACGTGGACGACGTAGTCGCCGTCAGCCAGCTCGCTGCAATCAAGCGACACTTCGATGAAACCGTCTTCCGGCAGAGGATCGATCACTTGTCTTTGGAGAATCTTTTCGGGTTGGTTCTGACTGGCGAGCAACACTTCGATGCGCGCGTCTCCAGCGAGAGGTTGTAGCCCCTTGTAATCAGCTTCGACGACCAGTTGACCGGCGTCGAGATACTCGTAAGGCGTCACCTTGACCCGTTTAAACCAGCGCCGATCAAATCCATACTGGACTGCCTGCCGCTTGAAATTTTCGATGATTTCGTTGCCGCTTAGAGCGCGCCGGTAGACGCGAATGTTGTCTACATCGCCCTTGTACCTGGGCAGGTCGGGCCGGCCCTCAGACCCCACCATCATCTGCTGGCTGGGCTGGTACGTCTTGAACTTGGACTGCTTGGCACCGATTTGCCGACCATTCACCCAAAGGGTCATTTCGCTACCGTCGAATGTGCCGACGACATGATTCCAGCGGCCCATGTCGACATGCCCCCGCAAATTATTCGACCCGTCGGCGATGTACCAATAGACCAGGTCGGCGTGGCAGTAATAGGTTATCGTGTAAGCTTGCATAGAATGACCGACCAATTGGGCCTCACCCTGGCTCTTGCCCATGGGCTTGATCCAGGTTTCGACGCTCACCGGACCGTCAATCTGGTCGTGCTCCGATCGAACAAAGTCGTCCAGCCCATCCAGACTCAGGGCAAACCCCTCGCCCTGCTTGATCCAGGTGGCGCCATGGATCTTGCCGACACGTTGGTCAATTTTGTCACGTGTCTGATGGCCTGTTCCCTCATCGAAGTTCCAATGAGCGACCAGGCCGTCCTCGGCCGCCTGCGTAGCGGTTGGGAGAATAAGAACACTTTGGCACAGTAGCAGCAACAATCGAATCGAACGCATAACGTAGTCCTAGGTAACGGAGTCAGTTTCCAATTGGCTGAATGCGAATCATATGGATCTCTCGGCCTGCAAGCACGCCGTCAAGCTTGACAGGACCGCGCCGGTTGCGAAACAGCGATTTCTGTTCGCCGCTTGGCGAGAAGTAGTCCCCGTTGATCGTCGCATCTTCTGGCAGCTCATAGCGCGCGGGGTCAAAGTTGGCTTGAAACGACATCGGGCTCTGGCTTGCGTTCACCAAAAAGATCCCCAACTCCCCTTGCGCATTGCGAAACACACCGGACCAGAGAGTAGGAAACTCGCCGCCGCGAATGTAAGTCATCTGGGGCATCGGCGCAGGATCGTCGAACGACAGCGGCCGCATAAACCTGCCGTAGGCGATGAACATTTTGGTGACTTCGTTCTTGTAATAACCGAGCACCTGCTCGAGGAAGGCAATTTGGGGTGCCTGTTCGGGATCGGTCAGCGAGAGACTTGCGTCGCGGGGTCGCAAGCGAATGCGCCCGATTTGCGCTCCTTGTACGAACAGTGAGGCACATTCGATAAAAAATGCATCGGCATCCATTTGGTTGGTATAGCGGCCCTGGTAGCCAACCCCTGTCGCGAGTTCTGTTCCGTAGCGTTTGATATAATCTTGATAGACGGCCGCAAAGATGTGGGCTTTATTCTCCGGCCAGAGCGTCACCTGAAGCGTACCGTCGATGACGTCGAACATGTTTTCCGTGCAATTTTCACCGGTGATGATAGTCTGAGGGTCCGCCTTTTTGGCAGCATTGAAACAACCTTCGACCAATTGGTGCATTCCGGTAGTCGTCGAATCGCCACCGGCTGCCGAATGGCCGTGCGGTGTCCAGTAACAGGGCAATCCGCTGCCTTGCATCACGTCCAGATAGAGTCCGCCGACGTGTTCTCGCTTGACGAGCAACTCACATGTTTCTCGTAGTCGGTTCTGCCACCAGGGCGTCGCGCAGCAGGCCTGCCAAGCCGTTTCGTTTCCCCATGTGCGGAATTTTCCATACAGATCTCGCACGACGTTCGGTCGGGCTTCGGCCGCATAGGGCGAATTTTCGGCCGGCCCCTGGTCAAAAATTTCCAGGGCCACATACGGGCAGACCATGCCTCCCTCTTTGCGGAGCCGGTGCGTGTATTGGGTGAAGGCCTCCAGGGCGCCGATTTTCGGATAGTTGCCGTCGTGGATGTTCATTGCCGGCAAGCCGCGCCATCGCCCCTGGTTGTAGAGGCGGTGACTTCCGAATGGCACATCGTACGAGGTCATGCCGGGCGTATAATCCTTCCAGCCGTACCACTTGGCCGCCAGTGGAATGCCGGCCCACTTGAGGTACTCGCGGAAGTGATCCGCCGCGATTGCCATATTTTCTGGCATCGAATGCGTACCTTCTGCCGAGTCAGCAATCGTGGTGTAGAAGACAAACGGCGATTCCTTGTACCACCGTGGCACATCCTCACGGGTCAGTAGAGGACCTTTGCGACACCAATATTGTTTCTGGGCCCACTTGCGATAGATCTGGGCGGCATCGTACCAATCACCCTGGAAAGGACCTGCCACGCAGTCGTAGGGTAAGTGATAATCCTCTTCAGCATAGGTAATGTTCGGCGGGAAATGCCCGGGCTGCCAGGTGATTTCTTTGGGTGTGTTGGCGATTCGCATTTGCATCAGGTTGGGCGTCGGGTCCTGCGTTGCCAGGTAAACACCCTTGCCGCTTGGTTTGTCGTAGAGCGCCTGAAACTGCATGTTGAAATGGATGGGGTAGTAAGCACCACCGCCTGGCAGTCCGAATCCGGTTGGCGCATTGAACGGATCCTCAACCAACCCTCCATGTTCGCGCGGATAGATATAGACGTCGTCTTCCGTCGCCCCAATCGGCGCGAACGAGAGCAGCGGAAAGCGCACGCGTTCGAGGCCAAACTGGACCCCAGGATTCTTGATGTTGATTCTCCAGTACGACATGGGGTCGTTTTCACGGAGAGTGACCGTCACCTCAACGTCCATGTGCTGCGTGTTCCCACGGACGGGAATCTGGTGCCACTTCATTCGGAGCACGGTGCTGCCCTCTTTTTCCTCGTGGCTCCAGGACACGGAGGTGGCTTCTTGAGATCCCACGGAAAAGGCGTCTTCGGCCATTTCGTCCATGATGCCCATTAAGGAGCCCACGGTTTTCCACCGTTCGTCCCGATTGCTACCGCGCAGGTCGGGTGTCATGCGAATCTCGAACAGCTGTCGCATCCCGGCAGCCGTGTCGGACACTAGAAAATCGTGGTCTTGCTCGATGCCATAGAGTCGATTGATCTGGAATCCCCGGTCCGATTTGACAAACTCCAGCCCGATTCTTCGGTTGGCAATAAGCACGCTGTCGCCTTGCTCCTGGACATCGATTGGATTGGGGTGCGATTCGAAAAACTCGGTGGCACGCTCGACGGCAACTGGCTGGGCCATGCCCACCGACAAATCGTGGTCCTCCGCCTCGGCCATGACGTTTCGTAGGATGTCTTCCTCCGAGATGGCTCGACGATAAACGCGCACGTTGTCGATAAGTCCCATAAAGCGAGGCATCTCAGGCGGCCCTTTACCGCTGATGCCAAACAGGCCTGCTGCCTGATAACCGTCCTGCTTCGACTTGGCCCCTGCAACCTGTCTGCCATTGACCCACATCCCCAGACGCTTGCCGTCGAACGTAGCAGCGACGTGTTGCCACTTGTGGAGCGTCAGCTGCTGCTTGACTTGGTTGCCACCACCACTGACGTAAAACATGCAAAGTTCGGTGTTGTAATAAGTAAGTCCGTAGCTTGAGATGCCCTCACCCAGAAGGTGCGCTTCGCCTTTGCCCTTGCGCGTCGGTTTGATCCAGAATTCAATCGAAAACGGACCGGCCATATCCAGTTGCTTGGTTTCTGCGCAATTGATGTAGTCATCTGTGCCATCGAGGCTCACGCAGTAGCCTGCTCCTTGCTTGACCCAGCTGGCGCCGTGCAGCACCGCGTCGTGTCCCCCGCCGCTAGTGTCGCGAGCGATAGTTCCGGTCCCCTCATCAAATTTCCACTCAGCAAGGAGGCCATCCGCGCCGGATGCCAGTGAAATACTTAGGACGGTCCAGAAACAAAGGGCACTGATTGCCCAATAAATCTTCATCTGTGATCCCCTGAATTTCGCGCCGGTTCAAGGCAAGACTGCCCCGATGAGTCGTTCATCTTACCTGTCGCGGAGAGACGAAACAACTAACCCGTGCATCGGTTCCACCTGTGTCGGTTCAAGGCAAGACACCACTCTGATCTCAACCCCGTGGGGTTTGGCGGGCTTCTTGCACATGCCAGCGGGTTAAGACTAAGACTCAACCGGCCCCCCCCAATCGCGCCACGAGTTGCGGCGCGTCATCCTCCCGCCACCCACACAAGTCACCTCCGCCGATAGTGATGGCGGGCAAGGCAAAAAAGATTGGGCGGCGTAAATTCCTTAAGAGCTACAATGGTAGCTGGGCGGCCGCCCTTGAGGGAATAATCTTCTTGACCCTCTGCCTGATTTCAGCCACAATTTGTAACAGGCGGCCGATCGATTTACAGGTAAATATGCGAGTATGCCGTACGCGCTTACATTTTTTTGCAGAAAGACATCGCATGAGCAAGTCGATTCGCTACGAAGCGGGTGTTTCGCGCAGGCTCCAACGGGGAAGGTTGGGGTTTACACTCGTCGAACTCCTGGTGGTGATCGCGATCATCGGAGTACTCATCGCTCTACTCTTGCCAGCGGTACAGGCTGCCCGTGAGGCAGCGCGTCGGACCCAGTGCCTCAACCGTTTTAAGCAGGTTGGCACGGCCGCCCACAATTACCTTTCGGCATTTGGGAAGTTCCCCCGTGGCGACGATGCGTATCGTTCCACGGTGCCATGTTCTTACGAAGGCTTTTTCACCCCCAAATGGCAACTGTTGGGTAAGAATGCCGCCAATCAATATCTCGGTTTCGGATGGGGCGTTTATCTGATGCCCTATTTGGAACAACAAACCACCTATGATCAGTACGATTTCACGTCTACTCTTTTCATGCACAATCGCATGGTTGGCAACTACTCCTCCGCACGAGGTTTTCCTAATTTTTCGCTCGGGGCAACTCGCATGGATGCATTCTTGTGTCCCTCAGAACCTCGTGGTTTTCAACTGGTGAGTTGCTGTAGCGGGCATATGAACGGCAACGTGGATGCAGAAGACTTTGCGGTCACTCACATGTCAGGCGTGGCCGACTCAGGGAGGGACAATTTAGGCGTGGCCGACGGTGGGTATTGGGGGTGTTGTGATGGTAGTCCCGTAAACTGTTTTGCGCGCGGCGATGCAGACGGAATGATGATCCAGGGTTCGATCAAGCCCAAAGACGTAACAGACGGAACAAGTAACACACTGATGATTGGTGAGGTCATCTCCAGTCCCAACGAAGAGTTTCAGGGACAGTTCTGGACCATTTATAATGTGATGCATACGTCAAATGGCATCAACACGTCACTTTTGAACTACTCCTCACCCCGCGCATTGAGCACCGATAGCTTTGCCAGTTATCATCCGGGGGGTTGCCATTTTGTGAGGGGGGACGGCAGCGGTGACTTTATTTCAGAGAACATCTCTCCCATTGTGCTGGCT
>Ga0209403_10005144_pt1 | contig 13796 bp, 11 predicted proteins | sample ArcticOcean_MG_C_8_FD_187440 | JGI IMG/M metagenome (GOLD analysis project Ga0209403, IMG submission 187440) | Marine microbial communities from western Arctic Ocean - ArcticOcean_MG_CB11_86 (SPAdes) (version 2) | ecosystem: Environmental > Aquatic > Marine > Oceanic | place: Arctic Ocean... | reverse complement strand
TTCCTTGTGATTACCCTCCAGATCAAAGAGCTGAACTCGGGCATTTTCACGGTCCGCCACGTACACGGTATCTTCATGCACCCAGATGTTGTGCGGCGTGTTGAAGTCGCCATCTCCGACGCCGATGCCACCTGGATTTAGTTCGGTCCTGTGGCCAGACTGGCCCCATCCGAACTTGTAGTCTCCGGACTGCGAGTAAACATGGACCTTGGTGTTGCCATACCCGTCCGAAATGTACAGGTCTCCGTTGGGTGCCACCGCCGCATCGGTTGGCTTGTTGAACGGCTCGCCGTCCGCGCCCTCGGTACCCTTGCTGCCTAGTGTCAGCACGTGCTCTCCGGCTTTCGTGTACTGCTTCACAGTGTGGTCACCGTTGTCCACAAGCCATACCGTGTCGTTCTCGCCCCAGCAAATACCATGGGCACTCGGGAAGTCGCCCTCGCCAAACGATCGGATAAACATTCCGTCTTTGTCGAACACCGTTACAGGATGTCCACCACGACTGAATACGTAGACCTCATCATTGTCGTCTACGGCAACTGCCGCGACCTGTTTAAACTCCCAGCCGTCCGGAAGTTGCCCCCAGCCCTCGACCAGTTCGTATCGGTATTCACCGCTGCCTACTGTGATTGCCATTTGCTGCCCTTTCGTATCATCGCGGCCAGATATTAACGGACCCGTTCGGGCCTCCAGCGGGGCGAGTCTACTCCAAATCTATTCAGGGCAACGTCTGTGGAGCCCATACACGGCCTTATTCGCATTTACGCAGGCGATATTCTGTCCATCCCTGCCATAATCCGTGTCGAATTGCGTCGTCATCAACAGGGATCTTCCACGTACCATCGCTGCCCATGCCAACAAAGCACCACAGGCCGTTAGCCGCCGAGGCGTTGAATGCGAAACTGAATCTCTCGGTTCTGCGGGACACGGCGAAATCGCGACTTTACCGCTTACGCACCGCTTCAGCGAACGACATTGACAAGCTCACAGAGTTGGAACGTGAGGTCTTTCCCACTCTCTGGCCACCGATCAATTTTGCGCGTGAAATCAAGAAGCCCACACAGGCGGTGCTCGTGGTGAGCGTCCAATCAGGAAGGGCTTCACGAGGTCTGGCGGAACAGACCGGCTCCCTTGTCGACAGAGTAGTCGACGGAATAAAGACTTTCGCCACGTCCGGAACGCCTTCAGAGACCGCATTCGACGCCGGAGACCAGCAAAATGCGGATCGCATCGCAGGCTGGGCCATTGTCTGGTTCGTCGTAGGTGAAGCCCATATCGCTTCTATCGGCGTCTCAAGCGCCGATAGAAGGCGTGGTGTAGGAGAGTTACTGCTCCTCGGAACGATCGACGCAGCCACGAGCAACGACTGCGACGAGCTGACACTCGAAGTCCGAAAGTCCAACGAGGCCGCACATGCCCTCTACCGCAAATACGGGTTCCGCGTGGTCGGCGAGCGCAAGGCATACTACGTCGATGACAATGAAGACGCCTTGATCATGACCACCCCAGACATCAGGGAACCGAATTACGCGGCTAGCCTGACCAATCTTGCAGCAGAACACTCACACCGGTGGGCGGAAACAGGCAGCCGATTCGAGCGCGTCTAATCAGCCGCCAGGGATCGTTGCCACCGACCGAAACGTTGTTACTCCGGACTGGTTAACGGCGACGATTTCGTACACCAGATCGCCTTCCCCCTCACGTCTCTCTCCGGTGATATGGAGATCGTCTCCCGCTTTCACGGGGGCCAGAGCGCGGGACTCAAACCGTCCGCCGTTCCATAGAATCCCCGGCCGTTCCACGAGGTCCAACCACTGCGCCGTGTAACCAACAGTGGCGACACCGGCGTTCACCGCTCCCCCAAAAATCGCAGTGCGTGCGAACTCTTCCTTGGTGTGGGTGCTTAGCCAGTCATCCGGTCGCCCTACGGCCAGCTTGCCATATGCGGCTATCGTCTCTACCGTTTCAGACTTTATGAGCACGGTACCGGTACGTGACTGCACATCTTGAACCGTGGCCGAAGCCGATCGATTGGAAGAACGAGGCGTCCCCGCCGATCCCCGTTCCCAAAGACAGGTGTAATCGTATTCGGCTATCCGTTCGCCATCGGCGTCCGTTGCATCAACGTGGAACACCACGAACCGATTTCCGACGCGCTCAAACTTGCGATCCAGCACTGTGACGCTGCGCACCGTGTCGCCCGGTTCGATGGCGCGATGAAATCGCACATTAGAACCAACGTACGGGGTGCTCCGAGGTTCTTCAGGGTCCTGCTCAGGGGCGTGGCACCCAGCGGAAGCCATCAACGCGTGTCTGCGCTGGGGCGCTGCCACAAACACGTAACCCAATGGAGCGACCTGGATTCCGGTTGTTTCGCGCGATGCGTCCCCGGTCGCGTCCTTGTAATCGAAGATCGCCGCATCCGTGACTTGAACAACAAACTCGTCCGAACGCAGTCCGGGTAGAGCATCGTCCCATTCGAACAGGCGTATTGAATCCGACATTCGGATGGTCTCCCCTCTTGGTTACGCGCCGCCGCTTGAAACAGAAATCAGGATCGTAACGATGAAGATGATGAAGCAGATCCCGCCCCATTTCGCCCACTGGCCCTGGACCGACCGGAAATGATCGACCGAATCCCACCTACGTGCGCGCCACGCCAGTTCGTTCCCACGCATGCCAACAAGCATGGCTATCGGGCCATATACCAGTAGGCCAAGCAGCGGGGGGATTGGCAGGAGTCCGACGGATAGTACCGCCATCCCGATCCACACCCGATTGAACGGCCCCCACACAAACGGGATAAACAGGCCACCCAGGTTCCAGCCCTTCAACTCTTCGGGGAGTTGTGCGTCTGGCGTTCCTGAATCGTTCGGTGACGGCGATGGGGCCTCGACATCGACCCGAAGATCATAAGGCTCCCTGTCGGCTCGAACCTCGACCGGCGTCCCGGACGGGCCTGCCGGTCCTGGAGTGGGACGCCTGGTCTCCTCCGGAATTCTCTGTGTTCTTGACCCCTCAGGAGCGTCCACAGAGTTGGAATCATTGGCTGCTGGTGGTGGATTTACCGGAGAACGGCGCACGCCTATGGGTACCACGGGGAGCGGCGGCATCGAGCGAAGCCGAGCCTCACTGGTCATGATTACCGCGTCCAGGTTTCGCCCACAATCGATGCAGTAACTGCCTCTTGGATCGTTAACCGCCTTGCAGTCCGGGCAAGATTTCAGGCCAAGTTGAACCACTCGATCTGAATTTATGCGCTCCAGTAACTCTCCACACCGTTCGCAGGATTCAAGTCCGTCCACATTTTTTGTGCCGCAATGGGCGCAGTACACGCTATAGACCGCCTGTTTTTTTATCGGTTTGCTGCAATCACATCTTCGCGCCGATGTCGGTGTCGGTGTCGGCGCATCTTCGTATTCCAATACCTAGATCCTGCATGGTGCGGATGCGCGAAAACGAATGTTGCTTCCTTATTTCGGGATAACAGGCAGTATCAACACCGAACCTCTACCGGCCTCGTGATACACGGTGTTGTTCGCCACCGCCCGGCGTCGCTCCCGCCCTATTGGTTCCCCCGTGTTGGGATTCACATCGAATCGAGGGAAATTAGAACTCGACACATCCAATCGCACTCGATGGCCCTCAGCGAACAAGTTGCTTGTCGGATAAAGGGTGATCGTTATCTCCACTACATCGCCCGGTGTCAGGAAGTCCGGCACGCCATCGCCGTTGCGGTAGCGCAGCCGCATGATGCTGTCAGTCAGGTTCAAGCGGTATCCATCCGGGTACCACCTGCTTGAGGGGTAAACGTCTATCAACTTGGCCGTGAAGTCCGTATCGACTGCCGATGAAGACACCCATAAACGCACCTCTATCGGCCCCGTGACCTCCATGTTCTCTTCCAAGGGCGGTGTCTGGAACACAAGCACATCCGGTCGTGATCCAAGCGGCAAGTACGGGGAGTTCGATCCAAAGATATCCGCCCTCTCTACCTGATCGAATCCGCCCGCCGCCATGATCTCATCCAGCGTCTCGGCCCGTGGCACCGACTCCGGATCGGACGCTCCGGAAGGCAATCCTTTGAATGAACTCAACGACGAGACATTGCCACCTATGCTCGGAACTGGGTTCGATGGATCAAAACGATATGTAGTGCTGGATGAAACCTCTGATGGGGTATTTGCATCAAGCATCCCGTTGCCGCGTAGGAACAGGCTTGTAAATCGGGTGCGGGCAAGCGGCCACTCCTGCTCATCCCTCCACACACCGCCGTGGATCAAACGGCCCGCTCCGTCTTTTTTTCCGCTACCTCCGCCCATTACGAATATTCGTACCGGAACTTCTGTTTGGACCGTGTCGTTCGCCCCCTTTAGCGCAGCATCGAACCAACCCAGGTGCGTCTCCCGGAAGTCCGGAAGCGCCGCCCTTTCTCCAAACTCCACGTCGCCGGCATACGTGCGTTCGGGCATGGCTCCGCCGTGCGTCCAGGGCCCGACCAACACCTGAACCGGAGCCGACGACACATCACCGTGCCCGACAAAATTTTCAAACGTCCCGCGTGTGTACGAATCGTACCAACCGCCTACGTATAAAGTCGCCACGTCCGGGTAGTTATCCCAGTACAAGCTGGGATTCATGCTCGGATGCTTCCAGTAGTCGTCGTAATCGGCGGTGGTGGTCAGCTCAATCGCCCAGCACTCGTAGGGCGGTGTATGCCTCAGCTGGGTTTGATCCGGGCGTATCGGAAGTTGGGTTAACCAATCCCGAAATGAGGGCTTCCCTGCCAGCAGAAATGCGGCGATGTGCGGATCCTGTTTGAGTCGCGCCTGTGTGTTCAATGCGGAATGCCAGAACGCCCATGCAAGGAATCGCAACTCCAGCGCGCCACCATGCCGTACGGAACTCGTGTAGGCGTTCGAGCCGCTCATGTTCGGCACCATCGCTGCCAGGTTGTCGGGACCAAGCGCCGCCATCGACGTCTGTGTCCAGGCCGCCCATGATGTCCCCCACGCGCCGACCTTGTCGCCTGCCCACGGTTGTTCCTTGATCCAGGCCAGCGTGTCGAAGCCGTCCTCAGCCTCGGGCAACAAGAAGTGGACATCGCCTTCGGATCGATAACACCCACGGCAATCCTGGGTAACGGCAATATAGCCACGCTCAGCGAACCAACGGTTGTAGCCAGAAGCGCGCTCATTATCAACCTTGTTGTACGGCGTTCGGTTCAGAAGAACCGGCAAGCGCCCTTCTACTATGTCGCCGTCCCGGGCTGGGCGGTAGATATCTGAAGCCATCAGGGCACCGTCGCGCATAGGGACCATGACATCCCGCTCGACGATGACGTCATATTCCGGAACAGAACGTGGCACGAGGTTTCTCCGATGATGACAGTGGTAGTTATCTGACTGGCACAGAATAGCGCCAGATGGTTTCGGGCCGGAAGGCAGTTCCGTTTTTCACAATCACTGCCCGTTTCTGATCGCTATTAACACCTCAACCCACAGAGGGTTTCGGTAGAATGAGTTCTTCGTGAGCACGAATTCTGACGACCAGCCAAAAGCCTTGCCGCGCATAGCTCGCACGCCCTTCTACTACGGCTGGGTGGTGCTGGTAGTAGCTGCTTTGGCTAGCTTCACATCAGCCCCGGGTCAGACCTACACCTTTTCGGTGTTTCAGGATTCGTTCATCGACGACATTGGTCTATCTTCGACGACGATTTCGACCCTGTACCTGTTCGGTTCACTGTTCGCCGCTGCCGTGATAATTGTCGTTGGACGTAGTTTGGACCGATTCGGCCCGCGTATCATGCTCGTCGTGTCCACTCTGCTCCTTGGAGCGGGTGCCCTGTGGCTCTCCCGGGCTGACTCCGCATGGGCACTATTCGTTGGTTTCGCGATCATGCGATCGATGGGACAAGGCGCGCTGAGCCTGATTCCGGCGACCGTCGTGTCGATCTGGTTCGTCAGAAAGCGCCCAATGGCGCTGGCACTTATGGCACTTGGCGGTGCCGCCGCAAGTGGCTTCTATCCAATCTACGGCGCCACTCTGATTGAGACGCTCGGGTGGCGGACGGCGTGGGTCGTCATCGCGTTCACGGCATGGTCGATACTCATCTTGCCTGCCATTTTATTAGTCCGCACGAGTCCGGAATCCATTGGTCTTCTCCCAGATGGGGACCCGTCCGTGTCCGTTCAATCTGATGTTCCTGTTAAAAGAAACATATCCGATTCAGAGCGGTCGTGGAGCTTGAATGAGGCGATACACAGCCGAGCACTCTGGCTACTGATCTTCGCAGGAACTGCGCAATCTCTGGTCGGGACAGGGGTCATGTTTCACCAGGTGTCGTTTATGACATCTAAGGGTCTGACATCGTCTGCCGCAGCGGGGGTTTTCGTCGTGTTCGCACCCTCACTTATCGCCGGACAGTTCTTGTCTGGATATCTGTCCAGTCGCGTCCCTATCCGCTACCTGATTGCCAGTGGACAGGGCGTGATCGTCGTTGCAATGTTGTTGTTGCTCAGCATAAGTGAACTGTGGCACGCGTATCTGTACGGCGCCGTGCTCGGGGTCAACATGGGCTTCCTGATGAACGCCACTCAGGCAATCTGGCCGACTTATTTTGGCCGGAAGAATCTCGGCAGTATCCGGGGCGTCACCAACTTCGGCATGATGGCGGCAGCGGCACTCGGCCCGCTGCCTCTGGCTCTCGCTCTGGATCTGACCGGCACATACACCACAGGCCTTGTTGCGTATATGGTCCTTCCACCACTTTGCGGGGTCGCCGCCTTGATGGCAGGGAATCCGTCATCCGGGCCTCGACGGAGTGGGCTTCAGGTACACCGATCATCCGCCTGATAGAGAGTCGAATCGTATCGCAGACGCGCAAATCGGGCGAACAACGTCCGCCCGATTTCATTACAAGCTAGAAGCCGATCGGCTTTAGACCGCTGGTATCTCCGGCAGTGAAGTCAGGATGTCGTCCAACTCATCCTGTGTCGGCTTGTCTATAGCCGGACTCGGTGGTCGTGTACCAAAGGTGTCCATCAGCCCGCGCTTCATCATCGAGTATTTACGAATACTGAGACCAATTCCCGGCTGGTTCTCGTACCGAATGTACGGCACCCAGTCGTAGAAGAGTTTACGTGCCCCAGAAACGTCTCCGGTCTCGAGGAGTCGATACAGGGCAACCAGAACCTCCGGGTACGCAAATCCGGTCATCGTTCCAGAGCCGCCTCGACGGAGTTCCTCAAACAGGAATGATCCACCAAGCCCGCCAAAGATAGCCATGTTGTCGCCGGTTAGCGCCAGCACCTGCGTGATCTTCGGCGGCGTCGGCGGGTCTTCGAGCTTCAAGTACTGTGCTCGGGGGAGTTCCGCGTTCAATCGTGCAATGAACGCAGGCGACATGTTCACGCCGCTCTCTGACGGATGATCCTGGACCACTATCCCGATGGTCGCCACTGATTGAACCGCCTCAAAGTAGCGGTATAGAACCGCCTCGTTCGGCTTCGCCATTCGTCCTGGCGAAACCATCACGGCCGTTCCGCCGTGTTCTTGCGCCTCTTGGGTTCGTTTAGCAACGAGCACGTTGCTCTCCGAACTCACGCCGACGGTCACGGTAAGCTGTCCATCCGCGGCCGCAACAACGGCATCTAGGACCGCCAGACGCTCATCGTCTGCAAGCCTGTGAGCTTCACCCATTACGCCGAGTACCACGACACCCGTGCATCCCGTGTCGGCGGCGCAATTAACCAGGCGTTTGAACGGCGCAAGATCGACCTCGCCGTTCCCATCGAACGGGGTCGGCAGCATAAAGTGGATACCATTCAAGCTAGTGTCGGCGGGCAATTCGGCCTCCATGTAATTTCGGCAGATACGTATTATGGGAATCAACTGGTAACAGGGCCGCTTTCGCCACGGGCGCTAGAAGCCTCAGCCGAAGGTTACCCGAATCTGGTCCCCGACGACCGTTTTTCCCGAGGCTGCTTAAATCGCACTCTCACCTCCGCAAAGATTGGCAAGAATTCCACGGTAGGCTTCATTCTCTTGACACTTACTACGAGCGTGCCTACGATTCTCTGATCGTGAATCACTTTGATCAAAAGGCGCGCGAGTTCGCTTGTTGTAGGACAGCTTTGAGAGCCTGACTGCGCGCTACAGACGTTGCAAGGGCCTCATCACGACGGATGAGGCTTTTTTATTTCCAGTTGATTCCGGCCACTACTTGGCCATACCGGACCCGAAAAACGGCTATGCCGGACCAGGGAGCATTAGTTGACTACTGAGACTCAGAAGCCCCGATGGACTCCAAACCCCGACGGACAACGCGTTCTCGAAATTCGCCCCGGTGAAATCGAGGATTTCGAACGTGAAGTAGCGCGATTCCGAAACGGTGAATGGGAAGAAGCCCAGTTCATGGCGTACCGCCTGAAGCAGGGCGTGTACGGCCAGCGCCAGGTTGACCAGCAAATGATGCGAGTCAAGGCACCATTCGGCGGGCTTACTGCGGACCAACTGGACGTACTCGGTAAAGTCGCCGCGGAATACGCACCGCTGAAGAAGGGCCACCTCACTACCCGTGAGAACGTCCAATTCCATCACATTTTCCTGGACGACACTCCGGAAATCATGCGCATACTCGGCGATGTAGGTCTGAGCACCCGCGAAGCCTGCGGCAACACAGTACGCAACGTAACTGGATCTCCCGCGGCCGGTGTCGCAGCCGACGAAGTTTTCGACGCCACTCCCTACGCGGCTGCATACGCACGCTATTTCCTGCGTCATGAGCTTTCGGGGATCATGCCCCGGAAGATCAAGACTGCTTTCTCCGGTGGACCAAGTGACGATGCCGTGGTTGGTATCCACGACGTCGGCTTCATCTCCAAGATGAAGGATGGCAAACGAGGCTTCAAGATGGTCATGGGTGGTGGACTTGCCATCCTTCCGAAGGAAGCTCCGGTCCTTTACGAATGGATTTCAACCGACAACTACCTCCACGCTGCAGAAGCGGCCCTGCGGATCTTCAACCGCTCGGAAGAAGAGCGGAAGAACCGCATGAAGGCCCGAGTCAAGTTCTTGATCGATCGCATCGGAATCGACGAGTTCCGAGATCAGATCGAAGAAGAACTAAAAGGCGACTGGGTAGAGCCGATCGATTTGGACGCGCTTCTCTGGACCGAAGACGAATCCGTCGATGCAGCGCCGGCTGATCTAAAAGCCGCCGCCGAAGTTTCGTTTGACGACGCTTCAGACAAGTTCAAAGAGTGGCACCGCACCAACGTCGTCCCGCAGAAGCAGGACGGATACAACATGGTCCACATCGTGTTGCAGCGCGGTGACCTCTTTGCACATCAGTGGTCGCCGGTAGCGGAGATCGTCCGCGAGTTTGCGGGCGGACGCGTACGGATCGACATCCAGCAGAATATGGTCATGCGCTGGGTACGCACCGAGTCACTCATGGAGGTCTGGGAGAGGCTAACCGAACTCGAACTTGCACGCTCTGGAGCACACACCATCACGGACGTTGTGACCTGCCCCGGCACCGACTCATGCAAGCTCGGCATCACGTCCTCAATGGGCCTGAACAAGGCGCTCACCGATTTCCTTGAGACGTACGACACGTCAGACCCGTTGGTCAACCAGATGCATATCAAGGCCAGCGGCTGCCCCAACTCATGTGGTCAGCACCACATCGCCGACATCGGGTTCCACGGCGCTGTCATCAAAGGCAAGGGCGGGCAGGTCCCGGCTTACGAGTTGTTCTTGGGCGGCGACTACCAGATCGGAAACGGTAAGGTACAGATCGGCACTAGGATCAAGGCGCGTGTACCGGCAAAGAAGGCACCGGAAGTGTTGAAGGGCCTCCTAGACAACTACCAGGCTGACCGTGAAGAAGGGGAGAAATTCCCAGCATACGTTCAGCGCATGGGCACCGGTTACTTCGAGGAGTACCTCGCAGACTTTCGAGATGTCGGACCGCTGGACCGAGATCACATCCAGAACTACATGGACTGGGACAAGACCATCCTCTACGTGCTTGAGCGCGGCGAGGGCGAGTGCGCGGTCTAGGCCACGTAACAAGTGAACAACAAGAAAGGCCCCGTCTCACGACGGGGCCTTTCTTTATCTTGTGCAGGACTGCGTTGGAGCGAGTCCAAAGGTATTGCCCTATACCCTAGGCCAAACCCGCTACCCGGCGTGAACCGCCTCACCAGCGCCCGTCAGGTCATGGGCGTCGATACCTGTCTGAAGCGCTACTTCGATACTATTGACCAGCCGTCGGGCTGACTCCGCGCTGATCTCCACTGCAACCCGGTTGCCCGGCTTTGTGGGATCAGCAACAAAGTCGATGATCAGAGCGTGGTCGAGCGGAGCGTCGTACGGGTGATCGTAGTACACGTTTGCCTGGTTCATCCTAAACCAGCCGTCTGCGCCCTTACCGCTTCCGTACATCTCCGCCGTCTCGATAATCCATGTGCACATATATGTGATCCTCCAAAGTTGAAAAAATCTTAATGGCGGCGAGCAGAAACCGTGTACTGAATTCTCGAAGCACTGGCAGCTCACATCGCGCGTGTTGGGGACGATTAACCCTCAGACGCGCAGGTACTTACCGAACCACTTCCACACTTCCCCCCATGCCTCGGTCGCCTGCACCGGCCGATACCCGGGTCTGTCGACGGCAAAGAAGCCGTGTCCTGCACCGTCGTACCGGTGGAACTCGTGCGTTATCCCATGCTTCTTGAGCTCTTCCTCGGTGGCGTCCACATCAGCGGGTGGGGGCGACTGATCCTCGTTACCAAATATTCCCAGCAAAGGAGCCTTGATGTTGGCAGTCATATCTATCGGCGCAACGGGGTTTTGTGCGGTGAGTTCATCTTTAGGGGCGATAACCCGCCCACCCCAGCAATCAACCGCGGCATCCAAATCCGGGATGGAGCCAGCGCAGAGGTAGACCTGGCGTCCGCCGGAGCAGAAACCGATGATCCCGATCTTCCCGTTGTGATACGGCAGAGACCTCAAATACTTCATCGTGCCTTCCACATCGGCCACGCACCGGGAGTCCGGCACACCGCCTGCCGCACGTGAAACGGCGGCCACATCGTCCGGCGAACCGGGGCCTTCCCGATAGTGCAGGTTAGGGTCGATGCCGATGTAGCCGTAGTGCGCGAACTTGCGGGTGATCTCCTTGGTGGCGTCGTCCCAGCCGGGCATGTGATGAAGAACGATCACGGCCGGGTACGGGCCCGGGCCGAGCGGCCGCGCCATGTATGCACCGATCTCGTCTCCTCCACCGCCAGTGACCCGAATGGTCTCGGCCAACATTCCTTCGTACTCACGCCCCGTGGTCATGCGCTGGCTCCCTTACTTACGGCATACGCGTAATCATCTGATTTGTCGAAGGCCGCACATTAGCACAGGTCGGTAGACATGTTTACATCTGCCGGAATCGATCACATCAGAGATGGCCCGTTGGGCGAATCACTAGAGCTTCATCCCGAAAAGACTGGTCTAGCGCTTCTTCCTAAAGAAGTTTCGGAACTGGGTCGACCTCGAAACCGGAAAGTCGACCACTTCTCCCCGCCAGCGTTTTTGGAACGACTGCTGTCTGGGCCGCGTGAAATACATGATGCATCCGGCGACAAACAGCAGAGCGCCGACCGGCCCCAGCAACACGAAGAGCGACTTCCAAATCAGCCCGCCGATTATCAGTGTGATTCCGGCCATCATGAGATTGACGGAGTTAAGCGCCAGTCGAGGTCGAGACACACGAATCCATCTGCTCATCGAGCGGACGCGTTCAGCGTGTCTCACACGCCGGTCATCGCGCTCAATGATCTCTTCGATCTCTTTCTCATACCGTCGAGGCATTACGCATCTCCCAGGGGGCCTGGCCCACCTAGCAGAATGCTAGTTACGCCGACGACGCCGGTCAACGTTGCCAAATTAATGCAGACGGTTGGACAAAGGGTCAAAACCGGCATAGCATATCTTTACAACCCCCACCGGGGGGGTATGGGTTAAGAACTAACAATCCCGGAATAGATCATGTTCGACGAAACAATAAAAGACGCCGCAAACCGCATCTCCTACATTGAGGGCCACCTGGCAGGTGTCAAAAAGATGGTCGCAGACGGACGCTACTGCGTCGACATCCTCAAGCAGACCTACGCCATACGGCGCGCCATCGAGAAGCTCGAAACTAAACTCCTTGACGGTCACCTTCACTCATGCGTAGTCGAGGGTGTGCGAGAGGGGCGATCTGACGAGATATTGGACGAACTAGTAGAGCTTTACGGACTGGCTAACAAGTAGCGATGACTATCTCAGAAAAATCGACCGCCACCGAAAGCAAGCCGGAAGAACTCACCTCCATCACCATGCCTATCACGGGCATGACCTGCGCAGCATGCGTCGTCCACGTCGGCAATGCTCTGAATGAGGTCGAAGGCGTCAGAAACGCTGATGTGAACCTCGCGACCGAGCGGGCAACGGTCCAGATGGACCCATCCTTAGTGAATCCCGACGACCTTATGAAGGCTGTGGAAAGCGCCGGATACGGTGCCGCCTCGGAACAGATCACTCTGTCCATCGGCTCCATGACCAGCGTCGCCGACGGATGGCATTTGGAAAAGGCCCTGAACGCCGTTCCCGGTGTCGTGGAGGCCACCTTCAATCTGGCAACCGAGCGGGCAAGTGTCGAGTACTTCCCCGCGACCGCAGACATCACAGCCCTGCGTGCGGCGGTGTCCGTCGCCGGTTTTTCCGTTGAACGGGTGATCGACGACGGTAATTCGCGCCCAAACGAGGATGCCCGCCGAGCAGCTCGTGTTCGCTATCTCCGCATCCGGGTGATCGCAGCGCTTACGGCTGCTGTCGTCATGATGCTAACGATGCAGTACCAGTCGGTGTCGGCACTTGAAAACTTATCACCGACCGGCGTCAACGTCTTCCTGCTCGCCATCGCCATTCCCATCCAATTCTGGGCGGGTAAGGAGTTCTACTCCGGCGCGTGGGGCGCACTCAAGCACCGCACATCAAACATGAACACGCTGATAGCCATCGGAACATCCGTGGCGTTCGCGTACAGCCTGGCGGCGACCATATCTCGTGACACGTTCGAGGCGTCCACCCTCTTCGGCGGACACGCTACCGGCACCTATTACGACGTGTCGGCTGCGATCATCGGCCTCATCCTCCTTGGACGATTCCTTGAGGCAAATGCACGCGGGCGCGCCTCTGACGCCATCAAGAAACTGATCGGCCTCCAACCCCGAACCGCACTTGTAGCACGCGGAGATGATCTGTCCGAGATGCCGCTGGTGGACATCATTCAGGGCGACGAGATTGTCGTAAGGCCCGGAGAGCGGATCGCCGTCGACGGCGTCATCATCTCGGGAACGACATCGGTGGATGAGTCGATGCTCACAGGCGAGAGTATCCCCGCAGAGAAAACTACTGATGCCTCCGTGTTCGCTGGCACGGTCAACGGACACGGAAGCATTCACTTCACGGCCACCGGGGTGGGCCGTGAAACCCTGTTGTCTCAGATCATCAAGATGGTGGAGGATGCTCAGGGATCACGTGCACCCATTCAGCGACTCGCGGACGCAATCACGGCCCGGTTCGTTCCAATCGTTCTTCTGATCGCCGCCGCAGTATTCGTCACATGGTCGTTGATCGGTCCGTCCCCGATTTACGTAAACGCTCTACTTGCCACCGTCGCCGTGTTGGTCATCGCTTGCCCCTGCGCACTTGGACTGGCGACCCCAACCGCCGTGGTGGTTGGCATGGGA
>Ga0209403_10005140_pt1 | contig 13800 bp, 13 predicted proteins | sample ArcticOcean_MG_C_8_FD_187440 | JGI IMG/M metagenome (GOLD analysis project Ga0209403, IMG submission 187440) | Marine microbial communities from western Arctic Ocean - ArcticOcean_MG_CB11_86 (SPAdes) (version 2) | ecosystem: Environmental > Aquatic > Marine > Oceanic | place: Arctic Ocean... | reverse complement strand
TAATAAATAACTAAAATCACATTTATCCGATAAACCTGTTTTTTCTCTCAGATTTCCATCCGTTATCTTTTTTAATCCATAAATAATATTAAATACTTTAAGTGCGTTCATTCCATAACCAGCACCATTGTTTCTGAGAAAATTATGAATCTCGTGGATTTTATCCCTTAAAGCATCCTTATTTGAAATTGTATTTTGAATATCAATAGTAGGTCCATTAGTAGGTCCATTAGTAGGTCCATTCTCTGTATTTTCACCTGATTTGACAGTTGTTTTCATTTTAATTATCTTTTTCACAATGTCATATTTGATATTTTTCTCGGCGATATCGGCATTCTTAACCGCATCAATGTTATCCTGTTCAGTTTCACCAGCTATGAGAAAATCTTCTTCGGTGAGTTCATCACCCCCTGATTTAAATTGAGGATACTCTTCTATAATTTCACCTAGATCTTTAGCAACCATATTTAATTTAAATATTTCACACTCCTTCCTATGATCTTTTGATTTTAAGTGCGATTCATGATGACCCTTCTGAGTAGATGCTTTCGCGCAGATTTCACATACATATTTAACCATTCGTTTGTTATAATTATACTGTATAAATTATTTTTAAATGGAAATCAAATTTTTTAACAAATTATATGTTGGTGATTTTAATCAGTTATATTGTATGGTAATTATGATAACATATTTATTGTTATTCTCAACTATATGATAACTCATTATTTAAAAATCGCAATAATTAAATAAGGATAAAAAAGGGTTCATTATAAATGTATTGGAAAACAGATATAAAGGTCATAATTCATAAAAAAAATATTTTTTGTCTTTTTAAATTTTTATGTTTTTTTTTTGTCTTTGTCTTTCTTTTTAGTGAATACTAGCTTAGCTGTGTATGAAGATGGAAGAGAATCTGAAAGTGTTTACCTTTCCTCCTTTACCCTCAACATCCTGGAGAGCAACGATGGTGTCAATCCATTCGCCTACCTTGGGTACGAGATACCGCAGCTCCGGCTTGATATAAATCTTGCCATATGTGGTCCTGGCGAGGGCGTATCCTTTGCGATCAGATGGAAAAGGATGAGTGATCTGAGCTGAGAACCTGTAGCGCTCCTTAACGATGCCATCGGTGTAAGTAGCGTGCTGTTCATCATAGTCGCTTTCACCGCACCATCCGACGCGATGTGTGGGCGGTGTCGCGAGGAGGCGATGCAAGTTGATTTTATCATTCTCGATACTCTCCTCTTTCAAAGAGAGCTCGTAATCGTAGTCCTCCTCAAACTGCTGAAGCGCTCCCTTCAAACCGAATGAGGTGCCGAACTCGTGGAGCACGGGGACGGCGCCATCTATACAGGTCATGGGATAATCATAGTAATCAGTCTCATCTTGGTAATTCTCAAAGTGCATGAGTTGAAACTCAATTTCATTCATCTCATCGTCAAGGTCTTGGATGATCACCTTCTGCAGCTCCTCAATGATGAACAAGGAGTTTTCCCATTGTTCGGGTACGCCGTACATGTCTATTTCGGGTGACACCTCGAACATCACCTGATCCCGACCAGTCAGGACGCCTGGGGGATAGCTGATGTCTGCGTTTGCGTTGGCGTTGGCGTTCTCGTTCGCGGTCATAGTTCTGTGAGAGTTGTTTGTTCAGTGTTGTTCAGTGTTGATTGTTTAATGAAACAATTAAATAACGATGAAATCAAATTTATGAACAAGTCTCAAAAAAAATATTTCTTAGTGATTTAAATAGATAAAGATGTCATGTTGCCTCAGTTAGGAACCCTTCTATGTTAGGGTGCGTCGTTGGAGAATATACTAAATTTATTTTGTCATAAATTTGATTCATCTTTGTAAGAAGAACTTCTAATAATTAAAGAGTTGCTTACTCAAACAACCAACAACTAAAATGTCTTCGGATACCCAAGCAGATCAGGTTCCCGTAGACGAATATGACATGGATCACCGAAATGAGGAAACTTTCAAGTGGTCCAGGAACAAACAGAGTGGTAGACTTGAAAGACAGGATTCGCTTTGCGATACACCCCCTCCTCCGACACCTATCAATCTACAGCAGCAGCAGCAGCAGCAGCAGCAGCAGCAGCAGCAGCAGCAGCAGCAGCAGTCGCCACCCGAGCACCCGGTCGGATGGTCTGTAAAGAATCACTACATGGATATGGGTCTCTGTTGGTGTGGGCAGTCATGCCCTTGCTGTCGGGCGAGGGTCGGTGATACGTTGGGTGCGTGCGAGATATGTATCGCTAGTAAATGAACTTATTTATTCTTTCCAATATAATTCTTTAGTGAATTCATTATCAATATAAAATTCATTATCAAGATAAATCGTTAAGACTTGATCACTAATCTTGGGTGATTTTGAGGTCCATTTTTCATTGTTTTTTTTGTAATTATTCAGATAATTAATTCGTCCTTGAGGTCCGCCTTTACCTCTTTTTAATCTCCATTCACACTGCATGGCTTCTTTCATGGTCGGGAAGCCATCGATGATACAGATAGGATACCATGATTCTCTTTTTTTTGTATATTTTGCTCCTCCTTTTATTTCTTGGTTGTGCTGCCGGAACCTCCTGAAAAAATCGTTGGTCATCCCGACATAGGATAGATTATCGGATTTTAGGATATAAACGAGATACATTTATATAATATATAATATATATATGGTCAGAACTAAACGTTTAGATAAAAAAGGTAAAGCACCGAAAGGTAAAGCACCGAAAGGTAAAGCGAGACGGAAACAAACGAATAAGAATCTAAGAAGTAAAAAAAAGAATGTCTCAAAGAAAGAAAAACTTTCAAAAAGGAGTATTCAAGGAATGAGGGCTTCTGTGAATAAAAAGGATTCATTGAAATATATAGGATTATTAAATTTAGCATTAAAACATATTTATCAGGGTAAAATAGGTGATGTATTTATGAAAGATGATTATGTTTTATGGTCATCTGGATTTTTAGAGAAAGGGATGAGAAATGGGTTCAAACTAATTAAGCAAGGTGAATATCAATTGGATGCGGATTGTAATGTTGTATGTTTATCAAGTGCGTTAATCACTTGGACGATTATTCAATTGAATTATCATGAACTGAGTGATTTACAGAAATTATATTTATTCTTTTTGGATTATTTAAATCGTGAAGGTAATAAGAATATAAGTGCCTATTTGTCATTTGATTATGCGATAATGAAGATAGAGAAAAAAATAGAAACGGCGTCACAATATTTGAAAAAGAAGATTGATGAGAAGGCAAACGCGAATAGTATTAAAACAGCGAAGAAGAGTATTGATAAATTAAATACTGAATTAGTTGATTACAAGGAGAGTTACAGAAAATATTCTGATCATGTATCGCCTTGGGTCCTTGAACCTGCGGTAAAAGATGAAAATTGGACACATAAAGGAACGGGTGAAGTAGTATGGGATGACCCAGCGCCGTCCTGGCACCCGAGAAAGAGAGTTGATATTTGTGATTCTACTGATTGTTTGTTTTTAAATAAGGAACAATTCATTCAAAATCCCGAATTAGTGAAACCTATTGAGAAGTTTTGTGATAATTTAATATTGATTTTCAAAGGGATTATTTGGTTATTAATGAAAGAATTTAGCGAATCAGACCTACATTTATATAATACACAAGTTGGTGGAGGCGATAATTGGTGTGAACACGATGATTGTTTAGATATAACGGTTCCTTTCACAACAAAAGCGGAATTGGAGAAACATATGGAAGAAGTTCATGGTGATTCTGTCGTTGAACCTGAACCCGAACCCGAACCCGAACCCGAACCCGAACCCGAACCCGAACCCGAACCCGAACCCGAACCCGAACCCAGTAAGATTTATGGAGATAAGATTACATTAGATATGAGTATTCATACTTTATTACAGAATGTAGAATGTGTCTTAATACCTTCATATAAGATATTTTGGGATAATGCCAATTATAAGGATGAACCTTCTCTAGAATTCGGCGATCCATGGGTCTATACTAATCTTCATAAAGTTGGTTCCGAATATAAAATGGATAAGGTTAGGGTTTCGGATTTAAAAGATAAATTTTATTTAACCGGTGTCCTACATTGGCTTGAAGTCAGTATTAACCAAACTAAGATATTTAATGATTTTATAAAGAACGGTCACGATCAGGAATCAATATATCCGATATTAAGATGTATTGAAATAGAAGAAAATAAATTAACGAATGGAAAGATAGTTCCCCAGTTACGAGAAAGGATAGATGGATCTATTACACAGCATTGGTATGTAGCTCCTAAGAAAGAAATATATGATAATATATCTATCCAGATGGCTGTATAAATAAGAGTCTTCCGTGTTCTGCGCCACCCAAAAAGAATAAACCAAAAAAGATGAAAAAAAATTAATGATCAGTCAAACCGTACTTGATCTTATAGGCTAATGATAGTGAGGGTTCTTCAGTGATTGCTGTGATTTTTGTATTACCATCGTAAGTGAATATATTATTTTCGTAACCATACTTTTTAACTAATTGATCACAAGATTTACAGCAATAGGTTGGTTTCATAGTACCTGTTCTACCCCATCTCCAGATTAATATTTGTAGATTTTTGTTTTTTGAATTTCTACAAAATTCTATGGCCCTCTGTTCTGCGTGAATGGATGATTTATTATGATTGGATCCGCATGCCCGCGATGAACCTGTATGAATGATTGTTTTTCTTTTTTTATCATAAATCCAGTAATTCACGGCGACCGCATAGCTATCGTAAGAGAATAGATTTTCTCTCTTTTTGGGATACTGTTTTAGAGTAAGAGTTGGATATGCTAACGGTGGATTTTCCAAAGGTGGATTTACTGTTGGAGAACAGATCTTACAATTCATTTCACAATCGCTTGTTCATTATTTTTATTGTGATAAACGATTCAATATTTGAAATCAAATTTATTCAAAGGAGATAACATATTCGCTTGTTCCTTTACACTGGGGACTTTTAAGATAATCTTCTTCGGAATATAATAATCGGTAAGTCATTATTTTTCTACCTTTTTTAGATTTTTCCATACCGATACATTTATAGTGATGTATTTTTGTAAATTGTCTTAATATTGTAATACATTTCTTTTCATTCAGGCCTGTTAAATATCTTTTACTTTTACAAGGGAGATAATATTCTTTTAATGTTTCACTTAAATCTGTTAGTTTCTGAACGGTATCAACATCGATCATATGTTCCTTTGTAAAAAGTCTTGTATCTTCTAAATTATCGAGACCGAACGCTTCCAAGACCATCTGGACGATTTGTAAATCGGGTGTAGATCTAAACAATTGATTTTTAGTCATTAAGGATACTATAGTTAATAATAAAATGATTTTTAAATAAAAACAAATTGATAAATATTTTATTTATTTATTTTTTAGATAAGTAATCTTGAATCGCCGATTTAATTGCATCTTCGGCCAACATGCTACAGTGGAGCTTCACCGGTGGGAGTTTTAATTCTTGCGCGATTTCTTTATTTGTAATTAAGTAAGCTTCGTCAATATGTTTGTGTTTGATCCATTCAGTTACTAATGAAGAAGAAGCGATAGCCGATCCGCAACCGAATGTTTTAAATTTACTATCAGTAATGATACCCTTTTCATCAACTTGAATGGTTAATTTCATTACATCGCCGCACGCTGGTGCTCCAACTAATCCTGATCCTACATTGCTCTTTTTTTTATCTAAACTACCAATATTTCTTGGATTTTCATAATGATCTATTAGATTACTATGATAGAAACGATACGGTATCCTTATGGTTCGTTGTAAATAATGAAGTCTCATTTATTTATAGTATAAGTTATTGTTTTAAATATTTGAAACTATCTTGATATAATTTCATTTTAAATTTGATTACAATTATACTTGATTTTTTATCAATTAAATATATATCGGTATGGGGTATCAAAACCGTAAATTCACTCAGTACAAGAAGGCAGGGGCAGGGAAGGAAGGGGCAGGGAAGGCAGGGGCAGGGAAGGAAGATAAGGAAACTGTTTTAGTGAGACCCAAATTAAACGATGGTAAACCGACACCAGCGGCGGCACCGTGTTTCTCGGCTACTTGTGGTTTATGCGCCACGTGCTGTGGTGGTGGTGGTGGTGGTGGTAACTGCTGTGGCAGTACAATTACCGGCAATGATATATCAAAAGTTAAGGAAAAGGATAGGCGATACAGTGATATGTCCAAACTAATGGGTAAATCTCTAATTGAGGAATATCGTGGTGTTTATATTAATCGGTTAAATCATTGGACTAAAAGTCGCGGTTATACCGATCCCCAATATTATGGTTTAGCACCGGTAAAGATAAAGTATAACGAAGAAACATTTCATCTATATAAGAAGAGACATGGGGAAGCGTGCGATGATCCATATTGTCGTGCCCTATATAATTCGGAGAATGAATACACACTAAAAAAACGTTATGTAAAATATCCCATTTACAAGAGCGATAAGCGTGATATTAGACTATGTGGCGTGTGTATGGACAGGTGTATTAATTGATAATACGTAGATGGTGGTTATCCGGTAGAATTTATAAAAGGTAATAATTTATGTGAGTAATTTACATTTTTTCGGATAAAAAATTGAAACAAGATATGATTAAAGATGGTTATAAGTTAACTAAAGAACATATTGAGAAATACAATTTAACGAATGATTTATTTAATACTGAATCGTCTACAAACCAACATCACGAGGATACAGACCCCACTTCAGAAGATCCATGTTAGGTGGTTCTTTTACGGGTTTTTTTTCATCCTTCTCATCATCCTTCACAATTTCATACTTCATAGATGGTTCGTTACTTGGCACGGGTTTCTTGTTCCATGCTTCGTGAACCATTCGCCTATAATCATGCGGTGAAGCACACTCATTCATAAAGAATGAGCGACTACCGCTATTGTATGCTTTTTCAAGGTTACCCAGTTCCTTTGACTTACCCTTTAGTTCATCACTAACATTGAGGAGATGTTGCTTTAGAAGCTTGATACGGCGCATATCTTGATCCTTGTGTACGTTAAACATTGATTCAAGTTGTTCTTGATTATGGGTTCCGTCAATCTTAGATTTCATGTATTCAAGCTTGGTGAGTGGTTCCTTGGTTGTGGTATACATTTCCTTAATCTCTTCAATACTTTCGTTAATCTTCTTCCTCTCATCCCTAAGCTTAACATTCTTTGGATCATTCATGGCCCTTGAAATCTCAACGCCAAGTTCAAGTTCCTTCTTATCAAGAAGGAACTTCCTGAACTGCCGGTAATCCTTCTGTTCTTCGCGCTTTTTCATAATACTTTCAACAGTTTTATCCATATTCTTTTCCTTCTTTTTGACACGTGCTTCAACCCTGTCACTCTGAAGTCCCAGAATAACTGGCGGAGAATCAAGTCTCTTTTTCATACATTTTTCATCATCCGAAGGGAACATCAAGCAATTCTTGTTGACATATCGCGCACCGTGTGAACCAAAGTCAACCAAGATAGTAGAGCGAGAAGACTTTTGAAGACGCTTAATATCCTTTGCGACAACTGTGCCTACGGCACCATTAGGAACATTACGCTTGTTCTTGTTCTTTGAAGAAGACCCAGTGTAAATCACCTCGCCACCCTCTACGAAATCTAGGTGTGAAGTGAATGGTTCGGGTTGGAATCCGTTGTTTGAGTAAGGACCGGCGTTCTGCTTATTTTCACTCGGGTGCGATTTACCTACTCGTGTACCATTCGGTCCGTGTCCCATGCTTATATAAGAAGTGTTTGTAACGGTCGTTTAGGTAGTTGTTTTGTTTAGTTTGATAAAGTTATCTTATTATAGCAAATCAAATTTAATGTTGTTTTTAGATTATAATGAGTAGTAAAAGAAGTAAAAGAATAACTAATTCTGGTGTAACCCTTAAAAGTTTAAAAAAAGAAAGACAACGGGTATAGAATCCAAAAAAGAAATGAAATTAGTGGATTCATGGATGTAAAGCTAATTGATAATACCTCCTATGTAGAAATCACCATAAGTAGGATTCGGTATTATACTATTATTTATTATTTTTTTTGTTTCGTAAGACACGATTGGCGAATGAATTAACAGGTAAGGTGCTTCAGACCATATATTATCATCCTGCCGAATCATATCAGCTAAAGTATATTGTATTTCGCGTTGCTGGATATTTGTTCTGAAATTTGAGCCCTTCGTTGTTTCATCGAAGATAAGATTCACTGATTTTATTTTCGTAGAGATAGGAGCGTCCCATTCGCCGAAAAACCAGTCATTCGGTGTGACAGATGACCCAGTGAGTGTGAACCAGTTTATAGAGGCTCTGGGATAATTAAGCATAGTCATCTCTTTTTCCGAAGCATCATTGATTAGATAAGTTATACGAATGAAATTTTTCCTAAAATAATGTATTTTTCTAATGATATTTTGTGATCTTAACCACATCCCGTTATCAAAGGGTAGCGTACAATTAATAGGAACATAAGTATTCATTTTATAAAAATTACCCTGTTCAGATAGTTCTTTGGACATTAACCATCGTTTAGCACGTGTTATTCTTAATGATTCGTGGAATTTTCGCGCTTCCGAAAACATAAATTGATAGTGTTTTTGTTTCACTATCTTCATTAGATATATAATAATCTCTGGATCACTGAGAATATCTAAGAGAATGAGTGAGACTTCTTGATGCCATGTCATCTTCTTGAGTTTATATTTATGTGAGTTTGTGTTTAAGATAAAAAAATTAATCAAATTTAACATCATTTATTAAGGACTATTTTAAGGGCTATTTTAGTTATTTAAGAGACCTTGTATCTCATAGTAGGATAGGGTATATCTCCGAAACAACACCAATCTAAGTGAACTTCTATATCTTCCTTGAAACCGTGTCTTTCGTAAAACTTCATCAATCCGGATTGACTTTTCTTTCCCATTTGATACCAGGGTCCACCGTATTCATAGTCTTCTGGGTCATATTTATCCTTAATGGTAATCTTCTGCGTCCCAGACCATATAGAATTATCACCTGAGTTGGTTGTTGACTGAAAATAATTATTCAATCCTTCTTCAATATATACCTGTTCAAGATTGAAGTATGGTACATCCTTGTCATTCTTTCTCATACACTTCTTCCATAACTCACTGGAAAGAATATCAAGAGTATTTTCATCTGGAAACCATACTCCATCATCCTCTTCGTCTGAATCTTCCTCTGAATCTTCATCTGAATCTTCGTCTGAATCTTCATCTGATTCTGATTCTTCGGGGAAACATTTACCCGAGAATTCGTTCGCCACTTCTAGAACTATGTCGTAGAAACCCATTTTGGTAGCAAAGTTCTTGGCGAGATCTATGAGATCTTTACCGATACCTTTCTTCTCCGAGAAGTACGATGAACAGATTGCATCAATTGACAGTGTCATTTTCTTGTGATTTTCGTTTGTCACATTGTTCATGATCAAGAAACCGTGAATACGATTCATCGGGTTCACATAAGACCACTGATGCTTCAGTTTGTCTCTGCGCCACTTACCAGCTTTCTTAATTTTCTTTTTAATCTTTGTGGGTAGGTGATCAACTCTCCCCATGTCCGCTAGGACAAAGACGAATGTATCTCCGCGTGATTCGCGACAACATCTACACCACTGTGACGATGGTGACGATGGTGACGATGGTGCAAGAAGATTACCTTCTTGATTGAAATCTTCATCGTAATAATCACCTAACTCTACTGCAAATTTCACAATGAAATCAGCCAAAGTCATTGCCACTAATCCGTTCTCCATCACTTGACTGTTCATTTCATACATTATGATCTCAACTGTTCTTTAATTATTTGAAAAATTTTAAGAAAGAGTTAATCAAATTTGTAAACTTTCATTTGAATATATATATTCGCTTATTCGGTTATTCGCTTATTCGGTTATTCGCTTATTCGGTTATTCGGTTATTCGGTTATTCGCTTATTCGGTTATTCGGTTTTAGATTTAAAAATATAAATATGTATTAAATATAAATGAGCGAACCTGAACCAGAACCCGATATGGATGAGGACATGAATGATATATTGAATATGAAAAAGATAGATGTATGGCAGGTGATTGATACATATTTCAGAGATAATCCTAATTATAAATCTCAGCATCAGATAGATAGTTTTAACGAATTCATTTACAGTAAAACGAATGGTATAGAGTATATTATTAAGAGAGAGAATCCACAGATTCTTTATAAAGATGCGATAGATGCCGATAAGGGTAAATATCGTTATACGATCAATATTTATTATGGCGAGACTTTAGACGAAGAGGGTTTACCCAATGATAAAATCATAGATAATGTATTTGTATCTTCACCGACCGAGTATGTTGACGGTAACTCAACGTATATGTATCCGAATATAGCAAGATTAAAAGAATATACTTATGCTTCGTGTATTTATTCTAATATAGGTGTGATATTCCGAGATAATGTAAAAGAGGAGACTACAGTTAAAAATTTCCAGAAGGTGAATATCGGATTAATGCCGATTATGGTGAAAAGTAAATTATGTATATTAAATGACTTAGATGATAATAGATTAAATGAATTGGGGGAATGTCCTTATGATAAAGGTGGGTACTTCATTATAAGAGGTAAAGAAAAGATAGTTTTATCCCAAGAAAAAAAAATTAGTAATATTTTATATATCAATTCTCAGAATGATGATATGACCCCTTTACAGAGCGTGATAACGAGTGTATCTAAGGAAGGATTTCAATCATCGCGAACGAATGCGATCACATTAAATCGTACCCTAGTCAAGTTTGATCCTATAAATGATGATTTAGCCGAAGTAAGTAAATATCATGTGTATAGAATAACAGTGAGAATATTAGGATTTGATATTGTCGTTCCTTTATTTATTCTCTTTAGAGCCTTAGGTATAGAGAATGATCGTGATATTTTATCAACTATCATCTATGATACTGATCCCAAAGAATTAAAAAAACATATGATGGAAATATTAACACCTTCTATCAAAGATTCTCAACCCGTTTATACTCGTAAAACCGCGATGAAACTATTAGCTCTTAATACAAAGGGTAAAGAAATCATAAACGTTATAGATATTCTGACTAATAATTTCATGCCGAATTATAATTCTGACGATGAAAAGGGTCAGATGTTAGGATTATCTGTGAGAAAGTTATTATTAACGAGGTTAAATGTAATAAAAGAAACAGATAGGGATTCGTATAGTTTCAAGAGGATAGATACTGCGGGATCATTATTATTAGAATTATATCGTGAGTTATGGGGTATTTTTCAGAGAAATGTTTCTTTAAAAATAGATAATGATTTTAAGTTTCATTTTAAGGATTTCGGGAATGATATTAAAAATTTAATCAATGATGATAATATTCACAAGGTATTTAATCATAAATATATGGACGTAATTGTGAAATCATTTGGTTCGGTATTTGGAACTAAATTATCGGGTAAGCAGGGTATAGTTCAGGATTTAAATAGGAATGCTATGTTAGGAACCTTATCACATACTCGTAGAATATCAAATCCATTACCACCCGGATCAAAATCACTGGGACCGAGGAAGCTACACAATTCACAGTGGGGATTTATATGTCCTTCCGAATCACCTGACGGTGGTAATGTAGGTATAATTAATCATTTATCTGTAGCGTGTAAGATATCATTTAATATTTCAGAGGATAATATTTATTTAGCGTTACTCGATAATGGTTTAATAAAATTAACAGACACTACTAAATATGAATTACATTCTCAGGCTAAGGTATTTCTGAATGGTAGGTGGGTAGGATTACATAAGGATCCTGAATTTTTATATAAAATAATGAGATTATTAAAATGCAATAGTATCATTCATTTACATACGTGTATCAGATGGGCGACTAAATTAAATGAAATCTATGTCTTTTGTGATAATGGTAGATTATTAAGACCGGTTTTTCTTCTAAGAAAGATGGGATCAAAAATATCAAATGATTTATTAGAAGGTAATGTTAGTAAGATGAATACATGGGATCATTTGGTAAGAGGCGAACATATGTATCGTTTATATCCCGAAATGAGTATTTATGATGAAACCTATTACAGAGATGAATATTTGGATATTAAATTAAAACATCCGAATTACATAGAATATCTAACTGAAAATCAGGCTTCAATAGAATATATAGATCCATTAGAAAGTGAAGATGTATTTATAGCGAAAAGTATTCATAGTATAGATAAAGAATACTCACATTGCGAAATTCATCCATCATTGATTCTAAGTGCTGTTTCGGTGAATATTCCTTTCCCCGAACATAGTCAATACCCACGAAATGTTTTCTCGTGTCAGCAGACCAAGCAAGCCGTCGGTTTATATAGTTCGGCATTTAATACGAGGTTTGATACGTTTGCTCATATTTTAAATTATCCTCAGAAACCGATTGTAACAACGAGATATAAAAAATATACAGATGTAGATAAATTACCTTATGGTGTGAATGCGATAGTAGCGATTGCTAGTTATACTGGTTATAACCAAGAGGATAGTCTTATGTTAAATAAGACTTCTATAGAGCGAGGTCTATTTAATTCCCTATATTATCGTAGTTATAGCGATGATGAAAGCGAAGAGAATGGTAATCGCGTTTACTTTGGTAATCCGGACAATTTCGAAGATATCAAGAAAGGTGAGATGCTTAATTTTGATAAATTAGATAAACATGGGTTCGCGAAAGAAGGATCCAATGTAACTCATGAGGACGCGATTATTTCTAAAATCAATGAAAATTCTAATGGTGAAAAAGTATATCATAATGTTTCTGGAAAATGTATTAAATTTAGTACCTCTGGGATAGTAGATAAAGTGGTAGTCACTAAAAACTCGGATAATTTAAGATCCGCGAAAGTAAGAATTAGAAAAAATAAAATACCCACTGTAGGTGATAAATATGCCTCAAGACCTGGGCAAAAAGGAATGTGCGGCTTAGTTTTAGAACAAGAAGAGATGCCCTTTACGAAGGATGGTATTGTTCCCGATATTATTATTAATCCGCATGCTTTACCGAGTCGCATGACTATCAATCAGCTATTAGAGTGTGTCTTGGGTAAGAGTTCTTCCCTAGGTGGATTTTTAGGAGATGGTACGGCGTTTCAGAATAATGATATTCATGATTATGCTAATTTAATGGAAAAATACGGTTATGAAGAATGGTCAAATGAAGTATTATATAGTGGTATTTCGGGTGAACAATTGAAAACATCAATTTTCATTGGTCCTACTTATTATCAGAGATTAAAAATTATGGTTGCTGATAAGATACATAGCAGAGGAACAGGCCCCCTACAGGGTTTAACGAGGCAGCCGGCTGCCGGTCGGTCTAATAATGGTGGTCTAAGAATAGGCGAGATGGAGCGTGATAGTATTTTGGGTCACGGAGCGGCGGATTTCTTACAGGAATCAATGATGGAAAGATCGGATAAATATGAGGTAAATATAGATCGGGGGACAGGATTGATATCCAAGGGTCAAACTGTTGACGATGATAAAGTTCAGATACCTTACGCGATGAAAATGTTATTACAAGAAATACAAACGATGAGTATCGCTCCCCGATTAATTACCGATACAAATATAGAAAATCCATATGTTCACGATTTTATACAGGATGGTTTTAAATTATAAAATATGTATATAATATATAAATGTCAAAAAAGAGGAAACCTAAGAATAATTATATTCGTAAAACTAATCGGA
>Ga0209403_10005139_pt1 | contig 13800 bp, 12 predicted proteins | sample ArcticOcean_MG_C_8_FD_187440 | JGI IMG/M metagenome (GOLD analysis project Ga0209403, IMG submission 187440) | Marine microbial communities from western Arctic Ocean - ArcticOcean_MG_CB11_86 (SPAdes) (version 2) | ecosystem: Environmental > Aquatic > Marine > Oceanic | place: Arctic Ocean... | reverse complement strand
AGAATGATCGCCCATGTGTAAGTCCCTGTGATATCGAACACCATACCGGGGATCACGCCACCGAGAGCCATGCCGAGTCCGGCACCGAGCAGTTGCCATCCGTAAGTTGTACCCATTGGCGTATGACCAAAGTATTTTCGAATCAGCACTGGGAACGCTGTGCCTTCACCGCCGTAGGGAATCGCCCAAACGACAGCGAATATGTAGAAGTCGAGCGTCGTGTTGGCCGTGAGCAAAAGGAATACGCCAACGCCCTGACCGAAGAATGAAGCGAACATCACCATTTTCGGGCTTATGCGTTCGGCAAGAACAGGAGCACCGAATCGTGTAGCGACACTCACTATTGAAATAGTGGTGAGAACGCCCGCAGCCGTCAGTGGACTCAACCCCTTTGAAATGCCGAGTGGGATGATTCCGACCAGTATTACGGCGTGTCCGACGCACCCTAGGAAGTGGATGTTGATCAAATTCCAGAAGGCGTTGGTCTTGTACACAAACCCCTGAAATTCCTTCTGAGTTGAAATGAATACGTTGCCACTGGTGATTAACGGATTATCGGTTTCGAGCGTTCCGTAAGCCACTTTGCCTGCATCTTCTGGGGTGTTCTTAAAGAACAGCAATATGACTAGCAGAGTGCCGGTGCCGACCACTCCAACGATCACGAATGCCTGACTCCAGCCGACGTTTTCGAAAAGCACCGCCAACACTTGAATCACAAGCGCTGGACCCAAGCTCCACGACACCATCATGATTCCTGTACCCAGACCGAGATGTCGCCTGAACCACGCTGCAACGGCAGGCACTACTGGTACTAGAAGGAGTGCTTGAGAAATACCAAAAACGATTCCGTAGGCAACGTATAACTCCCAGATTTGTTGAGTCTGAGAAGTCCACATCATTCCAATGAAGAAAAGAACTGTTCCTGCGATCATAGTGCGGCGCGCACCGAATCGATTTCCAAGATAGCCAGCCATTGGAGATGCCAAAGCGGTGACTATTGACATCAAAGCGTAGGCGAGACCGATCGAACCAGGCGTCCAGCCAAACGCTTCAACCAGCGGGTCAACAAGCACCCCGAACGCCATCCGAATCGCAGCACCGACCATCTGCACAACACCCGCGATCGCAACGATCACCCACGCGTAATGAGCGATTGTGTGTTCTTCAAGTCCAAAGCGTCTATCGAACCAGAGTGCAGCGTTTCGCATAGTTAATTGCTAGTGAAGAGGACAGGCTAAGACTAGTCCGTCTTCCCACCATTCGCTCTCCACTTGAATTTCGGAAATTCCGGCCGCGAGCGCACGATTTTCGATGCGGTCGGACGAGGCCCAAGCACCGAAAAAAATCAACACGGCAAGGGTGCCTATGACTGACGAAATAAGTAAGCCAAAACCGATTAATGGACGTCGTGTTATCTCGAATCCGTCCAAGTTCGGGGTTGTAGTCTCGATGACTTGATTGGGCACTGCTGATTTCATTGCGAAATCATACGCTGTGCTCGCACGTTTTGTTTCAAGAAAGAGTCGCTACTTTGTGTGCAGCGATCCACTCCTCATCTAGCTCGATCCCGAGACCCGGACCCGTCGGAGCGTCGAGATTCCCGTTGTCGTTGATCTTTAGTTGTTCTTTTACACCCCACTGATGAACTTCCTTGGGCAGCCAGTACTCGAAGTATGTGCAGTTAATCGACGACATGATTACGTGCAGGTTCGCGGCGTTAAGCGCCGAATTTCCAGCGAGTCCAACTTCGCAAATCTTGTGAAATCCTTCTACAAGAGACATCTGTTTTTTGAGGCCGGTGATTCCGATTTTGCGAACCGTTCCACGTATTAGTCGAGTTGTGCTGTTCTGAAGGAAGCTTGCTGCTTCATGGAATAAGAAGCCCTTTGTGTCGCTCATGTTCAACGGAGTATCGAGCCGATTAGATAGTTCAGTGATCGACTCTATGTCGTTTGCTGGAATCGGATCTTCGTACCAAAAGTAGTCGTTCTCATCGAGCGCTTGCCCCACGTACAGAGCTTCTCTGAAGGTATAACCGTGGTTGCGGTCGAGCATTAGCGTCATTTCATCACCTACGGCTTCTCTCACCTTCGCCGCAGCAATTGCGGCCTGTTTGTAGTGCAGAGGCCCGGGGTGAATCTTGTACGCTCTAAATCCTTCATCCTTCAACTGAAGAGCCTCATCGACAAAACCTTCGACCGTTCCATGCCGGGGCGGGTAGGTTGCGTAAATAGGAACTTCGTTACGGGCAGTGCCGAGCAGTTTGTGAATTGGCTGACCCGCCGACTTGCCCTCGATATCCCACAATGCGACGTCGAGAGGAGCCCATACCGGCTCGATTGCCGAACCGTGCCCAGCTATCACCGACAGTTGGTTCCACAGCCACTCTCTATCCGACGGTTCGCGCCCGATCATCGCTGGTTTTAGGATTTTGATGATCGATGCCATACGCTGCGACGAATCTGCGCCTTGATCACCTACAAACGCATGACCTTCGATACCAGCATCGGTTTTAACCCTGAGTACACCTTGGGTAGTCGTACCGCCGAGATCACTTCTCTCGTCTTGAACCCGTACTGATATGGTGTTTCGTTCGATCACATCGATCGTGATGTCAGTGATTTTCATGTTCTTGCCAATGTTCCCGAAATTATTTGTAGGAGTGATCGTAAAAGAAGATCAGATCTACAACGCCCTAGTTCATTTCACGTGTCGTGAGATAGCCCTAAGTGGATGTTACATGTGACATTCTTCTAGTCAAATTGGAACCTACAGAGTGACGTCGAGCACGTTTGTTAGCGAAAATTAAGATATCAATTTCTCCTTGTCTGTTGATAGCAGTTACGTAAGTTGTGGCTAATCCCGCGGAAGCACGTACACAAACCATTGCGCACTGGCCAGACGACCGAAGAATCCACTCTCTCATGACCCACCTCGGTAAAACCGGGAAGACTGGTAAGCCGACTCGAAGCGCATTCGTAGCGGAACAAGTCAGCGGCATCATGATTAAGATCGAGCCACGTGTTGCTGAGTTGCGAAATGTCAGCAAAGAGAAAAAGGGACTTCTTGCGAAGCTCGACAAGTTTCAGGACTTGATCGATAACAAAAATCGACACGCCGACGGAATCAAGATTGAGTTCGAAGATGCGAAACAAGACATGCTCAATCAGAACCCGTACGCTGATGACACTGCCTTAAATAAGGATATTAAAATCGCATTAGGTGATCTCGAAGATGACTATCAGACTGTCCTTAAGAGCGTAGATGGAATCAAGCAGACGATCCGTGTAAAACGCACGACGGAGCGGGTTATCGAAGACCGTATGAATATGTAGGAGAAGCAAGTGTTCAAGCTTATTGAGCAACTGGTGAAGGCCGCACAGGCAAAAGCAGCACTGAAATGATCCTAACGGTAATGGTTTTGAGAGCTCAAAACGCTCCCATATAGCTTGCAGTGGAAGTAATCTAGCGACACCTATTATTAGGTGTCGTTTTATTTAAGCTTGGTTTGGGGGGGCTCTGTTGGCTAGCGGTAACGATCTATCTGCACTGGAATCAAAAATCACTGACCTCGCTTCAGCGTCAACGACTCAAGATCGTGTCCCCGGACTCTCGATCGGAGTCGTTCGCGGCGATTCTCTCGTCGGCTACTACTCGTTTGGTACGCAGGCAGTAGGCACAGACAAGCCGCCAACCGCGCAAACAATCTCTCGGGTCGCTTCGATCACTAAGACGTTCACCGGCACAGCGATATTGCAATTGCGAGATCTGGGTCAGCTTGAACTTGATGATCCATTGCTCGTTCACATGCCTGATTTCACTATCGCTAATGCACTTCGAGGAACACTAGAAGGTGTGACTCTACGTAGGCTGATGACCCACTACTCTGGGTTGCGTACCGAACATCCGCTTACCGACTGGAACGCACCATCGTTCCCAACAGGTGAAGAGCTACTCGGTAACCTCTCCGATGTCGACGTCGTTATTCCGCAGGATAGCCAGTGGAAGTACTCGAACTTGGCGGTGGGACTTCTTGGGCATGTCATAGAGGGGATCAGCAGGATGCCATACGAGCGGTACATTTATGAAGAGATCACAGGTCCGCTCGGACTCGCCAATACTCGATTCGATTTGGATGCTGATCAGGCTGAATTGAAAGCCAACGGGTACAGCCATCCTCTTCCGGGTGAATCTGATCTTCGTGACGCCCCTTATGCGTCGCTTCAAGGCATATCTGCAGCAGGACAGCTTCACTCAAATGTTGAAGACCTCGCCAAATGGATGTCGTTCCAGTTCTCGTCGGGTCGTCAAACCCATCCGTCCAAAGTGCTATCGGCTTCAACGCTCGCCGAAATGCATCGTGCGGTCTATCTCTCGAACGACTGGTCGAACGGTCAAGCGATTTCGTGGCGTATGAATCGACGTGACGATCTGGTGCTTCACAATCATGGCGGCGGTATTCAGGGCTACGCATCAAACATGGTGTTCAGCGTTCCTGCGCAGACAGGCGTAGTTGTATTGGCGAATATCTGGCCAGCACCAACTCCATACGTTCTTGCCGAAGACATTGCTGAACTCGTGATTCGAGAATTGGGCCCATTGCCCGAACTCAACGAAACGCCGTTCAACGACGTTTCCGAAAGTGATGCGGCAAAGTACACCGGAAGGTACTGGGCAGAACCCGGTGCGTACGTCGATGTCGCTTACGGCGAATCTGGCTTCGTGCTTGGTGCTCCTCGCACGGGCGACTACACACTTCATGGCCCAGCAGGATTAGCTTCCGATCCTACAGTGAGCGACGCAAATTCATTCCGAACGGTTGGTGGTCGAGGCGCTGGCGAACTCGCTGAGTTCGCACTTGGTTCCAATGGCAAAGCAGGGTCATTCAGACTCGGTGGATTTCTATACAAACGGGTCGACTAATCTCTATTAGTTGGTAGCAGCGAGCACGGAGAAAAATACGATCATGGCTGGAGTTTTCGAGATCGCCGACGGGTTTATCGACACCGTGGCGAAACATCACCCGACGTCGGCAACCTACATGGGTGTCAGCGGGCACGATCACCTGATGAACGACTATTCGCCCGAAGCGGCTGAGGCGTTTCACGCGGAAAATCTGATAGCGCTCAAAGCGATGGAAGCCGCCGAGCCAGCGAACGACCGCGAGCGGATTTGCAAAGACACATTCATCGACGAAGCTTCGCTTTCGCACGAGCAGTTCGAGTCACGCGAACATCTTCGCGATATGAACGTTCTATTCTCGCCTGTACAGAGCATTCGATCGGTGTTCGACCTGATGCCGCAGGATTCTGTCGAAGCTTGGGAGAACATTGCTTCTCGAATGGAGAAAATTGACGGCGCGCTTGCCGGATACCGAGAAACCCTCGATATAGGTCGTGCCGAGGGATTGGTCACGTCGGAACGACAGGTCAACGGAACTGCCGAGCAGTGCGAAGCGTGGGCAGGGAATGGCGACAATTCGCCTTTCTTCGACTCGCTAGTCAACGCTCTCGCCGCTTCTGATATCAACAACGATTCGCTCAGCACACGAATTGAAAATGCCTCGGCGTCCGCTACCGAGGCGTACGACAAAATGGGCGAGTATCTCCGTGAGTCGTACCTGCCAGATGCTACTTCCGTCGATGGGGTAGGGCGCGACCGATATGTGCTTTCTGCAAAGGGTTATCTTGGAGCCGAGATCGATCCTCGCGAGACCTACGAATGGGGTTGGGAACAGCTTGAATGGGTGCGGTCGGAAATGACCAAAACAGCCGAACGTATCAAATCGGGTGCTTCGATAGGTGAGGCGGTTGAACTGCTCGAAACTGACCCTACAAAAATGATTCAAGGCGAAGATAATTTTCGCCAGTGGATGCAGGATCTTCAGGATAAGACAATAGAAGAGATGGACGGCGTTCACTTCGATATTCTCGATCCAGTCCGCAAGATCGAAGCGCTGATTTCGCCTCCCGGCGGTGCGCTCGCCATGTACTACACCGGGCCTTCAGAAGATTTCTCTCGACCCGGTCGGACGTGGTATCCCACAGGAGGCAAAACCGAATTTCCAATATGGCGCGAAGTGTCGATTGCGTATCACGAGGGCGTCCCCGGTCATCATTTTCAGATCGCTACAAATGTAGCGATGACCGATGATCTATCGAGATTCCAACGGCTGCTCGCTGGGACCTCGGGTCACGCTGAAGGATGGGCACTATATGCCGAGCGACTTATGGGTGAACTCGGATATCTCGAAAACCCCGACTACTACATGGGCATGCTCGACGCTCAAGCGCTTCGGAGCGTCCGTGTGATTGTCGATATCGGTATGCACCTTGGCTTTAAGATTCCTCGGCATTCAGAGTTTCATCCCGGTGAAGTCTGGACCGGTGATCTTGCTTTGGAGTTCATGAAACAGCGAGTTCACTTCCCGGCCGATTTCGTAGCTTCAGAAGTCGACCGATACTTGGGGATTCCCGGCCAGGCGATCAGCTACAAAGTAGGCGAGCGCGTTTGGCTGGAAGCCCGTGAATCGGCAAAGCAAAAAGCTGGTGCAGACTTCGATCTAAAGGATTGGCACAACAGGGCGTTGAAGCTAGGTCCCATGGGACTCGCTCAGATGAAACGAGAGCTCACATAATCGCTGGACAACTGGTGATGATGAATCGATTGGGAAGCCGTTAGCATCGAACCACAGATTCCAATTTGTGGAACCGTATGTTGGCACTGCTGACTAAATCTGGCCGAGTATTGGCTCGACGAGGAATAATTTGCAACTTCTGATTACAGATGCAGCCCGAGAGTACCTAGATAGCCGGGAACGGCCGATTGCTCTCGACTATCTCGCTGGACTTGGCTGAGGCGGTCACGCCTCGGTATCGGTCGATACCTACGCTAAGAAATCCAACAAAACGGCTTACCAAACGGTGAAAGATAAGGGCGTCGAGATTCTTATTTCGAAGAACCTCGCCTCGAAAGCCGCTGCCGTCCTAATCGAACAAAAGAAGTTCCTCTTCTTCAAATGGTTGTCCGTCAGAGCACAGCTCTACGGCCACGGTACCTGAAGCCACAGCTAATCCCCGGCCGTGCGCCGACCTAAAAACTACTTTAACAGCAAAAGGCCTCGATTCCATATTTGGAGTCGAGGCTTTTGTTTTGTCATCCTCTGATTTGCGACGAGCCTACGAGAATGATTCGTAGAGTCCGCCGACTACCAGTCCCGAAAATGATGTGCACTAGCGTACCCATTGCGTTCGCTCCACCAAGCTTTAAGGCGAAGAATCTGGGGGCTTCGACTGCATCGTCACGAATGCCTCGGTGGAGGGAAGAACTTAGCATTCCTAAGAACATACCTGTGCCTATGAAGTGAACGAGTCCGAAGACGATTCCAATAGCGAAGCTCCTATCGATATCGAGCCACAGATAGAACGCTGCGTGAGCCGAAGCAAATACGATGCTCATCACTGCATGGATCATCAAACCTATTCCGTATGTCATGCCGCGAACAGGCATCATCATCGTGCCGAGCATCTTCATCTGCTCTGGCATCATCATTCGCCCAAGGTAACTCGGGATCAGCATTATTGCGCCGGTGATCAACCCTGAGTAAATCGCTGCGGGTGAGTTGTATTCCATGACCAAATTCCTTCACTAAGGTTTTCCGCGCGAAGATCATGACCGATCTCGCTCCAGCCTAAGTGATTAATGTGATGCGAGGATTAATGAGAACGATTCTGCGTCGATTCGGGCGAACCCGGCATCCAACAGAAATAAGCATTCGCTTATGATCGGCAGATATCGCCGAAAAATTGGTGTGTGAGGAGAAGTGCTGGGTGGCTATAGATCAAGGCATCAGACATTAAATGTTCTTCAAAAGCAGCAAGTTGTCCGACGGAAAACGAGCCATCAACTCTTAGATGTCGATGGCCATTAGCTCTTCCGAGTAGATCACCTGTCCGCTGTAGACCTCTCGAATGTCCCCAATGCCCTTTTCGAGCGCACCATGTTGCGAGATGTTCGCACCCATGTGAACCAGAATCAGCTTCTTCACGCCGGCCTCTTCTGCCATGCGCGCCGCCCCCAAAGTACCGCATTGACCCGGCGATTCGCCATCGTGATCCATGCACTCCTGATCGTCCCAGCACATGCACAACATAACGTCAGCATCTTTCGCCAAATCGATCACCGACTGACACGGCTGAGTATCGCCAGTGAATACGACCGACTTACCCGATTTCGTTTCAATTCTATAAGCGAGTGAGTCCAAGTAAGGCTGAACGTGCTCGGCGTTCGCCGAAGTGACTTCGAAATTGTTGCCAGTGTAGACCGTTCCAACCCCAACATCACGTGCCAGAATTTTTGGAGCTTTACGCGGAAGGACTCCGCCACGGTTGATATAGACCTTCTGAGAAAGTGGGTGGTAAATCCGAGCCTTCCAGTCGTGAGAGAAGATTCCGTTCTCGCCGATAACGCCCTCGGTGATTTTCTCGGTGAGGGTCGGTCCGAATACCTGCAGCTGGTTCTCTTTTCCGATCGACTGATCGAATCGGGTTAGCAGGAAGCACGGATAGTCTATGTCGTGATCGAAGTGATGATGCGTGAAAAAGATGTAGTCGATATCCAGTGGCCAGAGTCCAGCTTGCACGAGCTTGTGCGTCGTGGCTGGACCACAATCGATCATTATCTTCTCGCCCTCGATTTCGAGAACGTACGCTGAACCGAATCGGGTAGGAGTTGGAGTCGGTGTGCCCGCTCCGAGAATGTAGAGCTTTGCCATTCGATTTTGCCTCCGAATTCTGTGACCGATTTGCAGGCGCGCAGATTGCGTGTTGGATACGCAGATTGTGATGATTCTGAAGTGAAGCATATTCCTGTCCCGCTTCGATGCCTTCTCACTTCACGAACCAAATCTGTAAGTTTTTGAAATTCGTCGAATCAGCGGTTATCCGGAGTTTTACAAAACTCTTTGAAACTCGTATAAGAAGCACGTACGACGAAATAACCGTTACCGGATAAGATGCCGCCCGTTAGTTGTGTGCTTGTTCCGCAAGTCGCAACGAATTGGCCACGGTGTCCGCCGTGTCCACTGTGATAAATGGAGGCGTAACGGTGCTGTATTTCAAATCTTGCCTACGATGCAAAGATGGAACTGTCGAATTAGGTTCCGATAACTTCGGATCGTTCCTTAGCTGCCTTACGTGCGGCTACACGATCAACTCTCGATCGATCAGGTCTAACGGCTCTATCGAACAGCCAATAGGTCTTGAAGATGACGTGGTGATGGCTCCTCAACTTGAGCCTGTAGCGATTGTGGACGATATCGACGAACCTGAGTTCGGAGACGCAAGCGACGACGAATTCGAGCCAATCGAAGCCGAAGCAGTCGATCTAGAACGAGCGGCCAGTTAGGTAGCGAAGGCGTGTCGGCGATAACGTCGGCGCGTTGCTGTTGTCGTTCTGAACTAGATTCGCCCTATGGAATCCAGTCCAAGCCGATTGGTTTCTGAGTCGAACCACTCGATAACCTCACGGTGCAGAGGTATGCCATCCCTTTCACGTATCTCAGTTTCCTCGTGCTCAGGAAGCCCCGCGTAGTAGACCCGATCGTGGCCCTTAGCTGGCGGAGTGTCGACCAAGTAGGTCAAGAACTCGTCCATTGAGCCTTTGAACTCGGCGACATCTCGGAAAGCGTCAATGCTGAACGCCGCCACGAACTGTGAACCGTTACCCGGTGGAATGCTTATTCCAAAGAGACCCGCAGACAAAATTCCTGAGAAAACTTGACCGATAACGGCCATCCCGTAGCCTTTGTGAGAACCGAGCTCTCGGGTCGAACCCCACGGAAGCAGTCGTACTCCGTCCGGTACTTCCTGTTCCTCCATGATCGGAGTACCTTCTTCGTCAGCCATCAATCCCGGCAGCAAATTAGCGCCCGTGCGTCTGAGCAGTTGGATTTTGTTTGCGGCAACTGATGAAGAGGAAATATCCAAAACAAACGGCGGCATCTTGTCGGCAGGAACCGCCCATGCATGCGGCACCGCTCCAACCCTTGGTTCAGCTCCGTAGGTAGGAACCATTACGGCACCGCCACCAGTGATCGCGTAACCGATCATGTCGTGCGGCATCGCCCTCATTGCGTGATACGCCATCATCCCCGCGTGATTGCTGTTGTGGATGGTCACAGCACCGATGCCGACCTTCTTAGCCTTCTCGATTGCTATGTCCATCGCCTTTGGGCAAATAACAAGTCCGTGCGCTCTGTCAGCATCAATAGTTGCCACGGCCGAAGTCTCTTTAGTGATCTTCCAATCTGGAGTCGGGTTGATCTTCCCGTCGGCGAGCGCCTGCACGTACGCCCGCAGCATGTTCGAAACGCCGTGAGTCTCGCAACCTCGAATATCGGCAGTTACCAGAGCGTCAGACGCCAGCTCGGCGTCTTCGCGTGACATGCCCATCGCTTCAAAAATATCGGCGGTGGTCTTGAAAAGATCCTCCCGGCGAATAATCACTCGGTCTGCTTCAGGAACGTGAAAGTGTTCAAGCATTGTTCTTCTTCTTCCTATCGTTCCAGTGGTGAAATATCGAATTCGTTGGTTGCGGAATCGAACCATTCGACCACTTCCTGGTGAAGTGGGATGCCACGTTCGTGGCGATCGATCGATTCTTCGTGCTCGGGCAGACCTGCGTAGTAAACTCGATCGTGATCTGGTGCCGGGGGAGTCTCACGCAAATACTTCATGAAATCGTCCATCGATTCCTTAAATCGCTGGACATCTGTGAATGCCTCGATCGAATAAGCGGCGACGAAGTGCGACATATGCCCGCCCTCGTAAGGGCCGAACGATCCATCGGAAAGAATGCCACCGAAAATCTGCGCAACTGCACTGAGGCCGTAACCCTTGTGCGAGCCGAGCTCGCGGGTTGCGCCGTTCGGCAGCACGATGTTGTCGGGCGGAATCTCTCGTTCGTCCATGATCGGATTGCCATCAGCGTCAGCCATGATTCCTGGGATTGTCATCGAGTTCATTCGACGCAGAAGTTCTATCTTATTGGCAGCCACAGATGAGGAAGAAATATCGAGAACAAACGGCGGCTCTTTGTCGCCTGGAACAGCCCAAGCGTGCGGATTAGGAGCCAGGCGGGGTTCTGCCCCAAACGTAGGTGGCATGCTCTGTCCGCCAGCCGTGATTGCGTAGCCGATCATGTCGTGAGGGAGCGCCATCATTGCGTGGTAAGCGATCATCCCGGCGTGCCGACCGTTGCTCATAGTGATCGCACCAATGCCTGTGTCTCGGGCCTTTTCGATCGCCAGCTTCATGACCTGCGGAATCACAGCAATGCCGAGTCCGCGGTCGCAATCGACGTTCGCCGTTGTTGGGGTTTCTCGGGTGATCGTCCAGTTTGGAGTCGGGTTCATGAGCCCTTCAGCCACGCCAGAAATGTAGCGACGCATCATGTTCGAAACGCCGTGAGTGTCGACGCCCCGAGTATCGGACAACAGCAACACGTCGGTCGCTTGCCATGCATCCTGCTTGGAGAAACCGATCTTCAGAAACAGTTCGTTGACGGTCTTACGAAGAGCGTCGGGCATGATCCGAACTTCGTCTTCTTCAGCAACATGAAAATGTTCAAGCATGGGTTGGGGGTTTCCCTCGGTTGGTGTGACTCAAGCGATTGCAGCACCTGTGGGCGTATGTGCCCGTCAGCATGTCGCACAAGATACACCTAAAACATTAGTGCGGAAATGAGATGTGGATATTTAAATTCGACTCGCCATTGATTCTTATTGGTGTCATATCTGATGTACGATTCACCCTAATTTCTATTGGAATGTGAACACCGGAGTGGTTACTTGCAGGACGTGACGATAGCGGCGATACAGACGACGTCGGTTCTGGGCGACATCGAGAGCAATCTTGCTTCGATAGATCGATTGCTTGGCGATGCGGTCGGGCAGGGCGCTGATATTACGTGCTTTCCCGAAATTTATGATGCGTGGGAGAGTAAATAGTGAACTCTCAAGAAATGGCGAAAAAGCTGCATAGCGTGGCGGGTCGAGGCTGTATCGCTGTCACCGGATCTGGAATTCAGGCAATCAACGATCTTTTCTCAGAGCCGGGAGCTTCTCGAACGATTCTCGATGCGCAAGTGCCTTACTCCCGACTTGCCCTTGAAGAGTTCGTGGGAGCACCGACCGATCAGCACGTCTCAGTTGATGAAGCCAAGCTCATTGCTAAAGCCGCGCTAAAACGAGCGCAGCATCTGGCACAGGGCGATGAAGGCGACGAGCCGCTGTTCGGAGTTGGGTGCACTGCCGCAGTAGCAACGGACAGAGTTCGTAGAGGTGAAGATAGAGCGCACATCGCTTGGACGAATGGAACCCACTCCGGTGGAGCGTCGATATGGTTCGACAAGCAGGTTCGATCACGTGCTGACGAAGACGCTGTCGTATCGGCTATAGTGCTGAACTCGATTGCTATGGCTTTGGAAATCGATGAGCGGCTGGATTTGCACGTTCTTGAAACGGAGCGATTTGATGAATTCGATTGAACGGATCTATGCTGATCAAATTGGTGCTCTCGTAATTTCACCAAATGGCGAAGTAAGCGAGTCACTGCCTGACCATCCATTGGTGCTCGCCGGATCGTTCAACCCGCTCCACGACGGCCATCGTCGAATGCTCGAAGCCTCCGCCATGGCCGTCGACCGACCCGCCTACTACGAGATTTCAATTACGAACGTCGACAAACCAGTTCTTCCGCAAGAAGAACTCGAACGCCGTGCCGCACGGGTGATTTCCATCGGGAATTCGATAATCGTGACGAAGGCACCTCGCTTCACCGAGAAATCATCGATTCTCCCGGGCTCAATGTTCGTCATAGGGTTCGATACCTACACTCGCTTGATGGACGAACGCTATTATCCCGATCATGTCGCAGGCGAGCGCTCGCCTGTCGAGAACTCACTCGACCTTATCTTCGAGAACCGTTGCGGATTCGTGGTGGCTGGCAGGGTCGACGATCAAAACCAGTTTCGTGGGTTGCACGATGTTGAGTTCGAGGTTCCGGTTCGATACCGAAGTATGTTCACAGAACTGACAGAAGAGCAATTTAGATCTGATCTTTCTTCGACGGAAATTCGCAACCAAACCCGGTAACCCCGGCAAGAATTACCCGTAGTATCGATTTACTAGCAATGTGCATCCAACCGGCATTAGCGACACACAAAATAACTTTTAAATGCAGCACACCTGACTGCGTCAAGTCTGGGATTCAATTTACATATGACCGTTTCTGATTCAAAGAACTCACGAGTAGCATCCTCATCGGTCGAGCCGATGTTCACTGAACGATGGTCGTCGAAAGCCTTTAGCGATAAAGCTCTATCCGATGATCAAATTGCCTCGTTGTTTGAAGCCGCTCGCTGGGCTCCTTCAGCCAACAATCGTCAGCCTTGGTTGTTCGCATACGCAACCGATGGTCCTGATCGTGAAAAGTTCAACACTCTCCTGAATGAAGGCAATGCTCGGTACGCTCCAAGTGCAGGAATGATGGTGTTGGTTTTTGCTCGAATTGTTGACGACGAAGGTAACAAGATTCGCACCGCACAATTCGACACCGGTGCGGCATGGATGTCGTTGGCATTACAGGCGAATCGAATGGGACTTAATACGAGGGCAATGGGCGGTATCAACCTCGATGGAGCCTACGAAGTGGCCGGAATATCAAGCGACAAGTTCGAGACGATCTGCGCGATCTCTGTCGGATACCGTGGCACAGACGACGACATTCACGAACGAATGGT
>Ga0209403_10005137_pt1 | contig 13803 bp, 11 predicted proteins | sample ArcticOcean_MG_C_8_FD_187440 | JGI IMG/M metagenome (GOLD analysis project Ga0209403, IMG submission 187440) | Marine microbial communities from western Arctic Ocean - ArcticOcean_MG_CB11_86 (SPAdes) (version 2) | ecosystem: Environmental > Aquatic > Marine > Oceanic | place: Arctic Ocean... | reverse complement strand
AGCGTAAACACGCTGGCCATGTAGATGTTGCCAGTAATCGAAAGATAATCCCATGCCCGACCCGGCAGCTCATACCACAACCCGTAGAATATTAGAAACACGCCAATCAGCACCACTAGCGAGCGGACGATCAGCAATTGGGTCGCGGGCGAAAGCGGTCGTCGCACACAGGGCATCACCAAGTCGTTGTAGATCACGGTGCCCCAGGTCAATAAGTATCCACTGTCGGTCGACATTTCCGCCGCCAGCATGGCGGCGATCACAATGCCGATGATCCCGGCAGGCAGCAGCATGTTCAGATATAACGGCATGGCTTGAAGGGTATTGATCCCTTCGGGCAGTCCGCCATGAGTCGAAAAATGAACAAACGCGGCAGCCCCCCAGAGCCCTGGAAGAGCGAACCGACCGACAAAATAGAAGGCCGATCGGCAATACACTTGTTTCGCGGTTCGCGAATCACGCGTGCTCAGTACTCGGGCAATAATTGTCTGCCAAGCTGTGACTCCGGCCACAGCCAAAATTGCTTGCCAAAATATCCACGCAGGGCCAAATCCGTTGCTGTCAAAAGGGTTGAAAGGATTGGCCATGGCAAGCTTCTCCTCAGGCTGGCCGGCTGCGGCTGCTGACGCCGTAGCCACGTGTCCCTGCCAAAGTCCGTCGAGCAGGTTCGTCCAGCCAATATCCTGGATCACCAATATCGAAGTGATGACGATACCCAGTCCCATGACCAGGAACTGAATGAAGTCCGTCACCAATACCGAAAGCATGCCGCCCAGCACGGTGTAGAACAGGACAACCCCCAGCAAGATAGTCATCGTCCATTCGAGAAAGTCGGGATTCAGCCCAGTAACGTGTATCAAGAACTCGCCTCCCAGACGGAGGAAGATACCCATGTTCAATACGCCGCCAATCACCACGACTAGCCCCGCCAGCCAGCGGACACGTTTTCCAAAACGCTTTTCGAACAGTTCAGGAATCGTGATCACACCCGTCTCTCGCAAAGGCCCGATTACAAAACCTGTCATGCCCACCAAAAGCATGGCCAGTGCGATAAGAACCCCCGGCGCAGCACCGGCAAATCCGCCCTTAAAACCCATCTCGGCGGTGTACATCACCGTAACGATGCCCATCTCGGTCGCCGCCAGTGAGGCAACACCCAAATTGACGTCCATCTTTCGGCCTGCCACGGCAAAATCTTCCACTCCACGGACGTATCGCTTCATCCACACGCCTGCGATGACGCAGCCGGTTAGGTAGATCAGAATGATGCACCAATCAATAGGGGATAACAGCAAGGTAGGTAGTCCCGGTTGGAATGTAGTGGTTTTATGCCATGATAAAATTTGTGGAGACTAGCGATATGCAGAATGTAGAGAAGGTCGCTGACTGTAGGCTATTGCCCAGGTCTTTTCGGCAGTTTCACCCGGTAACAATTTCCAGAGATGAATTGGTCTTCCATTTACCGCGGGTGAAATCGGGAAAGTCGAGTGATTGGGAACGATTGGCGACGGTGCGTTCACTCAACTCGGAGACGGCACTTCAGGCAGCCGCATCATAAACGTCCAGGTCGGTCGCGACTCCACGACGCAGGGCAGAAATCAGCCGGTAATCCTCCATAGAGTCCATGTCCTCCTTCGATGACTTGTTCCTCCAGTTTTTTCTATTCGGGTAGACTGTATGATGTGTCAAGCTGTCGCCCACAATTAACAGACGCACAGCGTCTCCTAGGGACAGGGCAGAGGATAAGCTATTAGGGTGTCACAGATTCTCGCAAGCTTGCCGACCTTATTTCGGCCAACACCAATTGCACCGAAGCCAGTGATTGCTCGGGGGTGGTGATGGGCGGGACATCCTCGCCGCGAACGGCCCGCATGAAATGCGAAATCTCGTTTGAGTAGCCATCGCCAGATAGAACATCGGGTGTAAAAGCGTCACCATCGGCCGGACAAATTTTGAATGCCGGATCTCGGGCGCAGTCGAATAGGATGGTTGCCTTTTCGAGCACGATATTGAAACTCATCTCGAACCCAAATGAGGCTGGCATAGCCCAGCCCCCTTCCGCCATGACCACGCAATCGTCGTAAACATACTGAGTAACAATGTGGTCACCCTCGCCGCAGGGACCAGTCGCCATGCGGCTAAAAACCGTCTGGGGCATCCCAAAAACGTATTGCACAAAGTCGGAGTCGTGAATGTGCAGATCAAGGGCCGCTGAACCACTCTTACTAACATCCAGTAGCCAATCCTCCCAGGACCAGGTAGGTGTTTGGCTCAATCGTTGAAACGTCGCGGCCAATACTTTACCGTACTGCTTGGAATCGATCAATTCCTTGGCTTTGACATATTCGGGCCAGAATCGAGTGCAGTGGCCGATCTGCAGTAATCTCTTGCTACGATTGGCAGCGGTGAGCATCTCGCGGCATTCCTCAACCGTAAGCGCCATCGGCTTCTCACAAAGTACATGGACGCCTGAGTTAAGTGCTTTGACGACATATTCCTGATGTAGATACGTCGGAAGTGTTACTGAGATTGCATCCAGGTCGGCTTCGTCAAGCATATTGCCAAAGTCGTCAAAGAGACCGATATCGGTCAAGTCTTGTGGCTCCTCCGCGCCTTCAATATTACCAGCCGTACCTGAAGTATCTTTGAACTTTGCCCTGTCTATGTCGCAAATCGCAACCACCTGGACACCTTCGAGTGCTTGATAGCACCTGAGGTGCATCTTGCCCATGAAACCTAGTCCAACGATGCCAACTCGAATCATCTTACAATCTCCTAGGAGGCTTTTCTGAACACCTTGAGGGTGTAAGGGAATTCAAAGTGCATCCATGATACAACGTAGTTGTCCGTTTTCAAAGCCTCTGCGGTAGTTGTATCGAATGAGCAGTCCGTATGCGAATAGCGCTGCCAGCAATCGTGTTTAATTATTTGGTAAGCCACAATGTCATACCCGATCTTCCAATTCGAACAGCGACTTAAACCATTCGTTCGGCCCCGCAGTTACTGTCGTAACCGCTGTCGGCCAGCACATTTTCAGTCGCTTCCGGCAGATCGTCGCTTGTTCAGACCGGGATGAACTCTTTCTTCCCTGGCCCTGTTCAGATAGTCGTCGAGCCGTTCGATGTTGAATTCGTCAATCATCTCTTGGACGCCGATCGACTCGTGAGAGCTAGTTATCAAGACCGAACCCAGCTGGCCCGGATCAGCAATCGTAACCGCGGGACCGTATTTCTCCTTAAGCAACTTTAGGCGGCCCTGGTTGTAGTCGAGATGGGCTAGTTCGCAGTCCAGATTGACTGTCGCAACGACAAAATCAAAGTAGTTTGTGGTCGTGGCAACCAATTCTCCTAAGGGGTTGTAGATTTCTGAATCACACATGTGCTCAATTGCTCCGACAAAGTGACTACGGCAAGAATACGCCCAGTAAGACTGCATCAGCCCGCCGTGATACATCGAACAAAACACAATCAAGTCCGGTTTTGTCTTGGCGTACTTGAATCGTAAAACGTCGAAGTTCAGATCGAAACAGATAACCAGAGCAACGCGGCCAAAGTCGCACTCGATAATAGGTGTTTCACTTCCGGGAAGGATTCCTTGTTCGATCTCCGAAATCGTTGGGTAATTTTTTCTATAAATCCCCGCGACTTCACCTGTGCGATCCAGCAGTAAGATCGAATTTCGCCAGGTGCCATCCTCTTGCATTCGTACAGCTGGGTAGGTGACGTAGCAGTGGTTCTCCTTAGCGACCTCCTTGAAATAATCCAGGACTCGATTGCCGCAGAACTCGCAATACTCAAACAGACGTTCGCCACCTAAACCGGGTATCACGTCGCAGTTTTCAGGCACGACAATCAGGTCAGGCCGATCGGGCAACACTTGAGCAAAACGGTCCTTCCAGTGGTTGATGACATGGCGGACGATTTCATCAGGCGTCGCCTTGGCATCAACGGTCGTCGGCAGGGAGCCGATCGTTGCAATTTTAACCAAGCCGGGTCGCTTGATCGTTTTATTTGGTTGAGTTGAATTGGAAGGACTGTCCAAGAGATTTTGTTGCTCCTCTGCTTTGGCATTAGAAATACATATCAAAAGTAGTCCAAGCAATATGAACCACAGATTTCTTAAATAAAACATGCTAAGACTCTCTATTCTTTTGGATAGTGACTGACTAGTAAAAAGTCGCTTTCTTTAGGAAGTCGAGCGTCGCGACGGACCAATGCTTGCCACTCTGGGCTTTGATGGTTTATCCAATCATAAACTGTTTCCCGGCAAATAGGCTGCATTGCCTCGGTTACTTTACCGTCATCGAAGAATTCCTGGATGAGATAATTGTTGCAACAGGCCGCCAACTGAAGGCAGGCAGCCGTGCTGACCGGCCCTTGGGCATTATGCGGTGAGACGACACCACTGGCCGCCTCAACCATCGCGCACACATGGCGGGCCTGGGTGAGCCCACCCGCGTTGCTGCACGCGGAGGGCTGGCAAGTCAATCACAAACGAGTAGAACGCCTAGGGCGGCGTGAAGGGCTAAAAGTTCCTTGAACGGCAAGCTCCGCGAGGAGTTGCTTGACCGTGAAATATCCGAGCTAGCCTGGAGGCCAGGCTAAAGCTAAATTAAACATGGGTACCTACCGTGGGGCAGGTCGTTACCATTGCCTTGGCAGCACGTACCGCGTGGAAACTTTGGTTACAAGCGTCTTAATTAGAACCCTTATATTTGGAGAAACATACGATGTCAACTGAGATAAACCGTCGAGCGTTTCTGGATAAGTCGAAACAAGTTGGCCTGGGGTTGGCTGGCGGGATCACTTTGCTAGGCAACGCCCAATCGGTACGTGCGACTCCGGCGAATGAAAAAGTTGTACTCGGCTTTATCGGTTGCGGAGGTCGCGGCTTCCGATTGTCGCAAGGATTTGCCGAGCGCAACGACTGTATCATTGGTGCCATAGCCGATGTGAACGAGGCGATTCTAAACGAGCGGGCGGCTGCGATTGGAGAAATGCAAGGCGGGCAAGTTCCCGCAGTCTTTGGAGATTTTCGCAAACTCCTCGATGACCAGTCGATCGATGCCGTGGTCGTTGCCACCCCGGATCACTGGCATGCTCTGGCTACCGTGTGGGCCTGCCAAGCGGGCAAAGATGTCTATGTCGAAAAGCCCCCGACGCACGATTGTTGGGAAGGTCAAAAGATGATTGAGGCGGCCCGGAAATACGATCGCGTGGTCCAATGCGGTTTTCAGAACCGCAGCGCGGCGTACAACCGAGCAGCCAAGGAATATATCGAGGCGGGAAAGCTGGGAGATGTTCACTTTTGCCGGATTTATAACCAAAAGCCGCCATGGGGAAATTGTCCTGTCGTACCGGATGGAAAAGCACCCGATGGATTGAATTGGGACATGTGGAATGGCCCCGCGCCGGAACACTCCTACAACTCCAGCATGTACGGATGTTGGCATCATCAATGGCGCTACTCTGGCGGCGACATTGCCAACGATGCCAGCCACCAAATCGACCTGGCTCGCTGGCTGCTGGGAGTGAAGTATCCCAAAACGGTGTATTCTACCGGCGGGCGGTTTGCCACGCAGTCCGCGGCCGAAACACCCGATACGCAGGTCGCTCTATTCGACTTTGACAAACTAACGGTCAGCTTCGAATTGACGCTCTTCGCACCCTACCTCCTCAAAACCGACCCGGGCGTGCGCGACAACGATATGTTTCCCTATTGGATGCAGAACGCAACTCGCATCGAGATCTACGGAACCGAAGGGATGATGGTCGTCGGGCGCCACGGGGGAGGCTGGCAGGTGTTCGTCCGGCCAAAAAGTCGTCAACCCGTGGTAAAAGATCAGATGTACGGCCGATTTCCCGATCCTGAACACAAAGAGAATTTCCTTGATTGCATCCGAACTCGTGACTTACCGAACGCTGACATTGAACAAGCGCACTTGAGCGCCCTCATGATTCACTATGCAAACATCAGTTACCGGCTCGGTGGTCAAAAGTTGACGATCGATCCAGACAGTGAGCAGATTCGCGACAATGCTGATGCTATGAGTTTGTTCAAGAGATCCTATCGCTCCCCCTGGATTTTGCCCGAACAAGTGTAGTAAAATCGAAGTATCCGTTGATACTCCACACCTGAGGAGGAAACATAGCATGAAATACCTGCGAACTATGTACGTAACCGCGTTTTTGCTGTTGATCGCGCCAATCAGTTACGCGGAAGTCATAGAGCTTAAATCTGGTCACGCAGGCGCACCGGGTGATAAGAGAATGGTGAGCGAGAAAAAAAAACGGTCTTCGAGCAAACACCCGTATTGCAACCTGCTGCCGCTGCCGCCCGGGGTGATCGAGCATCGGGGGACGTACGAGAAGGGTATTCCGCACAATGGACTCGGGGGTGTTGTCGAGAGAGGTGACGGCACGCTGATGCTGGCATACGCCGATCATCTCGGCTTAAAACCCGGCGACCCAGTGCCCTCCCAATACCGGTTGTCGAGCGATGCGGGAAAAACTTGGAGCCGCGCGCAAACCCTGAACTGCGGCATAGGGGTCCACGGCATGATCCGCCTGCAGTCCGGCAAACTGGCTGCCTATGGCGACAAGAAGCGCGGCGGCAAGGCGGTCTATATCACGACTTCGGCCGACGATGGCAAGACGTGGATCCCGCCGATAGATTTTGGCGCCTATCAGGACTTCAACCCTTACTTGCATGCACTGACCCAGTTGTCCAGCGGCCGGCTGCTGCTGGCCGGGTATTGGGAGGGACTGAATGCGGGTCGGCCCGACGAGGGGTTTCACGAGGGTGCGACCGACACCATTCCCTATACGCAGTATGGCTGGGGTATCTGGCGCGGACGAATCCTGTTCTGCGAGGGACATCGGGGCGTCGAGATGGGCATCAATATGGTCTACTATTCTGACGACGAAGGGCTGACCTGGAAACAGTGTGTTGGTGGTGTGTTCGGCTGGTTCGACGAGCGCGGCGTGCCCAATGGTGAAGGCGGCATCATCGACGTGTACGAACCGACCGTGGCGGAGACGAAAGACGGGCGGTTGCTGATGATCATGCGCTCCAAGACGGGCCGCCTGCTGCAGAGCTACAGCATGGATCAGGGGGTGACCTGGCTCAGTGTGCTGCCAACGGAGTTGTCAGCGTCCCAGACCTCGCCGCAGTTGGTCAAAATTCCCCGGACCGGGGACTTGCTGTGCGTCTGGAACCAAGTGTCCTGCGAGGAGATTCGGCGCGGCTTCCAGCGCGGGCGGCTTTCCTCTGCCATCTCCCGGGACAGCGGCCTGACCTGGGAGAGCTTCAAAACACTCGAACTTCAGGAAGGTATGGATGATGTCGCCCGGATCGTCCCGGAGTTTCCGATCGCTCGTCGAGTCGTCGGGCGTCCGGGACTGGGGCAGTTGCCGGACGGCTTCATCATGTTTTCCCAGCCGCTCGTAGACATCGTCGGAGACCTGGTCTTTGTCCGTTACGCCCGGCAGTGGCCGGTAGAGACCGGAAAGCCTCCGAAGCAGAAACACTTCGGTGAATGGCCCAGGACGTGGCCCAGGCAGGCGGATCAGGGCGCCACGATGTCAGACGGGGATCTGGTCATGCGCGTGTATCCGCTGGAATGGTTTTACTAGTTCCCGATCAAGCGAACAAAGAGCGTAAGTTCTATTTGTTTTTTGGAATCGAAATTGATGCGCACCGATAGCGGTTGGCATCGTCTAACGCCTCTTTGTAACGAATCATTTTGCGGTCTGTTTAAACATGTTCCATTTTGGATCAAACACGTTTCGCAGATCAGACTCTGGCGGCGCATCGGCGATAGTCGTATCCTTGTTCAAGCCTTTGTTGTTCACACGCCATTTCACCAAGCCTACATCTCTGGGATTGAATTTCTGCTCATCTTCTTTAAGTCTGGGTACATTTGCACGAAAGCCTGTTCCGAATGCGGTAAGGATCAAACCATCAGGGAGCAGCACGCTGGAAGTTTGCTGAGAACCTCGTGCCCACTTCCATCCTTCATCTGTTCGATTACCAGGCCAGGCTGCGAGAATGAACCTATGGTCAAGATCCCACTTCTGCCCATTGTCTCGGCTGATCAACGCTTCGACTCCAAATTGCGGATACCCCTCAGGTGTATCTACGTATCCTTTCCGGGCTGCGTGGGTCATCACGATGTCTCCATTGGCAAGACCCACCAGGCTCGGATGGTGTCGTCCCCAATTGTACAATGTCTTCGGGGCAGACCAGGTTTTGGCGTTATCCTTTGAAATGGATATTTTCAGGCCTGCATAATTATCATTATAATTGTGGGCGAATTTGTCTATTATATCTGTTCTGCACGCTGCGATGATGTCTCCGCTGTTCGCCCGGATCAAACCGATTTCATTAAGCCCCTCCCATTGCGGGATTTTGACCGGATCGGTCCAAGTGCGTCCTTCATCGTCGCTCCAGTACAGGTATCCAAACGACCACGGTCTGGGAATGGCGTTTGGCTCTGTGCCCGTGAAAATGTCGCCTCCAGTCAGGCAGGTCTTCCATATTCTCGTGACTTTTCCAGTTTTAGGGTCTGTGTCCACTAAACCCGGGTCCCAACTCCAGACATGCGGCGGTAATGCTGAGGACTTTTCCCAGGTCTTACCGTAATCTTTGCTGTACCACAGCATGTACCGCCAGTTTTCATCTTCTTCGCTGAGTAAATACTGGCTCGATCGCAGAAAGAGTTTTCCATCTCCTACGTAAGTAAACTCCACGCCTAGCCCCGTATCACTTTTGCCGTTTTCGTCGGTATGTACGTACCACGGCTCACTCCAGGTCTTGCCGTGGTCATCGCTGGATAGGAGCACCGCCTGGTGCGGATTACCAACTCCAACCAGCATTAAAACCCGATCCTTTTCGGGGATATAAACTATATACGGTACAGCTGCGACTTGATTCCACTCATCTATCCAGCGCCCTGTCCAGCTTTCGGTTAATATCTGCAATTTCGCCGGGAGCTTGATTCGCTTAGCTTTACCATTTAACTGCTGGATTTCATGGTCTTTCCATTCCGCCGAACTGGTCGCACACATGACTAGGCAAAATACGATCGTCAGAACAAACGACAATTTCTTGATTTTTGTTTTTCTCATGGCTTATTCTTTTTCATTCTGTTAATCCACCTCTCCCCAAGATTTGTGCTCCTTAATCGACGACGCGCAGTCGCGCCCAGCGGGTGTGCGTGATACTTGCGTAGGTGCACCACCAGCTGGCGTACAAGTCGCCGTTCGATGTGGTCATGAGCGCCGGCGCGCCGAAGGCCATGGTCTCACGGCTGCGTAAGAAAGTGTCGCGCCGGCTGATACCGATGTGTGTCCAGCCCGCCGCATCCCAGAGACGGACCTGATTGTCCAGATCCCAGGTTCTGCCGCCGTCCTCCGAGAGCACGGCCATGAACCCGGGTTGCTCGGCTTCACGACAGGTGTAAATGACGCCGAGCTTCCCGCCCTCCAGCTCGGCTGGGCAGTTCGTTTGACCGGGTATGCTCGTGGGCTGAGGCTTTGGCCAGTTGCGGCCGTTCCCGTCAGTGACGGCGTAGTGGAGCGGCAGGAATCGCCGCTGGCCGTCCGCGTTGTTCATATCAGCGGCCTGGTACAGGGTGTAGAGACTGCCGTCGGCCAGCCGGATCGTTTTGCCGTGCCAGAAATCCTGGCCCTCCGGCTGACCGTCGGCCATGACCGTCATGTCGCCCCAGGTGCGACCACGGTCGTCCGAGAAGAGCCCGAACATCCGGTCCTTGTAAGGCCCTTTCGGCCTGGGCTCATCGTAACCATGCCAGCGGTCGAAGGTGGCGAACCACCTCCCATCTTCGAGTTCCAGCACCGGGTTCGCCGGCGTAGCAACCATTCCTTCTGGCAAGATGATCGGAAGCGGGTCGGTCCATGTATTCCCGCTGTCGGATGAGAATAACAGAACGGGTTCGTTATCGATCAATCCGCCGGTGTCGCTCGCGAATGGCTTGTCCGGATCTGATCGATCGGCCCGCATGCTGAGCACCACGAGGCGACCGTCTCTCAGCCGGGAGATGTAGCCATCGGAATAGGAATAGGGGCGATCGTCCCGCGCCTTGTCGCGCAGAAAGGTTTCGTGCGCCCAAGTAACGCCGCCGTCAAGCGAACGGGCCAAAGCGACATTGGCATCCGCCGCGCACATGCCGGAACTACGTGTGTAGGTGCAGATGAACTCCTGTTCCGACAGTTGCAGCGGGTGCGGATGCGACGCAAATACATAGCCGTGCGCCGGATCAGGATTCATGTAGATGATACCGGTGTCGACGATCTCTAGCTTGCTCATTGCTCTGCTCCAAAATGTCAATCTGTCCGATGCTCGAATGACCATACCGTACAATCGAACAACTCGCAATTGACGACCAATCCGAAAATCAATGAATCTTGAACCAAGGAGGGATGTTAGCTAGGTTTAAACGGTGTTAGAGATTGAAATCATTATCAGTTTAGTTTTTGGACGCAACGCACCAAGGAGAAAAACCGTGACAGCTCGGCGAAACAGCTCAAGAGGGAAGACCATCTATGCGGCCTGCTGCCTTGTCGGGCTGCTGGCAATACTAGGAGACCGTGCTGCTGTGGCCGACCCGTCTGAGTCCGAAGCGACATTTTCGGGCCCGCGGACGATCAATCTGATCGATGAAGAACTGAGCTACTTCGATTCCTATCTCAAGAAGCAGGGTCTTAACAAAGATCCGGACAGAACATTTGCAGTGAAAGACGGAGTCTTGCGAATCTATGGGCCGGAATTTGGCTATCTGGCAACCAAGAACGAATATGAGAACTATCACCTGATCATTGAGTTCAAATGGGGAGATGCCACGTGCGGAAGTCGAGCCGAACTGGCGAGGGATTCTGGTGTTTGGGTCCACTGCATCGGAGAACATGGAGCCATTTCAAATCTGTGGATGGCAGGCATTGAATGTAATATCATTGAAGGAGCGACGGGGGATATTCTGATGATCTCAGATGGCACGGATCGCTTTGCCATTGCCGGTCAAGGCCGACCTCACGAGGAACAAAAACATGTCTTCTACTTCGATATGCTCAACGGCGTCGATAGGGAGAAAAAGATCGATGGCAGGAGCAACTGGTGGGGTAAGACGTATCCCTGGCACGATGTGAAAGGCTTCCGCGGCGAGCAGGATATTGAAAGACCGGTCGGAGAGTGGAATCGTCTGGAGTACTCCATCATCGGCAGGCACATCAGCATCATCTTGAACGGAGTGCTGGTTAATCAAGTTCACAATGTCAAGCCGACCAAAGGCAAGATCTTGATTCAAGCAGAACAAGCAGACATATACTTTCGCAGATTGGATCTTATTCCTCTGACGGATACCCATGAGCCCGGCGATAAGTGAATCCTTCGTTCTGCAATCCCGTTTCACGCTATGAGCCAGCCCTTTGTGCGCGTCGAAACAGACTAAGTCGAGAAACCCGATCAGAAATACTGAAGAACACGCATGGCCATGTTGGAAATAATCGACAGCGGTATCCTCTACATCAATCCCGATCCCGCACATTATCACGTATTCGCTTCGCATGCTCACCCCCTGCAGTTGTCAGATCGGTCGTTCCTCTGCACCCACCAGCGGGGCGCAGGCATTTATGCCAAAGATAACAATATTGCCCTGATGCGCTCCAGCGACGGCGGAACGACATGGACCGACGCGGGATTCTTACACGACGGCTCAGGCGATGATCGTCCCTATTCCTACCATGACGGGTTTCCCACGCGGTTGAGCGATGGAACGATAGTGGTATTGACGTTTCGAGCCGACCGGTCACAGCCTGAACAGACTATGTTCAGCCCTAGTGGAGGGTTGATCCAAAACGAGCCGGTGCTATTTTTCTCACATGACGAAGGTCACAGCTGGACGCTGCCCCGGCCGATCCCACTGCCTGCGGGACTAGTAGCTACACCGGCTGCTCCGATTGTGGAGCTGGCGGATGGGCGCTGGCTCGCAACGTTCGACGAGTGGTACGCCTATGACGATCCAGGACCATGCCAGCCGCGCATGCTGGCCTTCTATTCACCCGACAAGGGTCAGAGTTGGGGCAATAGGGTTGTGATGGCGGACGGCGCCGCTGAGGGCAAAGGCTATTGGCACGGCAAGACCATTCGACTTGCGGATGGTCGGCTGTATACGTTGTTCATGTCTGCCGACGTGACCAACCCGGACAAGGGACCAGTCCAGCTGCCCCTACACTATGCGACGGCTGACGAGACGGGCCGCCAGTGGTCCACACCGCAACCAACTACGATTCCCGGGCAGACCAACTGGCCGGCGGAGTTGCCGGATGGCCGGCTCTGTGCCATCTATACCAGGCGCGAGAGCCAGCAGCCGGGCTTTATGGCATTGTTATCGGAAGATGGCGGGGTGACATGGGATCTGGAAAACCAGATCCGGCTATGGGATGCTACCGGCTGGACGCGCATTGGCCATAATAGCGCTGACAAGTATCCGCGCAGTCACGATACGATTGCGTTCGGTGCACCGACGCTCATGACAACCACCGGCGGCGATCTCTACGCCAGCTGGTGGTGCACCTGCGCCAGCCTGACCCACATCCGTTGGGCGCGACTACATTGTTGAAACTACATTGTTGAAACTATGTTGCTGAAACTATGTTGCTGAAACTATGTCGCTGAAACTACATTGTTGAAAGCATCTCAGCTCAACTCGAAGCCCTCGCGATGCGACGTGGTGAGCCACCGGTTTGCCTCCGCAACATTGGTGATCTTCAACTGCCCGGAGTCCCACTGGAGCGTCTGATTCGGATAGCGGATGGCAATGTTGCCGAGCTGGACCGTTTCGGTCAGCAAACCTCCGTAGAGGAAATCATCCGAGATCGTATTGTCGCCGCGGCGGCAAGCATCCACCCAATCCACGTAATGGTCTCCGTCCTCACTTGGGGAAATCGGAAAGTCCTTGAATTTCTTGACCGGGTAAAGTTTCGGAGGTGCCACATGGGCAAGAACCATCTGTCCCTCCGTCCCCACGAAGACGCTTCCGCCACCAGGTAACGATTCACCCTCTGGCAGCTCGGCGACCTCTTCAGGGGGTCGCTTGCCGCCGTCGTACCAGGTCACCTTCAATTCCTTGCCGGCGGTGTAGGGCGTGCCGCGAAACACGTACTCTGCGACGCACCACACCGGCCATGTCTCGTCGTTGAAGGGACCCGAATGGGCCTTGAGACGGAGCGGTGCGGCCAGCCCCAGCGCCGTGAACACGGGATCGAGTACGTGGCAACCAAAATCTCCCAGCGTTGCGCTGCCGAAACTTTGCCAGGCCCTCCAGTTGACTGGGTGGTAGATCTTTTCGACATAGGGACGCTCCGGCGCGGGGCCCAGCCAGACATCCCAATTGAGGTGGGCCGGGACCGCGTCGGTATGTGTCGGGCGATCTGCACCGTTCGGCCCCCACCACGCCTTGGAGGAAGCTCCGATCCACGAATGCACTTCCTTGATCCGACCGATCGCGCCCTTCTGGATCAGGGCCACGCCCGTGCGATAGGCGGTGTGGGAGTGAATCTGATTGCCCATTCGCGTGACGACGCCCGCCTGCTTCGCGGCCAAGCCCAGCTGCCGCGCTTCGGACACGGTTCGCGTCAGCGGTTTCTGGCAGTAGACGTGTTTGCCCTTTTTCAACGCCATGGTTGCAATGGCCGCATGTGAATGGTCGGGCACGGTGATGTTGACCGAGTCGATCCGGTCACCTTCCCGGTCCAGCATCTCTCGGAAATCCTGATAAAGGCGAGC
>Ga0209403_10005133_pt1 | contig 13818 bp, 9 predicted proteins | sample ArcticOcean_MG_C_8_FD_187440 | JGI IMG/M metagenome (GOLD analysis project Ga0209403, IMG submission 187440) | Marine microbial communities from western Arctic Ocean - ArcticOcean_MG_CB11_86 (SPAdes) (version 2) | ecosystem: Environmental > Aquatic > Marine > Oceanic | place: Arctic Ocean... | reverse complement strand
GCTCTTGACAAATCGATAAATATAATAGTATAATATAACTCTACCAATGGTGAATTAATGAGCTGGCGAAAACATTTTACAGTATACGATCAAACTAACTATCGAGGGAATGCCGAAAGTAGTATGGGGGCATTTAACAATAAATATTCCTCATGGCTACCTGAAGTATACACTGGACCCCCTAATCGTTTAGAACGATACATGCAATATGATCAAATGGATCAAGATAGTGAAATTAATGCGGCATTAGATATAATTGCTGAATTTTGTACACAATCAGATTCTGCTACAGAATTACCATATGAAATACATTATAAAAGTGAAGCAACAGAAACTGAAATAAAATTATTACACAGCGCACTAAAACAATGGTGTAATATAAATGAGATGGACAGACGCACATGGCGTATGGTGCGTAGTGTATTAAAATATGGTGATCAATTCTTTATTAGGGATCCAGAAACATGGAAATTGTTTTGGATTGATCCTTCTAAAGTAGAAAAAGTTGTTGTTAATGAAGGTGACGGTAAAAAAGCAGAAGAATATCATATTAAAGATTTAGATCTAAATATGCAATCTATTGTTGCAAGTAATATGTTTTCTGGACGTGATTACTCAAGTAGAGCAAATCCTGCTATTCCAACGGTTAGAGGCGGCGATGTTTCGGCTGTAGTTGGCAGTTCAGAGGGATTTGGTTTAGGTTCAGGCGGCGGTTTTACATCAGCAATTCCAGTAGCTGCTGATCATATTATACATTTAAGTTTAAGCGAAGGTTTAGACAATGCTTGGCCGTTTGGTACAAGTATATTAGAACCAATTTATAAAATCTTTAAGCAAAAAGAAATGCTTGAAGATGCTATTTTAATTTATCGTGTACAACGTGCACCAGAACGTAGAGTATTTTATATTGACGTAGGTGACATGCCTCGTACACGAGCAATGGCATTTATTGAACAAGTTAAAAACGAAATACATCAAAAACGTATCCCAAACAAAACAGGTGGTGGCAACAACATTATGGATGCCGCATATAATCCACTGTCAATGATTGAGGATTACTTCTTTGCTCAAACTTCTGAAGGTAGAGGATCGAAAGTTGAAACACTACCTGGTGGTGAGAACTTAGGGCAAATTGACGACTTAAAATATTTTAATAATAAACTATTACGTGGCTTACGTGTACCAAGTTCTTATTTGCCAACAGGGCCAGAAGATGGCACTGCTGTTTATAGTGACGGACGGGTAGGCACAGCATTTATTCAAGAGTTTCGCTTTACAAACTATTGTCAACGATTGCAGGGATTAATAGCACCATGGTTAGATCATGAGTTTAAAATGTTTTGTAAGCATAGAGGTATTGAAGTTGAATCAAACTTGTTTGAGGTAATCTTTATTGAACCACAAAACTTTGGCAAGTATCGTCAAATTGAAGTAGATGCAGCTCAGGTAAATGTATTTGGCCAGGTTATTGCAGTTCCGTTTATGAGTAAACGTTATGCAATGAAACGATATCTAGGTTGGACAGATGATGAAATTATACAAAATGAAAGAATGCTCATGGAAGAATCTGGACAAGAACACCCAATGGCAACTACTGAACCTGGCATGATTGACGTAGGCGTTAGGCCATCAGCACCAGAAGATTTAGCACCGCCGACTGATATGGGTATGGGCGATGACATGGATACAATGCCTGAACCAGGATCAGAATCACCGATTAGTGGTGCAGAAAATGCACCTGCTGGTGGTGCAACAGCTCCTTTAACTCCGGTGTGATAAATAAACATATGAGAGCACGTGATTTTTTATTACTTGAAGGTTATTATGATGTCGGTAACGACAAACATAATGTCGCATTAATTGATGACACACGTCGTCCTCGATTTACATTAGAACATCTTAATACTTTACGTAAAGTTCGTGAATTTCGTAATTATGAAAAAATAAACCGTAAAGAACTATTAGCAAAGGTTTATGCACCACCACCAGAAGAAGGTGGCCTTGGTGAAATGTAAAAATTGTATTAACATTGTGTATATTGATTAGACTAAACGATTAAATATATTTTACTCCGTTCTTTGGCTAAAATGGCCAAAAACCTACCGTTATACCCACCTTTTAAGTAAGACATCTTAAATATTATTACAAACTCTTTCGCGGTTTGAAGAGGAGAATTCGGATGTCAAAACAAAAACTTGAACAGGTACTAGAGTACCTTATTAATGAAGAAGAAGAAAAGGCTCGCGACCTACTTCACACTGTATTTGTAGAAAAGGCTCGATCTATTCACGAATCTTTAATCGAAGATGAAGATGAGGATATTGAGGAAGCATTGGAAGACAAAGAAACAGAAGAAGAAGAAGTTGATGAGTCAGCCAAGTCTGATTGGGAAGACGAAATTACACAGGAGGACGACGAAATCGCCCGCCATAGTAACGAAATCGACCATGAGGAAGAAGTCGGTGAAGCCGATGAAGAAGGCGACGATATAGAAGATGCCGAAGCAATAGACGATCTAGACGACATGGAAATCGGCGGTGATGATGATGCTGTAGAACCAGAAGGCGATGCAGAGGAAGCAATCCCAGCGAAATTAGATGATCTAGAAGCCGCAGTAGAAGAACTCAAAGCAGAATTTGATAAACTAATGGCAGGTGATGACGACGTGCCAGCTGAAGACGAAATGGATATGGGCGATGACATGGAAATGGAAATTGCACCAGAAGAAGAAGCAATCCGTTATGAGTCTAAAGAAGAAGATGATGACGCTGAAGAGTTAGACGAAGCTGCAAAGTTGTCCGCAGTAAAAGCGGCCAAAATGGGCGACGATGGCGATGCAAGTGCCAAGTCAACTATTGGAAATACCGCAAATAATCCTGGACTAGTTGCAGGCGGCAAGCCTGTAGATTTTGCAGGCGGCGACGAAAAAGGCGGATCAGCAGATAAACCTGCTGAAGGCATGACAACAAATCAAGATGCTAAATTATCAGCAGGCCCTAAAGCCGATGCTGGTGACAAGTCTGATAAGGGTGCTGGTAGCGTCCTTAAGGACAACAGGTAACATATGGCAATGCAACCATTATTTGAACGTCTAACACCTAACCAGGCTAAAACAGTAGTTGAATCGCGTGATCGTGAAAACGGTGACGGTAAAGATCTTTATATGAAAGGGATCTTTATTCAAGGTGGTGTTAAGAATCAAAACGATCGTGTTTATCCCATTCAAGAGATAGGCAAGGCTGTTGAGACAATTAACGAACGCTTACAAGAAGGACAAACAGTCCTCGGCGAAGCAGACCACCCTGAGGAATTAACTGTTAATTTAGATCGGGTTAGCCACATCGTTCAAGAAATGTGGATGGATGGTCCTAATGGATATGGAAAGTTAAAAATTATTCCAACACCAATGGGGAACATTATATCAACATTACTTGAAAGTGGAGCAAAATTAGGTGTATCAAGTAGAGGTAGCGGTAACGTAAATGAAAGCGGACAAGTGTCTGATTTTGATATCGTTACAGTAGACATTGTTGCTCAGCCAAGTGCACCAGAAGCATATCCAAAAGCAATACGCGAAAGTTTATGGAATATGCGTGGTGGTTATGGCATGTATAATTTAGCAGAAGAAATGGTTTATGATAAAAAAGCTCAAAAATATCTACAAGAAGGTATTTTAAAGTTTATTGAAGAATTGAACAAGAAGTAAAGGGAGAATATTATGGCCGAAGCACTTAAAGAATTACTTGAAAGCGATCTCCTAGATGAGAATACAAAGGCCAGTATTCAGTCAGCATGGGAATCAAATTTAACCGAAGCTCGAGATGCATTAGCAATTGAGTTAAGGGAAGAGTTTGCTGACCGCTATGAAAGCGACAAGGGACAACTTGTCGAAGCAATGGACAATATGCTAACTGATGCTATTAAAACAGAAATCGTAGAGTTTACAGACGACCGTAAGGGTTTAATTGAAGCTCGCGTTCAGTATAAACAGAACGTGAAGGAACATACAAACGCCCTTTCTAGTTTTGTAATGGAAGCATTACGAAATGAAATCGTTGAACTCCGCGAAGATCGTAACAAGCAATTCGACAATTTTAATAAACTTGAGGGTTTTGTGCTAAAGCAACTCGCAGGCGAGATTGCTGAATTCAACGAAGATAAAAAGTCTCTCGCAGAAGCAAAAGTTAAGTTAATTGCAAGCGGACGTCAAAAACTTGACGAAGCGAAGCATAACTTCATTAAACGTGCGGCAACAACAATCGAAAAGGTTGTCGAGTCAGCACTACGTAGTGAAATGACACAACTTAAAGAAGATATCAAATCGGCCCGGGAAAATAATTTCGGACGCAAGATTTTCGAATCTTTTGCAACTGAGTATATGGCTTCATATCTAGCAGAAGGCACAGAAATTCGCAAGCTCAATAGTCGTATTGAGAAGCAAAACAAGAATATTACCTCCCTTACAGAATCCAAAGACACAGCAGACGTTGAAGTTAAGAAACTTAACAGCAAGATTAACCGTGATAAAATCATGGGTGAACTGCTTACGCCTTTGGCCAAGAGTAAGAGAGGTATTATGGAAGAATTACTTGAAAGTGTTCAGACAAAGAACCTTAAAGGTAGTTTCCAAAAGTACTTACCCGCTGTACTCAATGAGACATCAGGTAAGCGTGAAACTTCTAAGGTTACACTCACTGAGAAAACTGGTGATAAAGTAACACGTAAAGAAGAGACAAAACCAGATGAGAATAGTGGAAACATTATCCATCTAAAAAAATTAGCAGGTATAAAATAAGGAGTATTTACAATGGCAGAAAACCTAACAGAAAGTCAAAATTGGGGAGCCACTAAGGAAGCTCTAATGGAAGGACTGGAAGGTCAGCGCAAGCAGACCATGAATGTCATCCTAGAGAATACAAAGTCGTATCTTGCTGAGGCTGCTACCGCTGGCGCAACACAGGCCGGTAATGTAGCTGCTCTTAACAAGGTAATTCTTCCAGTGATTAGACGTGTAATGCCAACCGTTATCGCTAACGAATTAATTGGCGTTCAACCCATGACTGGCCCAGTTGGCCAGATTCATACATTACGAGTACGTTACGCAGACGCTTTTAATAGCGCCAGTGGCGTAGACACAGCAGCTGGTGAAGAGGCTCTAAGTCCCTTCAAGATTGCAGCTGGTTATTCTGGTAATGCCGCAGATGATAAAGCAGGATATACAGCCTCCCATGAAGGGCTGGCTGGCAATCGTCTAAGCATCCAGATTATCAAAGAAGTTGTAGAAGCAAAGTCACGTAGGCTCAGCGCACGCTGGACCTTCGAAGCCGCACAAGATGCACAGGCAATGCATGGTCTTGACGTTGAAGCAGAGATTTTAGCTGCTCTAGCACAAGAAATTACAACAGAAATTGATCAAGAAGTTCTAACATCATTACGTTCACTAGCTGGACAAGATGCAGTTTACAACCAGAGTGGTACCTTTACAGGCACACCTCATTACGTAGGCGATCGACATGCAGTTATGGCAATTCAAATGAACGAGCAAGCAAACCTAGTAGCAGCCCGCACACGACGTGGCGCAGCTAACTGGGCAGTTGTTTCACCAAGTGTGCTAACAGCACTACAAAGTGCAACAACTTCAGCATTTGCACGTACAACTGAAGGTACATTCGAAGCACCCACAAATGTTAAGTTTGTAGGTACATTGAACGGTACAATGCGAGTATATGTTGATACATATTACAGTGACGCAGGATCAGGCGCAGACATCCTATTGGGCTATAAAGGCTCAACAGAGACAGACGCAGCTGCATTCTACTGTCCATACGTACCACTGATGAGTAGTGGTGTAGTAATGGATCCAAGTACATTCGAGCCAGTCGTATCATTCTTGACACGATATGGTTACAAGGAGCTAACTAACACAGCAAACTCCTTCGGTAACGCAGGCGATTACGTATCTGGTATTTCCGTATCAAATCTATCTTTCCTATAAAATAGTAAAGATAATTTATATATTGAAACCCGGGTTTATCCCGGGTTTCCTTATGAGTAATCGTCCAACAAATAGATAAATATAATATATAGTTATTAAAGATAGGATTCGGAAATATGGCAAACAGCTCTGTTAAAAATTTAAATATCGATGGTAATGTTATTATTTCAGGAAGTACAACATCAATTGATGTACAACAATTAGCTACCGACGATCCAAATATTACATTAAATGATATTGCATCACCTACTGATTCACTTGCAAACGGTGGCGGCTTTACTCTTAAAGGTACAACTGATCATACATTTAATTGGTTAGATGCAACTGACAGTTGGACATCAAGCGAACATATTGATTTAGCACCCGCTAAAGAGTATAAAATTAATACTACATCAGTATTAAATGCTACTACATTAGGTGCAGGAGTAATTAACAGTAGTGTAACAAGTGTTGGTACACTAACATCTTTACAAATAGATACTATTGTAATTGATGGTACTACAATTGGCTTAACTACAGATACAGATTTAATAACTTTAACAAATAACACAGTAACCGTAGCAGGTACAGTTGCAGCTACAGAACTTACAGGTGGTGGCACGGGTATTACAGGTATTACTACTTCTAATATTACTGTACCAGCATCGCCCGGTGACTTTCTTTATAATAATGCTGGTGCATGGGGAGGTATTACTCCTCCTATCACAGTTGCATTAGGTGGCACAGGATCGACTACTGCTGCCGGTGCAAGAACGAATTTAGGATTGGGTACCATGGCTGTAGAAACAGCCACTAACTATCTTGCAATAGCAAATAATTTAAGTGACATTACACCAGCAACTGCTAGAACTAATTTAGGACTTGGAACAACAAACAGTCCAGGATTTGGTGGTGAGGGTACTGGTAGTATAACTATAACTGCAACACCAAGTAGTGGTGGTACTGTTGCTCCTACTTTTAGTGGTACATCATTTATGAGTGTTCCTGTAGCAGCCGGATCTGGACATAAATGGGTAATTGGTAACGAGCAAGACGGCGATTTAGCATTTTCATATTTTACAATTAATGATGCTGGTGCTAATACATCATCAGCAGTAGGTTACATAACAGCAGATCCAAGTAATACTCGTCTAATATTAGGTAATACAGGCGGTACACCTGTAAATGTTGTTATGAGCGGATTAGGCTATCCAACCGCAGACGGTACAGCAAATCAAGTATTAACAACAGATGGTTCAGCAGGATTAACGTTTGGTACGCCTTCAACTACTAATATAACAGAAGGTACTAATTTATATTACACAGATGCTAGAGCAGATGCTAGAGTAACTTGGACGAATTTAGTTACAAGAGCAGGAGCCTCAGGACCAGCAAAAATTAATGTAGGTGAAAATGCAGGTTTAACATCACAGGGTAATAATACAGTAGCAGTAGGTAAAGATGCCGGTAAAACAACACAAGGTGCTAATGCAGTAGCAGTAGGCAGTGGAGCCGGCCAAATATCGCAAGTTTCTGAAGCAGTAGCAGTTGGAGCTTTTGCAGGCAATAATGGTCAAGGTATTTCAGCAGTAGCAGTTGGTAACCAAGCTGGTCAAACATCACAAGGTGCTGATGCAGTAGCAGTAGGGCAATATGCAGGTCAAACATCACAAGGTATTGATGCAGTAGCAGTAGGTAAAGAAGCAGGTCAAACATCACAGGGTAGTTCTGCAATAGCAATTGGTCTAAAAGCAGGTGAAACTAATCAGGGTGCTAATTCAATAGTATTAAGTGCTATCGGATCAGCATTTAGTCCGACTACAGCTTCAGCATTTTTTGTTAATCCAGTTAGAAATGTTGCAGGAACAACGTACTTACAATATAACGCAACAACAAAAGAAGTTACACATATCGCAGCTACAACATCTAGTGTTGCAGAGGGTACAAATCTTTACTACACAGATGCAAGAGCGGATGCAAGAATAGTTAATGCAGGTAGTGCTAATTGGAACACCGCATATACAGCCACTAATGCCGCAACTAATGCAAATACTGCTAGTACAATTGTAAAACGTGATGGCTCAGGAAACTTTGCCGCTGGACAAGTTACAGCAAATACTGGTGTTATACTTGGTAATAATGCAGGAACAACCGCAGGAACAGTTCGTTGGACGGGTACTGACTTTCAAGGATATGATGGCAGTAGTTGGGAATCATTAACAAGTGCCGCAACTGCACAACTTAGTGGTGCAGTTGCTACATTTACAACAACACAATCAACACAGAGCGCAACATATGTTGATGTTCCTGGATACACAACAGCAATTACAGTAACAAATTCGAATATTATTAATGTGCAAGTTACTACCGAAATAGAGATTCCTAATGCGACTATGCATGTTAAATTAGTAAGGGTTGCAGGCGGAACACCTACAGATTTATATGAGCAAGAATTTAATGGGTTGGCATCTGGCCACCACGGCAATTTTACTGTAGCATATGCAGATGTACATGGACAAGCAAATGGTACTGTTATTACATATAAATTAATGTATAAATCATCCGGTAGTGGCAATGACGCTTATGTTAACCCAGATCCTCAAAGTACTGCACAAATTTTTCTTTCTGAGATTACAACATCGCCAATTACTGTTTCTTCAGTTAACGGGGCATCTGGTGCAGTTGTATTAACCACGGCTAATATTGCTGAAGGCTCAAATTTATACTATACAGCAGCTAGAGATACGGCACAGTTTAATACTGATCTTGCTACAAAATCAACTACTAATATAACAGAAGGTACTAATTTATACTATACAGCAGCTAGAGCAGACGCACGTATTGCCGCAGCTGATACAGATGATTTAACTGAAGGTAGTACAAATCTATACCATCAGGCCGACCTCGGTTCTGTTGCTTAATTTATTCTGCTATAAACATACTTACACATATAATATCATAAATACTACAAACATAGAATTTGTTATGTTTTACCCACTAACAACATAGAATTTGTTATGTTTATTGTAATATTGTGATTTATAATAATCGATTAATATAATTTATTAGGAGAAATATATTATGCCAAATTATGCAGTACAACGTCGACGTGGCACTACAGCAGAGCATAGTTCTTTCACTGGTTTAGCAGGCGAATTGACAGTTGATACAACCAAAGACACGGTTATTGTACATGATGGATCTACAGCAGGGGGTATTCCTCTACTACGACAAGACGTAGACAATCTGGCAGCAGATGCTATTTCAGGTGATAAGGTTCATGGTGGTACAATTAGTGGTTCGGCCGCGTTAGGTGATGGTACTACAGCAACGACACAATCAGCAGGTAACAGTTCAACATTGGTTGCTACTACAGCATTTGTCGCAGCTTCAACAGCTGGCGAAGATACACTAGCAGAGATGGGGGATGTTTCCCTTGTATCAGCCGCTAGTGGTGATATGCTTGTATACAGTGGATCAGCATGGGTAGATGTTGCAATGTCAGGTGACGCAACAATGGCGTCAACTGGCGCAGTAACAATCGCAGCTGACTCAGTCGCACTTGGTACAGACACAACTGGTAACTATGTTACAAGTCTTGTGGGTGGTACTGGTGTTACAGTTGGTGGCGCCGCAGAAGGCGGTACACCTACAATAGCAATTGGACAAGCAGTAGCAACAAGTGATAACGTAACATTTGCTAACATTATAGCATCTGGTAACTTAACTGTAAACGGTACAACAACAACAGTTGATACAACAAGTTTACTAATTCAAGATCCGCTTTATGTTCTTTCAACGGGCGCAACAGGTTCAGCTTCGGTTGACTCTGGCTTTGTTGTTGAGCGTGGTGATGATTCAAACGTAGGTTTGATCTGGGATGAATCAGCAGATCAATTTGCTATGATCCTCACAGATGATACTGGAACAACAGCAGGTAACGTAACTATTGCTAGTTATGCAAACTTCCAATGCTTAGTAATGACAGGTACATCAACAGCAGCTCAATATTCAGATCTTGCAGAACGTTATGAAACAGATCAAATGTACACAGCAGGCACAGTAGTTTGCTTTGGTGGTAATGCAGAAATTACACAATCTACGGAACTATATGATAGTAAAGTAGCAGGTGTTATTTCCACAAACCCAGCACATTTGATGAATGCTCAGGCAGGCACAAACGAAACTCATCCAGCAGTAGCACTTACAGGTCGAGTTCCTTGTAAAGTAATGGGAACAATCCGTAAGGGTGACTTAATGGTTACATCAGCAATGCCTGGTGTTGCTATGTCAGCAGATGAACGAGTTCCGGGTACAATCATTGGTAAGGCTATTCAAGATTACACAGATGGCGGTATCGGCGTAATTGAAATTTTAGTTACATTAATGTAATTTAAAGTTTTTATTAGAATGAACTAAAAAAGAGGATGAAAATCCTCTTTTTTATTTGTTGGGGAAAGCGGAAGTCTTGAGGCCTCAAGCCTTGCCGCAATTTTTGATAGTAGCCTATGTTAGTTTTAGTATTAGCCTATATTCCCCGTTATAAATATTTATAAAGTATGACTAAAAGATTATATCACAACTTAAATTAGATTGTAAATTAATTAAATATGTTTAGCAGAAGAGAAATTTATATATGGACATAAGCAGAGATTTTATATTTCCTATTGAAGTTTTTAAAATATTCTTACATAATCATGAAGAAATCAATGATGAAATTTTTGGACAATTGTGTACTACCCCAGAATATAAAGAATATAAAAGTACAAAACAATATAAAAATCTTGCTATTAAACCTACGGATGTTCCATCAGTGCAATATGTTCTTTTAAGAGCCGTAGGAATTATTGAAAACTTAACTAAACAAACATATCAAATTGATGCCGACGGTTGGTGGTTTAATATCATGAAAGCTGGCGATTCAATTAACGTACATAGTCATAGTCCAGGTCCTGTGTGGTCTGGGGTTTATTATGTAACCGCACCAAAAGGTAGTGGTAAGATATGTTTTACACAAAATCGTACACATATTAAAGAATCACGTAAAACCAAAGAAGATAAAAACACATATTACTACAAATACATTGGGCACAACTTTCAGGAAGTACCTTACACACCTGCTCCGGGTATGATGTTAATTTATCCAAGTTGGTTAGATCATAGAGTTAGTATGCATAGTGTTCCAACAGAACGTATTGCAATTTCTTTTAATTTAAAATATCCATTTTCTATATTATAATATATTATTTCTCACAGCCAAGATGGTATAAATAACACTAGGAAAGATTTATCTTTCCTACGTCTCGTTCCGTAAAAGGAACTCCATGCGTTGTTCTTCTTCCGTCAGAGACCGGAAAGGTTTCGAGAGGCATCTCTTAACTGAGCCTACTTAATGGGTATCTATGCAGTGCCTGATTTGTAGAGTGAACGACAAGCCTTATAAAGACTAATGGAGGATATATATATGGCAAATATCAAAAACTTTGGTATTGCTGGTGTTTCAGCCGATGTTCAAATGGGTAAGAGTGGTGGCCGCGTAGTATATGATAGCGGTAATACACTATTCAAATTCACAACATCTGATGGTTCAACACTAGCAAAGTTACGAGTCGCTGAACCCCTTGGTTCAACCGACGTAGTAACAAAAGGTTATCTCGATGGTGTTACTGCTGGGTTAGATATTAAAGAATCAGTACGCGGTGCTTCAACCGCTAATGGTACTCTAGCATCTGCTTTTGCAAATGGACAAACCATGGATGGCCTTACACTTGCCACGGGTGACAGGATACTTATTAAGGACCAGACAACTGGTTCTGAAAACGGTATCTATACAGTAGCAGCTTCAGGAGCACCAACTCGTGCAACAGATGCTGATGCGACAACTGGTGAATTAGATGGAGGTTCGTTCTTCTTCGTAGAAGCAGGAACAGCAAACGCTGATTCTGGTTGGGTTGTTACAAACGATGGTACAGTTACAATTGGTACAACAGCACTAACATTTACTCAGTTCTCTGGTGCAGGACAAATTACAGCTGGAACAGGTATGTCCAAATCCAGCAATACACTTAATGTTGGCGCAGGCACTGGTATTACAGTGAATGCAGATACTGTAGAAATTAATACAGCATGGACGGGTCAAGCCGCTATCACAACATTGGGTACAATTGGTACAGGCACATGGCAGGGTACAGCAGTAGCTGATACATACGTTGCTAATGACTTGACAATTTCCGGTGGTACAGTAAACAACTCAGTTATTGGTGGTTCATCTGCCGCGGCTGGTACGTTTACAACATTAACAGCCACTACATCTATTACAGGTACATTGGCAACAGCAGCTCAAACAAATGTTACATCTTTGGGTACGCTAACAGCTCTTCAAGTTGATAATATCAACGTGAATGGCAACGCAATCACATCAACAGACACAAACGGCAACATCGCCCTAACCCCACACGGTGCTGGTGAAGTTGACATTAGTAAAGTTGACATTGATGGCGGTGCTATTGATGGTACAGCAATTGGTGCTAACTCAGCATCAACCGGTGCTTTCTCTACATTAAGCACAACAGGTACTGCAACACTTGCAGGCGCAGATATTAATGGTGGTTCTATTGACGGAACAAACATTGGTGCCGCATCAGTAGGTACTGGCGCATTCTCAACAATTTCAGCAACAGGTGCTATTTCAGTTGACACAATCTCTGAAAAATCATCAGCTAACGGTGTTGTAATTGATGGAGTTACATTAAAAGACTCCGCAGTTGTAGTTGATACAATTAGTGAGAAAACTAGTGCAAACGGTGTTCAAATTGATAGTGCAACAATTAAAGACAATACCTTCTTTGGTAATGTTACCGTTGAAGCATCTGAGACACTTGACGTATCAGCAGGTACATTAACACTAGCAGCTAACCAGATCTCTGGTGATAAAGTTGAAGGTGGTACAATTGCCGCGATTACAATCACAAACTTAACTAGTGGTGGTACTCATACAGGTAGCTTAAACGTTTCGGGTCATACACTAACACTTGCAGCTAACCAGATCTCTGGTGACGCAGTTGACGGTGGTACAATTAGTGATTTCGCATCCACAGGTATTGATGATAATGCTTCTGGTAATGCAATGACAATTGATAGTTCGAACAACATTTCAACAACTGGTAACCTAGCAGTTGGTGGCGACTTAACAGTCAGTGGTGATAACTTAACGATTAACACATCATCACTTACAGTTGAAGATCCTCTCTCATTACTTTCAAGTGGTGCATCTGGTTCTGCTACGGTAGACGCAGGTTTCATCGTAGAACGTGGTGATGATACTAACGTAGGTTGGTTGTGGGATGAATCAGCAGATACGTTTGCTATGATTACAACAGCCGATACTGCTACAACAGCAGGTAACGTAACTATTGTTGATTATGCAAATCTTCGAGCAGGTAATTTAACACTTGACGATGATTTAACAATCAGTGGTGGTGACTTAACATTCGGAACAGCTGGTGATATTAACATGCCTGATAACGAGGCCGGTGGCCTTATTATTAAGGAAGCAGGTAATGCTTATCTAACATTTGTAACAACAAATGGTGGTGAGAAACTTGTTTTAGGTAAGAAGTTAGAAGCTGGTGCAGTAGAGATCGAAGGTTCAGCCTTTGATATCAACGGTGGTACAGCTGATGCCCTAGTTATTGGTGGTGCAGCTCCGGCCGCTGGTACATTTACAACACTTGTTGCTAACACTTCTATTACTGGTGCTTTAACTGGTAATGCAAGTACAGCAACAGCTCTAGAAACAGCAAGAACAATTGGTGGAACATCTTTTGATGGTTCAGCAAATATTG
>Ga0209403_10005132_pt1 | contig 13820 bp, 11 predicted proteins | sample ArcticOcean_MG_C_8_FD_187440 | JGI IMG/M metagenome (GOLD analysis project Ga0209403, IMG submission 187440) | Marine microbial communities from western Arctic Ocean - ArcticOcean_MG_CB11_86 (SPAdes) (version 2) | ecosystem: Environmental > Aquatic > Marine > Oceanic | place: Arctic Ocean... | reverse complement strand
CGTGCCTGACTTAACATCGCCCGATGCGGCGATCAGCACACCCAGAGTCTATCGGGGCCGGACCGCGGTGGACTTTCGGGCGGTTGCTGGGAATGCGGACGCGGTACCGACCGCCGCGCGCGATTTCTCGCGGATCGAGCGTCTCCTGATCCGCTTCGACGTATATGGCAACGCAACGCCGACGGCGGCGCTGCTCAACCGCACCGGTGAGAAGCGTGCCGACCTGCCCGTGACGGCCGCTGCCGTTGGCGGGACACACCAAATCGATCTTGGCCTCGGTTCGATCGCGCCGGGCGAATACCTGATCGAGGTGACGGCGGCAGGCGCGACCGGTGAGACGAAGGAACTCATCCCGCTGCGCGTCGGCGCGTAGTGTCGGTGCGGGCGCGCGGGACGAACCCATGTCGTGCGCCGCGCTCGGACACTGTGGCCTGATCACCGCGGTCAGCCCCTGCCACTCTGTTGAAGCGGCAGATGATGGCGGCCGCTGTGCGCGTTTCCATATCTAGTTAGAATTAGGCAACATGAAGAACGCGACTCAGAGCGCCACGAGTTCGCGCCCCGGTGAGCGCAAGCAGCCGTTCACGACCATCTCTGGGCGCGTCATCGATCCGCTCTATACGGCAGCGGACATCGCCTCCCTCAACTATCAGCGAGATCTGGGAGACCCGGGCGAGTTTCCGTACTCACGAGGGATTCATGCCTCGGGTTATCACGGCAAGCTCTGGACGATGCGGCAGTTCGCGGGCTTCGGCACGCCGGAGGAGACCAACCAGCGGTCCCAGCAGTTACTGGCAGCCGGTGGCACTGGTCTGAGCGTCGCGTTCGATCTGCCCACGCTGATGGGACGGGACCCGGACCATCCGCTGTCGCTCGGCGAGGTGGGCAAGTGCGGTGTCAGCGTCTCGTCGCTTGCCGACATGGAGGCGCTCTGCAAGGGGATCGACCTGAGCGGGATCACGTCGTCGATGACGATCAACTCACCGGCCTCCATGATCTTTGCGATGTATCTGGTCGTGGCCGAGAAGCAGGGTGCCACATGGGAGTCGCTGTCTGGCACCATCCAAAACGACATTCTCAAAGAGTTCATCGCGCAGAAAGAATTTATCTATCCGCCACGTCCGTCCATGCGGCTCGTGACAGACGTGCTCGCCTTCTGCGCCGCACACGTGCCGAAGTGGAACACGATATCTGTCAGCGGTTACCATATCCGCGAGGCAGGTTCGACCGCGGCGCAGGAACTGGCGTTCACGCTGCGCGACGGTATCGAGTACGTGCAGTACGGGATCGACGCGGGTCTGGATGTGGACGAGTTCGCGCCGCGCCTCTCATTTTTCTTCAACGCACACAGCGATTTTTTCGAGGAGATCGCGAAATACCGGGCGGCTCGCCGTATATGGGCGCATGTGATGCGGGATCGGTTCAAGGCCAAGAACCCGCGCTCCTGGAAACTTCGCTTTCACGCGCAAACCGCGGGTGTGTCGCTCACAGTGCAGCAGCCCTACAACAATGTCGTCCGGACGGCTCTTCAGGCACTGGCTCCTGTGCTTGGAGGAGGGCAGTCGCTGCACACCAACTCGCTCGATGAAGCGTTTGCACTGCCGACGGCCGAGGCGGCCACGCTGGCCCTGCGGACGCAGCAGATCATCGCCCACGAAACAGGTGTGACTGATGTGACCGATCCGTTCGGCGGGTCCTACTTCGTGGAGAAGCTGACGCGCGATCTGGAGGAGGAAGCGTTGGCCTATTTCGACACGATCGATCGAATGGGCGGCATGGTGGAGGCAATCGAGAATGGCTATCCCCAGAAGGAGATCGCCGAAAGTGCCTACACATATCAGCGAGGGGTGGAGGCCGGCGATCGGATCGTGGTTGGTGTGAATGCCTACGTCGCTGACGCCGAGGTGCCGATCCCGCTTCTGTATATCGATCACTCTGCTGCCGAGACGCAGTTGGCCAGACTGGCGAATGTGAAGGCGACCCGTGACGACACGGCAGTCCGGCAGTCACTCGATCGGCTGAAGGCTGGCGCCGCAGGCGATGCCAATACGATGCCCCTGCTGCTTGACGCGGTGCGCGCGTACGCGACGCTTGGTGAAATGTGCGACGTTCTGCGCGAGGTGTGGGGCGAGTACGAAGAGATTCCCGTTATCTAGCTCAGGGACGAAAGCAGCAGACCGTGCAGCACAAGATACGCGTCGTTATTGCGAAACCGGGCCTCGACGGGCACGACCGGGGTGCCAGAGTGATCGCCCGCGCGTTGCGCGATGCGGGGATGGAAGTGATCTATACGGGTCTGAGGCAGACGCCAGAGAAGATCGTCGCGGCTGCGCTTCAGGAGGACGCCGATGTGATCGGTCTCTCTATTCTGTCCGGCGCGCACATGCACATCTGTCCGCGCATCATGTCCTTGCTCGAGGCTCAGGGGCTTGGCGACGTGCTCGTTGTCGTTGGCGGCATCATCCCCGATCTCGATATCCCGAAGTTGAACGAGATCGGCGTCCGCGGAATTTTTCTTCCTGGCACGACGATGCAGCACATCGTGGACTACATCAAAGAGCACGTCCGGTCTCGCGTAGAAACCTCCTGATTACTCCCGGAGCCGATTTGCCGGGTTGCGCGAAACGCCGGGGCGACGCCCTCTGGCCAGATGACACACAGCATGCCTGACGTACCACACGCCGATCACCCGATCACGCTTCCGGAGAAGCCTGCCCTCGAAGGCCTCGAAGAGAAGTGGAACGCCCGTTGGGAGGCCGAGGGCACCTACCGTTTTGACCGGGAGCGCTCGCGTGAGGACGTCTACTCGATCGACACGCCGCCGCCGACGGTCAGTGGATCGCTACACATCGGTCACGCGTTCTCCTATACGCACACTGACGTGATTGCTCGGTTTCAGCGGATGCGCGGCAAGTCCGTGTTCTACCCGATGGGCTGGGATGACAACGGCCTGCCCACCGAGCGCCGCGTCCAGAACTACTACGGCGTGCGGTGCGACCCGTCTTTGGCCTACGACCCCGACTTCCAACCGCCGGAGAAACCGGGCAAGCAGGCCGTGTCGGTGTCGCGCCCCAATTTCGTGGAGTTGTGCCTGCGTTTGAGCGCTGAGGACGAGCGGGCGTTCGAACATCTCTGGCGCTACCTGGGTTTGTCGGTGGATTGGTCGATGACCTACGCCACCATCGACCGGCGCGCACAGCGTGTCTCGCAGACCGCGTTCTTGCGGATACTGGCGAAGGGAGCTGCGTATCAGCTTGAGGCGCCGACGCTGTGGGATGTGGATTTTCGCACCGCGGTGGCGCAGGCGGAACTTGAGGATCGCGAACGGCCGGGTGCGTATCACCGGATTCGATTCGCGCTCACGGGCGCGTCCGCGTCACCCGCGGACGGCGCGTATGTGGAGATCGAAACCACGCGACCGGAGTTGTTGCCCGCCTGCGTGGCCCTGGTGGCGCATCCAGACGACGAGCGATATCAGCCGCTGTTCGGCACTGAGGTGACCACACCGTTGTTTGGCGTGTCTGTCCCGGTCAGGGCGCACGCGTTGGCCGACCCCGCGAAAGGCAGCGGCATTGCGATGATCTGCACGTTCGGCGATATCACCGACGTGACATGGTGGCGCGAACTGGCGCTACCGGTGCGCGCCGTGATCATGGAGAACGGCGCGCTTCGGCCCGTCACGTGGGGCACTGACGGATGGGAGTCGCGTGATCCGGCGCAGGCGCAGCAGGCCTACGATCAACTCGCCAATCTTTCCGCCTCAAAAGCCCGTAGTCGGACGGTTGACCTGCTGCGGGAGTCAGGCGATCTGCTTGGCGAGCCGCGGCCGATCACGCACCAGGTCAAGTTTTTCGAAAAGGGCGACAGGCCGCTGGAGATTGTGACGAGCCGGCAGTGGTTTATCAAAACCGTGGATCACAAGGAGGCGCTCATCGTCCGGGGCAACCAGCTGCAATGGCATCCCGACTACATGCGGCACCGGTACGAGAACTGGGTCAATGGCCTGACCGGTGACTGGTGCATCAGTCGGCAGCGATTCTTCGGGGTGCCATTTCCGCTGTGGTACCCGCTGCGCGCGGACGGCAGCATTGACTACCAGCATCCGCTCGTGCCGGACGAGTCGGCACTGCCGGTGGATCCGTCGACAGACGTGCCGACCGGCTACGCGGCTGAGCAGCGGGGAGAGCCGAACGGGTTTGTCGCTGATCCGGACGTGATGGACACCTGGGCGACATCCTCGGTGACCCCGCAGATCGCGGGTGGATGGCTCGACGACCTCGATCTGTTTGGTCGCGTGTTCCCCATGGACCTGCGCCCGCAGGGCCACGACATCATTCGCACGTGGCTGTTTACCACCGTGCTGCGCTCGCATCTCGAGCACGATGGGCTGCCGTGGTCCAATGCGGCGATCTCGGGGTTCGTGACAGATCCGGATCGCAAGAAGATGTCGAAGTCCAAGGGCAACGTCGTGACGCCGATGGGCTTGCTGGAGAGCCACGGATCTGACGCCGTGCGCTACTGGGCGGCGAGTATCCGCAGCGGCAGCAACACCACGCTGGACGCCACGAATGCGAACCAGATGAAGGTCGGACGGCGTCTGTCCATCAAGCTGCTCAACGCGGCAAGGTTCGCGCTGATGCAGGCGACTCCGCGGGGGCCGATCACCGAGCCGCTCGATCGGGGCATGCTCAGCAGTCTGTCGGTGCTCGTCGCAGAATCGACTGAACATCTAGAGGCGTATGACTATGCGCGGGTCCTGGAACACACAGAGCGGTTTTTCTGGGCCTTTTGTGACGACTATCTTGAGCTGGTGAAAGCGCGGCGGTACGGCGACTTCACGCCGGAGGGAGCCGCGTCGGCCAACAGCGCCATGCTGGTCGCGCTCTCGACAATCTTGCGGCTGTTCGCTCCGTATCTGCCGTTTGTGACCGAGGAGGTGTGGTCGTGGTGGCGACCAGGGTCGATTCATCAGGCGGCGTGGCCCACCAGTGACGAGGTTGTCGCGCCGATCGGCGGCGCCGACACGTCGACCGTCACCGTGTTCCTCCAGAGCCAGCTCGCGTTGGCGGACATCCGGCGCATCAAGGCGGCCGCGAAGAAGTCGGTCAAATCCATGATCGAGCGCGCGGTCCTGCCAGTCGCCCTGGAGACGCTCAGCCCAGCCGCGAGGGACCTCAAAGCCGCTGCCCATATTCGCGAGTTGGTCTTCGGCGACGTCGCAGAGCCCGATCTCACGTTCGCCGAGGAGCCGACCGCATGAAGCACGTACCGTGTGAGCCGCTTCATCCGGACGTGTACCGCGAGATTGTGCGTCGTGCATTGGCGGAAGACGTAGGCCGCGGTGATGTGACCACTGAGGCAGTGGTCGAGCGCGGCCAGCGGGCACGCGCTGTCATGCTCTCGAAGTCGTCGTGCGTGATTGCCGGGCTTGACATCGCATCGGAGGCGTTCCGCCAGCTCGATCCGCAGGTTGTCGTTGAGGTACGGACCAGAGACGGTGACCACTGCGAGCCGGGGACGATCGTGGCCGAATTTCGCGGCCAGGCTCGATCCCTGCTGACGGCTGAACGCACGGCGCTCAATTTCGTCCAGCGACTGTCTGGCATTGCCACCTGCACGCGCCAGTTCGTGGACGTCGCCGCCGATCGCATCGTCGTGCTTGACACCCGCAAGACCACACCCCTGCTTCGTGCGCTCGAAAAATACGCGGTGCGCGCTGGCGGCGGTGTGAATCACCGCGGAGGTCTGGACACCGGCATCCTGATCAAAGACAACCATGTGCTGCTCGCCGGCGGAGTGGAGAGAGCCGTTGCGCGGATGCGTGCAGCCGACCGCGGGTTGCCTGCCGAGGTGGAAGTGCAGACGCTCGACGAGGTGGACGAGGCGCTGCGCGCGGGGGCTGAGATCGTGCTTCTCGATAACATGTCGACGCCAGAGATTGTCGAGGCGGTGGCGCGATGCCGCGGGCGGGCGAAGACCGAAATTTCTGGCGGCGTGACGCTGTCGCGCATGGGCGAACTGGCAGCGACAGGCGCTGACTACGTTTCGATCGGGGCGCTCACGCATTCTGCGGCAGCTATCGACGTGAGCCTCGACATCGAACCTGCCTGAAGGACGTGTTCGCTTGGTGCGCTTTTCATGACCCGTACGGCGTTCGAGTAGCCGCCAGGCGAAAGTCTTCGGGCATTCGGCGGAACCGACGGGGCGCAGCAGCAGTACGATGGCTCGCCCAGTCGGCACACTGGCTATTTGAAGAGCGCTCTAGTAGCCCGTGGTGAACGCCCGACGTCGCACCGAGACGAGCGAAGCGCCTCGCGGACAAGGCGTGACGACTGAAAATACCGCTTGTATTTGAAGGAGGAGCAACGCAGATCGCGAGGATGCATCGCTCGTCGAATGCAGACGGACGTTCACCACGGGCTGCTAGGCGTGCTGATGCCAGACCTACGTCCGCAACCGCTACCTGATGATCTCGCCGCGCCGCTGGCGCGCGTCGCTGGTCGCCTGGGTCTGATCGGGCATGAGGTGCGGTGGTATCCAGAGATAGGTTCCACCAACGACGTCGCAGCGGCATGGGCGGAGCACGGGGCGCGAGAAGGTTGCGTCGTGGTGGCCGACGCCCAGTCGGCTGGTCGAGGGCGTCACGGGAGGAACTGGGCGTCGCCCTCTGGCGCCGGGTTATATGTTTCGACGGTGCTGCGGCCGGCCGAGCACGTCCTTCCCCTGTTGACGATCGCGGCTGGGGTGGGTGTGGCTGAAGGCATACAGGCCGTAACCGGGCTCGTCGCGGATTTGAAGTGGCCAAATGATGTGTTCATCAACGGGCGCAAAGTTGCTGGCGTGCTGGCAGAAGCGACATCCTCTGCCACCGGCACGCGTGTGGTGCTGGGTGTCGGGATTAACGCGTCGGTCGCTGCGTACCCACCAGAGGTAGTCGACCTTGCGACGAGCCTCGAGCGAGAACTTGGCGGGCCGGTGGCTCGTGGACATCTACTTGCCGAATGCCTGTGCGGGCTCGCGCATCAATATCAGAATCTTACCGACGGTCGACGTGACGCGGTGCTTGACGCCTGGCGCGCCCGTGCGGCCGCTACGCTTGGACGACGCGTGCGGTGGAGCGAGGGTGGCGACACCCGAGTGGGGACTGTAGATGGCATCGACGATTCCGGGGCACTCCTCGTGCGGACCGATGCCGGTCAGACGCGGGTCATGGCAGGGGATGTGCGATGGCTGTGAACGAGGACGCCGGCTCGTACTGCCGTGCGGTTGAGGCCTACCTGTGCCGTAAGAATGAGGGGCACCTGATTCGCATCGTTGGTCCGGCCTTCGAGCAGGTGTGCGGGTGGGCGGCCCGCGGGATCGCCCTCACGATCGTGTATCGGGGCATTGATCGGTATTTCGAGCGGTACTACGCGAAAGGACCACGCCGCAGACCTGCCCGCGTGGAATTCTGCGAGCCGGACATACTGGACCTCTTCGACGAATGGACACGTGCGGTCGGCGTTGGTGCCGTCGCGTTGAGTGACGACACATCCTCGGATGAGCGCGCAGCAGCGAGCAAGCGGGCGAGTCTGCCGGCCCACCTGGACCGGGTCGTGGCGCGGCTGACGGTGCTTCGCTCAAGTGAGGGCCGCTCGTTGAATACCTTGCTCGACGAAATTGTCCGGGAGATCGACACGCTGAGGGGCGGAGCCAAAGGGCTGCGCGGTGCGGCCCGCGAGGCGGTGCTCGAACGGCTACGCGTGCTCGATCGGCGACTGATTGACGCGGCCCGCGCCGACTGCGGCGCCTCGATTCTGGAGGGTGTTGTCGGCGAAGCGGACGTGTTGCTTGCCGCGTTTCGCGACCGGATGTCTGCAGATGTCTACGCGCAGTCGCAGCAGGCCTGCATCGATCGCCTGATTCGGGAGCGTCTCCATCTACCCACGGTCGCGTTCGAATAGGCGAGATGTCCGGTCAGCGTGGATCACTGATCACCGTCGAGATCGAAAAGCCCGCCGCCGGGGGCCGAATGCTGGCGCGGCACGAGGGGCAGGTTGTGCTCGTCTGGGGCGCGATTCCCGGCGAGCGTGTCCGAGCCCGCATCGAGCGGGTCGGACGGGGTGTGATGTTTGCCGAGACGTCAGAGGTGCTGGTCCCCTCGGCGGACCGCCGCGCCGCCGGAGGCGATTGGCGATGCGGGGGCAATGTGTTTGCGCACATCGTCTATGCACGTCAGACGACACTCAAAGCCGAGATCATTCGAGACACGCTTGGGCGCATCGGGCGGGTGTGGCTATCGGCGTTGCCTGCGGTAGTGGCATCCCCGGAGCGCGGCTACCGGATGCGCGCGCGTCTGCACGCGCGGGATCGTCGGTTGGGGTTTTTGCTGGAGGGCACGCATCAGTTGTGCGACGCGGCGACGACGGGCCAGCTCTTACCAGAGACGCTCGCGTGGGTCGCCGATACCGAGCGGGTCATGGTGCAGGCACACCTGAAGGGTCTGGCTGGTATCGAGTTGGCTGAAAACGCGCAGGGCGGCGAGCGCGTGTGTCATCTCCATCTGGCAGCGGGCACCGACGCCCCACCGTTTGCCCGGCTGGCGGATGGCGGCCAGCTGACCGGTCTCTCGGCGGAGCGGGCCGATCGGATCGGCGTCGAACAGTTGATGGGCTCCGCGTTTGTGAGCGACGTCGTCACGACGCGGGCGGGTGACGGGCCTCTGACGGTGCAGCTTCGCCACCATGTCCGCGCGTTTTTTCAGGGCAATCGTTTTCTGCTCGAGCCCCTCGTACGTCACGTCGCTGGACGTGTCCCGTCGGGACCAGTCGTGGACTTGTACGCCGGCGTCGGGCTGTTTGGACTGGCGCTGGCGGCGGCAGGCCGTGACGGCATAACGCTCGTAGAGGGCGACCCGGTGAGCGGAGCCGACCTGGCCTTCAACGCAGAGCCATACGGACCGCGGGTCAGCGTGGTCAGATGCAGCGTTGAGAGATTTCTGCTGGGGACGGGCCCACCGGATACCACTGTTGCCACAGCGGCACGCCGTACCGTCACTGCGGCCACGGTCATCCTCGATCCGCCGCGCACCGGGATATCGAAGGATGCGCTCAGGAGCCTCGTACGGGCACAGCCCGCTCACCTTGTCTACGTGTCGTGCGACATCGCAACGCTCGCGCGCGATGCACGCGCGCTCCTGGATGGTGGCTATGCGCTTGACGGCGTCACTGGCATCGATCTGTTTCCCAACACTGCGCATGTGGAGACGGTCGCCAGCTTCACGCGGTCGAAGACTTTCACGGGCTGCTAGGCTGCCGCTCCCGTCTACATCCGCGGAGGGACCGAGATGCCCATCAGGTCCAGGGCACGTGTCAGCTGGTCGCGAAGGTAAATCACGGCGCCCGCCCTCCAACGGCGGACGTCGTCGCGCTCTTCGTTCAGAATCTGCGACCGATGGTAGAAGGCGTTGAACGCCTGGGCGAGCGAGAACGCGTACTTGGCCAACACCGAGAACTCCAGCGTGCGGATCACCTGCTCCACAATCTCGTCGAGGCGCGAGGCCTCCAGCACGAGGGCCCAGACTTCGTAACTGCCGTTATCGCCCACGATTTCTGCGGCGGGGAGGTCCTTGAGCGAAGCCAGTAGCGCCGCTTCGGTCAGTCCGTCTCGTTGCAGCAGCTTCTGGAAGATGTTGTTCGCGCGCACAACGGCGTATTGGATGTAGGGCCCGCTCTCACCTTCGAAACTGAGCGCCTCTTCAAGGTCGAAGACGATGACCTTTCCCCGCGAAAACTTGATCAGAAAGTAGCGGACAGCCGCGATGCCGATCATTCGGCCGATGCGCTCCGCCTCGCCGTCGTTGAGTTCGGCGTTGCGCGAGGCCACTTCGCGGCTCGCGTTCCCCATCAGCGTGTCCAGTAAGTCGTCGGCTTTGACGCCGAGCCCCTTGCGTCCGGAGACCTCGACGAAGGGGCGTTTGGCGTCGTCGGACTCGGGGTCGGGCGCATGTCCGAGCTCGCGCGCGGTAGCGTGAGACAACGCCACCATCTCGTACGAGAAGTGATGCGAGTGCTCGGCGCCCTCGGGGTGTCCGGCGGCTACGAGTGCTTGCTTGAGCAGCTTCTGTAGATACGCCTGTCGGACGTCGATGACGTTGTACACGTAGGCCGCGCGTCCGAAGGGCGGATGATCCTCATTGCCGCCAGCCGCACAGGTCGCCCAAAGCGGCGTCCGAGGGTCGTCGACGAACACGCGATACCGAAAGTCCCGGCCGAGTAGGCCCAGCTTCCAGAACTGATACGCGATGTCCTTGCCGACGTAGGTGACGACGCCGTTTGAGCGAACGATGACCTTCTCCCGTTCCGACACGCTCTCGGACTCGGGTTCCAGCCCTGACTCCTCGCCATCCTCAATGGCCATCACCCAGCATCCTGCGAGCCGGCCCTCGGACTGGAGGTACACCGCGCCGCTGGCTTTGAGCACCTCGAACGCTTGGGCCCAGAACTTTAGCCGGAGAATGTCGCCTTCCCAGGTCAGCAGGTCGTAGTCCACGTTCATCCGCGCCATGGTCTTCAGGTGATAGCGGACGATGCGATCGGCGACGAATTCGGCGATGGCAGCCGCGTCGCTGCCGCCACGCTCAATGTCGTGCAGCGTCGCCGCACGGTGCGTGAGCCGCTCCTGGTCTCCGCCGTACCACTCAGTGACCTGCGAGTAGAGATCCCAGCAGTAGTAGTCGAAACGCGTCGAAGCAGCGATGGCGCGAATCTGATCGAGCGTCTTCTCCTGGAGGATTCTGAAGCCGACGACGACGTCGGCGACCTGAACGCCCGTGTCATCGATGTAGTTCTGCACTTCGACGGGAACTCCGCGGAACCGAAGTACCCGGACGAGCGTGTCGCCAAGAGCTGAGTTGCGCAGATGGCCGATGTGCGCCGCCTTGTTGGGATTGATCGCCGTATGTTCGACAATCGCCTTGGCCGCCGCCGGCGCGACGACGTTGGCGCCCGGCGCCAATCGGCTGAGCAGAAACCCGCGCCGTTCGAGAAAGAAGTTCAGATAGCCATTGGGAGCGGCCACGACCTGCCTTACACCGTCCAGAGTTCCGAACGCCTCCGCGATTTCCTGTGCAATGGCACGTGGTGCCTGCCGCAGCCGGCGCGCCAGTTCAAACGCGATTGGTGTGCCCAGATCGCCAAGTTCCCGATTCGGCGGGTACTCCAAGACCACGAGAGCGGCGTCTGAAGGGGCGAGCGAATAGAGGCTAGACAGCAGGCCGGTCACGTGCGCGCGGATGCGTTCTTGAACGGGCAGGATCATGGGTGTATAGGCGTTGCGTGTTTGCGATTGAGGTTTTGCTGCAGTACGCTTTTTACGTCGCGTGTGAGTGCCGGTTCATCGTGTGCGCGCCTGTGTATAGTCGTCTGGCGTGTTGATATTTACCAGTAGCCGACCATCGTGATTGTACGGCGCCAGTTGCTTCGGCCCCAGTTCTTTCACCGTCAGATCCGAAAGTGCGTCGTTGACGCGTAGCTCGCCGGCCGTGATCCGGCCGAGTAGATGTCCGGCAACCCGTCGTGCGTACGACGCGCACAGCGGATGACGACCGTGTTCGTCCCGCGGCACCACAACATCGGCATCGCGGCCCTGCTCTGCCAGATACGTCAGAAACGGCGGATTCAAGAACGGCATATCGCAGCCCATCACCAGTACTTGTTCCGTCGGCGCGTCCATGAGCGCCGTGTAGAGACCGCCCAATGCTCCGGCGCCAGCGATCCGATCAACGACCAGCCGGGCGCCTCCGACCCGACTTCTCGATCGATCGCTCGCCACGATCAGGATGTGTGGGGTGAGGCCGTGCAGCAGTGATAGCTGCTGCTCGAGGATCGAACTCGTGCCGACGACCAAGGCACTCTTGTCGAGGCCGCCGAGTCGCCGGGCCTGTCCGCCCGCCAGGATGGCCGCTGTCCAGGAAATACCCCCATTAAAGCATGATTGAGACGAGTATCGGACGACTGCTCGTGGCGAGCCTGCATCAGGCGATTGCGGATCTTCTGCCAACGCGGCTCGAATTCTACGAGGAGTGGCTGACCCCGGCCGGTCTGCGGGATGGTCGGATCGGTCTGGCACCGCTGGCCGCGGTACTCAGCTTCTTGCGCCGTGAGGGGAAGGCCTATCAGCTCGTATCGGCGCGCGCCGGGGAGTACACCGCCGAGTGGGTGTTCGCCGACCTGTCGTCATTCATGCGCGGCGTGATCAAGGCGGCGCCGCCGGCCATCCGAGCCCGCCTGGTGATCCGGGTGGCACGTGCCGTGGTTCGCCGAACGTACCGGACCAGCAGGGCCAACGTCCGATGGCGCAGGGGTAGAGGATCGGTGCGCATCCGGGCCTCAATTTTTTGCGGTGTGCGGGACACCGTTGAGGCGCCCCTGTGCGAATTTTACGCGTCAGCGATCCGCCGTTTGATGTTGCTCTTCTCGCTTATTGCTGAGGTAGAGACCGAACGGTGCCTCGGGACTGGGGGCGCGGACTGTCTGATGCAGGTGACCGTCCGACCAACAGAGGTGGCAGGCGATCAGGGCGGAGATTGACGCCGACTCGCGCGAGACGGAATGGCGCGGGGGATCGGGTCGTGCTAAAATGTGCAGCACCTAAACCATGCCGGATGAAGCATTTCGGGATATTCAGCTAAAGGGTAAGCAGCTCGTCTTCCTGTTTATGGCCGCCACCGTGGTGGCCGTCGTCGTGTTCCTGTGTGGCGTGATGGTGGGTCGAGGTGTGCAAGGATCGGTCGTCGGATCCGTCGAACAAGCCAGTTTTTATCCCGGCGCGGCTGAGCAGGATCTATCGCCCGCTCGGGTGGCCTCAACGGATGGCAACGCCCCGATCACAGCCCAGGAGACGCTGACCTACCCGTCGTTACTTGAAGATCCGGAACCGCTTACGGGATCGCTCGCGCCAGCGGTGGAGCCTGCGACGACTGTGTCAGAACCGGTCGTCCTCGCGCAGGCCGAACCTGGCTCACCGCAAGCTGAGCCGGTCGTCGCGCCGCCGCCGGCTGCTGCGAGCGAGGCCGCAGCAGGAGCGGCACCGCGACCCGCCCCCGCGCCGGCTGGCCCGCCGCCGCCGGCAGCTGTGCCGCCCGTTGCCAATGCTGGCGCCACGCTTGCTGAGCCACCCGGTTCGGGTTTCGTGGTGCAGGTGGCCGCGGTTCGCCAACTCGCCCAGGCCAACGCGATCGCAAGCGGACTGAGCGCGAAGGGCTACCCAGCGTTTGTGACGGTGTCAGGACCCAATTTCCGCGTTCGCGTTGGGAAATACACCGACCGCCGCGAGGCGGAATCCGTGGCTGGCCGGCTCGAGCAGGAAGAGCGGTTCAAGCCCTGGATTACCCGGTAGCGATTACCGCCAGACACTAGTCGGGGACGGCGGGTGCGCAGATATTCCCCTTCGCGTCCCAGCTGTCGACACGTACCCGGGTGATGCTCGTCGATTGGATCCAGGGTTGGGGTAGCGCGTCAGCCCAACGGTCCGCGACCAAAGTGTTGTAGCCTGACCTCCTTGGCCTTCCCTCTCGCCCTTCTGTCCGGTGTGTTGCTCGCGCTCAGTTTTCCGAAGTTCGGCCACCCCGCGTTCGCCTGGATTTCACTCGTTCCGCTCATGATCGCGCTAAGCGGCTGGCGCGGCCGGGCCGAGCCACTGCCGGGCCAGCCCCCGCTTCGGGCCTTCCTGTTGGGGCTGACGACCGGAGCGTTGTATTTCGTCGGCACGATCTACTGGACCGGTGCGGTTGTCGGTACGTTTGGCGGACTCGCCTGGCCCGTCGCGCTGCTGGCGGTGTT
>Ga0209403_10005130_pt1 | contig 13822 bp, 11 predicted proteins | sample ArcticOcean_MG_C_8_FD_187440 | JGI IMG/M metagenome (GOLD analysis project Ga0209403, IMG submission 187440) | Marine microbial communities from western Arctic Ocean - ArcticOcean_MG_CB11_86 (SPAdes) (version 2) | ecosystem: Environmental > Aquatic > Marine > Oceanic | place: Arctic Ocean... | reverse complement strand
AGATCAACGCCACCCAGGCCATCTTCGTTGTAGTCACCATCGCCATCATTATCAATTCCTTCAGAATACAAAACGAACGAGGCAACTTTACCTTCTAAAGGCTTAGGTGTAATGTTCAATCGTGGCTCGTCTTGGTCAACCAAATGCGTTGCTTTTTCCAAGTCAGGAACGCGCATCATAGTTATAAGCCCATCACCATTTAAATCCTCGACTCCATCTTCGTCTTTCATACCATCGTGATCGTTGTCCGAAGGAGTTAGATTTCTACGTTGTTCGTTCTGGATAGGATTGAAATAAAAACTCGCAGCGTCAGGGTTTACCTGAGGAATGACATACAACTTATGTGTTTCAAGAAGGGGTTTAGAACTTTCTGCGTCCATTGCAAGCACGGAAGTGACTATATCTATCGCGACTTCAGTTCCCAACAAATGATCGCCGTCAATCCCAGCAACAAGGAGAATCGCACTACGATCATCGATCGGTGTATCTCCTTCTCGTGCGATTTGCATACATTGGATTGGTACTCCGCCGCCTGAATAGCCAATAGTCGTCGTTGTCACCGCCTCGTGTGTATCGGCAAGGAGCATGACTTGCGAAGAAATTTCACTTGGAGTTCGCCAAGCCCTGTCTGGTTCTGTTTCAATTTCTTGTACCGCAAACATAAAAGTTGAAAGTAGACAAAATAAAATCATCGGGGATACGTCCTTTGTGTAGCGTTAGGTAGATTGCGCGGTGAATAGTATAGAGCCAATTTTGTATGAACTCCACGCTGCGAGAATGCCAAATACATTACTTAAGATAATGTACATAAGAACTTGGCGGATTCGCCCATCTTCAAACAAATTTATGGAATCGATCGCAAATGTAGAAAATGTGGTGAATCCACCCAGTACACCCACGAGTAAGAGTAAACGAAGAAACTCTCTATGTTGCCAGAGGGGGCCAATGAGAAGAGCAGTTATAAATCCTATAAGTGCGCAACCAATAATGTTGACGAGAAGTGTTCCAAGTGGAAAATCAGATGAGGTCAATGATTGTCCAAGGTTTGCTACAAAGTAGCGGAGAAGGGCACCGATGCCACCTCCAACGGTCACGGCAAAAAATGTAGAGAACTCCATAAACGCGCCCGGCAGGATTCGAACCTGCGACCTTCGCTTTAGGAAAGCGATGCTCTATCCAACTGAGCTACGAGCGCTGAAGTGTGGATTATATGGGACTCCCCCAATACTGGTACGCCCTATGTACAGCGAGTGCGTATTCGTGATTGTTTTTGTGCCATGGCTTGGTGGCTATAAAGGGGCTGTCCCCTAAACCTTGTGTTACAAAGTTACTGCTTGGGTAGTCCCTTACAGTTCTTCTTCGCGAAGTCGAATAATAATTTCGCGGACTGCGCGCATGACTCTGCTTTTTGCATGTCGGATGGATTCCGGCGTCATACCAAGTCGTTCACCCGCTCTTTCAGCGCTCATGCCACGACGACCGTAGAGTTCAAACGCCTCCCAAGTTTTGGGTTCAAACTTTGGCCTAGCTTCTGTCATCGCTTCTGAAAGAAGATGTTCTGCCCACTCCCGATCGAATGCTGCTGCAAGTTCATCGCGTGGATCTTCTGCAACGCGCATGCCGTGCGTGTCTAAATTTTTCTCTCTTTTTTTTCTATACCTCTGGCGAATCGCGTTGAGCGTGATTCGTTTTAAGTAGCCACGAAATCGACCCTTGCTTGGGTCGTATTCGAACTTGTCTGCAACTCGGAAAAAGTTGAATAAAACGGTTTGCATAATATCGTCGGCTTCACTTGATGGAAGGCCAGCATTTCGAGCGAATCCACAAATGATTGGACCATATCGATCGACAAAAATCCCCCAGCCCATTTCTCTATTCACCGTTTCGTTAGATTTGAGTTGCAAGAGCAAATCCATATTTGTTTCATACCGACCATTTACGGTTCGGACGAGAGTTGGTATATCGTCGCCTCTTTCGTCGAGCGGAGCCTTGTCCAATTCCTCAACCATCTCCTTGTTGAGACAAATATCTTGCTCGCCGATTCGAATTAAAAATTTCCATGGTCCAATTTGGATTAAATCATCGTTGCTAAGTTGGACTTTTTCTCCGGACTCCATTCGTATGGTATTGAGATAGGTGCCACTTCTACTCTCTAGATCTTGTAATGACCAATGGCTATCCTGGAAAACTAGCTTTAAGTGTTGCCTCGAAACATATCGGTTTGCCAATTGAAAAGAACACTCGGGACTACGCCCCAGAATGAGCTCTTCTTCGGGCGCTGCACTAATTAAAGGCAGTTGTTTGCCGTGAATCTGATTCAATACCAGCATATTTGGATGTTCTGATATATTCATACTCTGCTGATTATTCTCTAAAACTGTGTCCTTAATGGCCTTAAATTACCGAGTTTGCAATTTTTTTATGTTTTGGTTCAGAATTAGGTGTTATTGTAGTATTTATATAGAGTGTTTAGCTAAAAATTTCTAAAACACCCCGAATTATGACAAAAAGCGATTTTCCAACTGATCCCCATGCTGAAACCATCGGTCTTCCCAGTGATGACTCTGGTAAGGGGAGTGTTCCAGAGCCAGGAAAATTTGTTACAGCTGGCATGCCTTCGGAAATTGGTCGGTATAAAATTCTCGGAATCATAGCCAGCGGTGGCATGGGCGTTGTGTATGAAGCAATGCAAGAAGCGCCCCGAAGACGTGTTGCATTGAAAATTATTAAGGCAGGTGCAGCAAGTGAAATGGCTCTGCATCGATTCCAATTTGAAGCGCAGACCCTTGCAAAGTTAAGCCATCCAAATATTGCTCAAATTTTTGAAGCAGGTACATGGAAAAGTGAAAATGGAGATGTCCCATTTTTTGCAATGGAGTATATCCCGGGCGCACGAGGAATTGTTGAACATGCGCAAAAACGTGATTTATCAATTCAAGATCGACTTGAACTGTTCCGTAAGATTTGCGACGCGGTACACCACGGTCATCAAAAGGGCGTAATCCATCGCGACTTGAAACCAGATAATATTTTGGTTGATAATCAAGGTGAACCTAAGATTATTGACTTTGGTGTTGCAAGAGCTACCGATGCGGATCTTGCTGTGACGACGATGCAAACAACGATGGGACAGCTCATCGGTACGCTGCAGTACATGAGTCCTGAGCAATGCGATGCTGATCCAGACCGCATAGACACACGTAGTGATGTGTATGCTCTTGGAGTAATTTTATTCCAATTGCTTTCAGGGAAATTGCCGTATGACCTACGAAGGCAAGCAATTCATGAAGCAGTTCGCATTATTAAGGAGCAACGTCCAGATTCGCTTGGGACAATTAGCTCAACCCTTAAAGGTGACATTGATACGATTGCGTTGAAAGCAATGGATAAGGATAAAGAGCGACGGTATCAATCCGCTGCTGAACTTGCCAATGATATTCATCACTATCTAAATAACGAACCAATCATTGCTAGACCGCTAAGTGTTGGATATCAAGTACGTTTGTTTACGAAGAAATACAAGCGAACATGCGCAGCGGTGCTTATGTTAGGAGTTTCAATCGTTTTAGGAATTGTTGGAACTACTTGGGGAATGATTGAAGCTAATACACAAAAGGGGATTGCTCTTGAGCAAAGAGACATTGCGGAAGATCGATATAACGAAATTATTGATTTCGCAAGCGAATACACGGGCAGTTTTTATGCTGGCATTGTTAAATTGAGGGCGGGCTTGCAAGTTAGAAAATTAGTTCTCGATTCAACTCTACGACATCTCGATGAACTTGAGAAAACCGCTGGTTCAACGGAACAAATTCGCAACCTACGAGCGAACACCTACAGATATTACGCGGCATATTATGGTGGAAATAGTTCTGCAAATCTTGGTGACCTAGAGAAAGCAAAGCTTCAATACACTAAAGCACTCTCCATTTATAACGAATTGATTAGTGAAGGATTGACCAAATATCACTATCCAGCTGCCGTAATTTATTATCGAGTTGGTGGTTTACACCGGGACTTTCGTGAGTACACAGAAAGTATCGCTCACTTAAAGAAAGCGACAACTTCCCTAGGCTTGTTTTTTAAAGATCACCCCAATGACGCCAAAGGACAACGGGTAGAGGGTTTAATAAATATGTCAATGGTGGACACTCTTGTTAAAGTAGATCCAGATCAAGCGAGGGTTGCGCTCGAAGGCCTTGTTGCATCCAGACGAGAAAAATCTAGACGATCGCCCGAGGATTTAATTGCATTACGTGATTATGCAAACATCCTCCAACGAGAAGCGAATGCCGATTTAAAGGAAGGCAACTTTGATAGTGCGGTTATTGTTTTCCAAGAAGCAAGAGATATCTATGCCAACCTTGTAGAACGAGAGCCAGGAAATGGTCAGGCCCCACGTGATGTAGCTTGGGTTGAGTATTTTCTTGGAAAAGCAATGGTCAATGGAGGCAATGTTGACAGAGGCCTTGATAGGATTGAAGTTGGCTTAGAGCTTCTTAAGGATTGCTGTATTGCAAGTCCAAACGATTCTCGTCCAAGGAGGGACGTTGTTCAGTACACCGATGAATATGTAAATTTTTGTGAAGAGATGAAACAGTTACAAAGGGCGGAGTTGGTTATTAGAAGCATCCTTGTAGATATTCAACCAATTGTCGAGCAAAACCCCGACAATTACGCCCTTGCAGAGATGTTTTCTACTGTAAAGAGCTACCTGATAGAGGTAGAAAAAAATAATTCCTCGGTTGAATAACACCTCTTTTTGGGGCAAAAACGAGATAAAAATAAAAAATCGGGAAATGGAGTTCACAAAACCGGTGATGTAGGATAGTTGGTATTGCAAGGATAATAAAAAAACAAAAACAAACGAACCTTAGAAAACAGAACTCGTAATAACAGAAACCTTCTCTCTCTCCTCCTCCTCTCCTAATTTTCTCTCTCCCCATCTCTCTCCCTCTCTCTCTCTAAATTTCTCCTCAAGAAATAACAAACCCCCTAGCATCGCTAGGGGGTTTGTTGATTTATATGGTGTTGTATCTAACTTTAGTTACTTGAGAAATTCGTTTTAAACTGTTCTTTAAGAGATACGATTCCTTGTTCATCACCGATGATGGTGAGTTGGTCGTGTTCTTCAAGTTGTGTACTTCCTCGAGGTATAACCATGTGACCCCTACGGTGAATCATTGCGACAAGGCAATCTTCAGGGAAAAGCAGACTCCGAATTGGTGCTCCAATGAGCGGTTCAGTGCTTGTTCCGACTTCAAGTCGAAGTGCCATAAATCGGTCCTCCCTAAGCAAGATTTCTTTTAATTCTTGATTTGTTGAAGCGGATAACCACTTTGCCATAAAACCTTCTTGGTCTACGTGACCTGCGAGTTGTGCAAGCAATCGTAGATGTTGCGAAGGATCTGACTCTGGGCTTACTAAGAAGAAGATTGCGTGAATGGCTTGTTCCTCATGCTGCTCACCAAAAACATCTCCAATGTTAATGGAAATACCTTCTCGGCTTCTTGCAATTACCATGAGTGGTTGTTCAATATTTGGCACTCGGAGGTGTGGTAGAGCGACTCCACCGGTTACAGGCGTTGCTCCAACTCGAGTTCCCTCTAGAAAACCATCAGAAAGTGCTGTTGCAGTTGTGGGAAGCAGTGCTGAGAGTTCTTCCGCTGCTGAAGAAACGATATCCTCAAAAGACGCTCCAGCGGGTACGTCTATTACTCTTGATTTTGCGACGATTTCATCAAAGGGATCGTGTGCTCGCAGACCTTTTTCTTTTAGGATTCCACGTAATTCGGCATCGAGTGCGACAAACCTTTTTCTACCAAGTCGTTCAAATATGTGGTAAATAGCACCGTAACGATCGACGCGTTTTCTTGCATATATGAAGTACCAAACAACTCCTACAACAACAATGCCAGAAGAGAAGATGATTGGTAACCAACCCATTACACCAATAATTAAAATGCAAGACAACGCACCAACGATTTGGAGCCAAGGATAAAATGGGGCGCGGAATCCTGGATCATACGAATCAAGTTTTGCTTCTCGCATCACAATTACAGACATGCAAAGGAGGGCGAATATGAGTAATTGGAATGCACTTGCTAATTTTGCAATTTTCAATGGGTCTAAAAAGAGGATAGCAACAATTATTAAACCAGAAGAAATGATTATTCCAATAATCGGAGTTCCCTTTTCATCCACTTTTCGCAGTGAGGCGGGGAGTAGATGGTCGCGACTCATCGCAAGTGGATAACGAGAAGCACTCAAAATGCCAGCATTTGCGACGGATAGAAAAGCGAGAATAGCTGCAATAGCCATAACATAAGCGCCAGTCGTTGAGCCAGTGATTGCAGCGGCAACAGTCGAAACAGGCGTTAAATTGATCTTACCATCAACGAGAGAAAGACCCTCAGTGCCACTTACACCGACCATGACGAGCAATCCAACAATGTACACAGTGATTGCCGTACCGATTGCTAGAAAAAGTCCAAGGGGTAAGTTTCGCTCAGGGTTTTTGATTTCTCCTGCAACGCTGATTACTTTTGTGACGCCTACGTAACTTATAAATACTAACCCTGCAGCTGACAGGATATTTTCTGAGCCTTTGCCTAAGAAGTTAGAAAAATTGGCTGGTCTAATTTGAATACTCCCGGCAACTAAGAACCAACTTAATAATGCAAGGAGTAGGACAACGAGAATAATTTGGAATGAAGTTGTTTTCTTTGCTCCAAGTAGATTGAGCCCACCAAAGAAAACAACAAGCACAAGTGCGATAAGCGTAAAGAGAGTGTCGCTGGTTCCTTCTGGGAAAAATAATTGGAGGTACGCAGTCATGCCTACCAGTGCAAACGAAGTTTTTAGGAGAAGGGCTAGCCAAATCCCAAGTCCTCCAATGGTACCTACCATTGGACCAAGACTTCTGTCTAGAAAATAGTAAGCTCCGCCAGATCGTGGCATAGCAGTGCCGAGCTCGATTTTGCTGAGCATTGGAGGGATTAAAAGCAAACCGGCAATTAGGTAGGCAAGGACTACCGCTGGGCCAGCAATTTGAGTCGCATAACTTGGCAAAAGGAAAAACCCGCTGCTCAATGTTGCGCCGGTTGCAAGTGCAAAGACGCCAAACAAGCCAAGATGTTTTTTTGTTTTAGGTATTATCGCCATGACTACGGTTCTATTATGCACGATTACGCCAAAGCGTGCATCCAGACTCGCCGGAGGCGTTCTTATGTGTGTGGTCTGGTCATAGCAGCAAAGTCGAGGTACCCATTGAGTTCCTCATCGCTGAGTAATTCTTTTCGGAGAACTATCTCACGTATGGTCTCGCCCGTCTTGAACGCTTCTTTTGCTAGTTTTGATGTTTGGTCGTAGCCAATAACTGGGGCAAGGATTGTGCCCACCATTAAACTCTGTTCGACGAGCCCCTCTGCAATTTCTTTATTCACTTCAAGGCCCTGAATCATCTTCTCATCGAGAATACTTGCAACACCCGAAAGCAGCATAATAGATTCAGTCAGGCGTTCTGCAATGACAGGCATACACAGGTTCAATTCTAAGATTGAGCCAATCCCACCACTTGCAGCAGTTGTAATTGCAACATCATTCCCAACAACTTGACAAAAGACTTGCATTGCAGATTCACAGATAACAGGATTCACTTTTCCGGGCATAATTGAAGAGCCTGGTTGTGTTGCAGGAAGTGTTAATTCAAAGAGTCCGCATCGGGGTCCAGAGCCCAACCATCGAATGTCATTTGCAATTTTTGAAATGCTAATCGCAATTGTTTTTAATTCACCGTGCGCCTCTACGACACAATCTCTGGTTGCTTGCGCTTCGAAGTGATTGTCCGCTTCCTTGAAGGAGACGCGCACTTCTTTTGTTAGTTCTCTACAAACTATAGAAGCGAAACGAGGATGTGTGTTGATGCCCGTGCCAACAGCGGTGCCTCCGATGGGCATGTTTTCAGCTAGACGAATCATCGCTCGTTCCGCACGCCTAATCCCATACGCAATCGCAGATTCATATCCAGAAAAAATCTGCCCCATGCGAATTGGTGTTGCGTCCATCAGATGGGTCCGCCCAATTGTTACAATTTTGTCCCATTTTTTTGTTTTTGTTTTTAAACTTTTCCTTAGACCCTTCAGGGAGGGGATGAGGGATTCCCGCAACTCCATACATGCAGCAATTTGCATTGCAGTAGGAAACGTATCATTGGATGACTGCCCCATATTTACATGGTCATTGGGATGAACAGCATATTTTGAATTCGCTGCCTTATTCGCCAATCGAGAAATCACTTCGTTCATGTTCATGTTTGTCGAAGTGCCTGATCCAGTTTGGAACACATCTATTGGAAAATGTTCCATCATGCCATCAATGCGTTCTGGATTGCTTAATGCCTCCATCACATCGTTACACGCATCGACAATGAATTTCGACCTTTTTTGATCTAGGAGTTTCAGTTTTGTATTCGCTACAGCAGCAGCACGTTTGAGTAGCGCGAAAGCATATATGATTTCGGGCGGCAAGCGCCTTCCAGAAACTGGAAAATTAAGTACGGCGCGCTGCGTAGATGCTCCGTATAAAGCGTGGGAGGGTACTTCCATTTCACCCATAGAGTCTCGTTCAATGCGCATTCGTTTTGGTTTGGAAGTCATTTTTATACTCTCGTTCTTATGGGGTTTCTATTGTGGGCTCATTCTTTTGAGAAATGTCTAGGAGTGTCATTTGTTCGGGAGTGAGTAGGTCACGAAAGCGTTGGACAATCTGTTTTTTGATTACGTTTGCTGCAGTAGGATCAGAGTTCACGACCTGCTCCCATTCGGTTATCCAAAGGGATGGTTCAGGCCTTGCATCAGCAGCAGCATCCCACGCTGAAGCATTGATGGCTGTGGTGAATAGAAGAGTAATCAAATCATCGTCGAGGGGGGATTCGTAATCAATATCGAGAGTATCGAGTAATTGCAACGCTTCAACATTATCGCCGCCGTCAACCATAAGGGGGACGGCTCTCCTTGCGATAGCTTTTTGGGCGGCTTTACTTTTTTCGGGTGCATTTTTCCAAACATCACTTAAAATTGAAAGTCGAAGTTCGTCTAATTTCAGACGTTTAAGCATGTCATCAGCACGAAGTAAGTCCCTTGTATTAAGTGATGACGCAATCGAAAATGCAGCAGCATCCCAGTCTGGTTCATTTTCTTTTCGTAGACTGAGAAGTTTGATAAAAGAATCTATGTCAACATTTTTTTGTAATGCGCTTAGTGCGTACATGTACATCAACGAATTGTCAGCTCTCTCGATGAGAGGCTCTTCAAAACCTGCGTATGCAAAACCCTTCGCAACCGAAATCTGTATAGATTCGTCTGGATGATCAAGCATGTTGATTAGGCCGCGTTTATTTGAATCGCTTTCAAGCATAGCTTCAAGAGTTATCAGAGCTGGCGACTCACTTTTTTGTCTTGATTTCAAAACAATTCTTAGGATTTTCCTTTGTGTTTTATCCGTCACCTCATTGTTATTGAGCAAGAATATTAATGCATTTGTTGCGGCACCATCTGGGTTCTGTTGCATACGATCGATGGTGGGCTGGATTGCTTTTGAGTGAGAATTAGTTTGAAAAAATATGAGTTCTTGTTCGACAACGTCTAAGTTAGTTTCATTTGCCATTACATTGGCAACATGTTCTGCTAGACCGACCACATTAATTTCGGGGAGAATTTTTGAAGCTGCTAAGCGTACAGAAGGGTCTTCGTCGATAAGGCGATCGACGACGAGTTGCAACTCTTCCTCAGTTGCTTCACCATCTCGTAAGAAAACTCCAACACGTTCTATTCCAAAAATACGAATCTCATACATGGGGTCGCCAAGAACATCAGGTAATTGTTCGTGTTGATATTCTGAGGAAATTAGCGGCCAATATTTTTCGTACGTGTCTACGATTCTCTGGCGTAGGCCTTCAACATCGTTGTTGGTTTTTGTGTTTTTATTATCTGCTTTTATGAGCAGTCTATTTTGGGAGCTATTTTGCTGGGGAGTTTCACAGCCAACGATAAGGAATACGCAAAGCGAAGTGATAATCAAGGATATGTTGGGTCTGATAAATTTAAACATGGATTACTAGGCAGTGTATTCGATTATGGACAAAAATAAGGTGCTACTGCGTGACCCATTTTACGTTTCAATGTACAATAATTGGTCGTATGAATAACTGGCAAGATGCTGAACAATTTGCTGACAACGCCCTGGACATGTTTGAGCATGGTCGTTGGAGCGAGGCTGAAATAGAACTGCGCAAAGCGCTTGAAATTGACCCAGATCAAGGTGATTGGCACTTTAATCTTGGTCTTACGCTTGAGCGGACGGAACGGGACGCAGAAGCACTTTCGAGTTTTGAGCAAGCATCGCGCCTTCTTGAGGATGCAATTGATCCAAAGCTTGCAGCGGGTGCGACCTGCATCCGTCTTGAACGATACGACGACGCAATTGGATGGTTTGAAAAGGTCTTACGCCTTGAAGCATCGGTCGAACCTGCTTGGGCGATGCTTGTCGGTGCTCATGCATCAAATAATGACCACGAAGCAGCAGAAACTTCTTTCTATATGGCGCAAGATGCACTAGCACAGCCCAGTGCAAATGTTCTTGTCGCAATGAGTGGAAGTTTACTCACAAGGAATTTAGCGGAACGAGCAATATGGTGTGCTCAAGAGGCAATGAAATTGGACCCAGAAGTGCACGGTGGCCGACTCCGTTTGGCTGGCGCCTTAGTTGCTGCAGGCCAAGGTCAACGTGCATCACAAATACTATTGCAAGAACTTAGAGAAGATCCAGGAAACGTTCAAGCATTGCTTCTTCACGCGGATGTTCTTGCCGATACAGGCCGAGCGGGCGAAGCGCTCATTAAATTACATCGAGTTTTGGAACTAGAACCTGCGAATGTTGATGCGCACATCCGTGCAGGAGAGTATGCAATGGATGAGCAAAGGTGGGAAGAAGCTTTCATTGCTTGGGGATTAGTGCGTAGGCTTCAACCAAACCATAAGAGGGCTTGCTTGCACTTAGCCCAGACTTTACTTGCCATGCAGCGACCAGCCGCAGCTCGACCACTTTTGCAGGAATATATTGATCGAATGGATAGCTCGCATCCCCGTGAAGAAAAACTTCATGTGGCAGAATTATTACTCGGTGTTGGTGAACCGGTTATGGCGGTCGCATTATTAGAGGAGTTGCGCTCTTCATTTGAGGAGAATGATTCTTTACAACTGAAATGCCTTCGTATTCTTGCGGTCTCGTTGTTTGCGAGCGAAAAAATTGATGAAGGCGCTGCAGTAAGTAGAAAAGTTCTCAGGATTGATCCGACGTGTATTTCCTCGATGCACAATCTTGCTCTAGCAGCGGTGAAAAACAATCGATATCGAAGTGCTTGGGGTTGGGTGAAGCGGGGGCTTCGTCAAGATCCATTAGATAATGACTTGCGCCGACTCCGTTCCCGTTTAATTTGGGAAGGGATAGGCAAGTACATCAAAAAGTACCTACGCAAGCGTAGTTAATTGAATCAAAAATTAAAGAGTGCCGGAGGTGAATGGAAGCAGCGCCATGAAGCGAGCTCGTTTAATTGCTTGCGCAACCATTCGTTGTTCTTTTGCAGATGTTCCCAAGCGCTTTCGAGAGTATATTTTGCCGTTTGGCGTCATGAGTCGTCGTAATTCATCTGCTGATTTGTAGTCGATGTATTTACGATCTCGATTATCTGTTTTAAGATAGGTTTTTGCTTGTGGTCTGCTGTAGTCTCTGCTGCCCATAGTGCGGGTCCTTTCGTCTTGGATACGTTTGTAGCCCCAATACAATGGGGCGACGAGAACGAGGTATTGTACATCGACCTATTCCGCGGGGCAAGGGTCCCTAGAGGTATGGTATCCTGTGCTGTATGGGTCCAATCATTGGAATTACTGCCGACAAGAGCGAAAAACGTCATAGATTGGGTATTAGGTATGCAGAGTCAGTGAGCAGCGCGGGGGGCGTTCCTTTGATTCTTCCACCGATACTGAGTCAAATAGATCATTATTTAGAGGTTTGTAATGGTTTTATATTATCTGGTGGTGATGATCCATGCATGGAGCAGTGGGGTATCCCAACGCATGAGAACGCAACACCAGTGGCAAAAGAGCGTCAAGAGTTCGAAGTAGCTTTAGTCACTTCGTTGGCAAAACGACCGAATGTTCCAGTTTTTGGTATTTGCCTTGGTATGCAATGGATGGGTTTGCTTGCTGGCGGCACGCTTGAGCAAGATTTACAAGAACCACAAGCAACGTATCATGCGAGCGGTTCGCATGAAATTAGCGGTGAATTAGGTTCAGGGTTGGTGCACACTCACCATCATCAAGCTCTGACAGATTCAGGATCGCTCTCGATTGTCGCAACCTCGAGCGATGGTGTCATCGAGGCAGTTCGGGATTACTCCAGGTCTTGGTACGTTGGTGTGCAATGGCATCCAGAGAGAACTGATACCTTGCAACTTGGACAAGCGCTGTTTAATCAATTTGTCGAGGCCGCTGTGTTTGAAAAAGTAGAGAGTACATGACATTCCCATCACCAATCCAAGAATCACTGGATCAGTATTCGATTGACATCGAAGTTGCTAGCGAAGTTCCAACCAGAGAAGGTGCTGCCACTGGTACCTTTCAATCCAAAATAATGACGGAATTTTTACCGTGGGGTGACGATGGTTGTTTTGTGTTAGCGACAACAGGAGTTGTCGAACTTGAGTACGCAGCTATTCGAAAAGCAGTCGCGGTGTTTGATGCACCTTGTCGGGGCACAATTCAACTTACTGGTAGCGATCGTCTGGAATGTCTTGGACGCTTGACAACACAAAAAGTGGACGAGATGCAAGTTGGCGATACATTGCTTGCATTTGTTACGAGCAGAAAGGGAAGGGTCGTAGCAGATATCATTGTTAGAGTTTTTGAGGATAAAATTTTGCTTGATGTTGACGTCACGGTGGCGCAGCAACTTGTCGATCACATGTTGTCGTATATTGTGATGGAAAATGTGGCTATTGAGAATATCTCATCGTCTATGCATTGGTTTTGGTGCATTGGGCCTGAAGCAAATAAAATATCGATCGAGGATGGTCAAGTTCTCTCTTTACCTAATGCAGTATTGGGCATCGATGGAATTGCCCTCTTGGTCGAGACTAAGAATGCACATAAAGTTTGGGAAAATCTTGTGCAGGGCGGCTGTAAACCTGTTGGTTGGTTTGCATTAAATATGGCAAGAGTTGAAATGGGAGCACCGATCTTTTTAATCGATTTTGATACGAACAATTTGCCCCATGAGGCCAATGTACTTTCAAGCAGAGTTCGATTTGATAAAGGATGCTATTTGGGTCAAGAAATAATTGCACGTATGGAATCGCTTGGAAAACCTAAGCAAAAGTTAATGCGAATCAAAATGAAGTCTGACGATTTGCCAATTGCAGGTACGCAACTCTGGGCGAGTTCCGATGCAAGCGGGACACCAAGTGGTGTCGTAACCTCGAGTGCAATCAGCCCCCTAGGTGGCTCACTTCCTGCGGTGCTAGCAATGGTTGGAAAGAAAAACTATGAGGTGGGAACATCTGTTTTCGCCCATGTTGGGACAGAAGTAATGGAGGCATCTGTTGAAGCATTATGAGTGAGTGGCCTACATCAATTCAGATCATCGAAGTTGGACCTCGGGATGGCGGTTCAAAACGCGCGGTGGACACGGTTCGAACTTATCGACCTGATCCCATTGCGCCGCCTTACGCTGAGCATGGATTTCCCAATCAGGGATTCAAGGATCC
>Ga0209403_10005129_pt1 | contig 13825 bp, 11 predicted proteins | sample ArcticOcean_MG_C_8_FD_187440 | JGI IMG/M metagenome (GOLD analysis project Ga0209403, IMG submission 187440) | Marine microbial communities from western Arctic Ocean - ArcticOcean_MG_CB11_86 (SPAdes) (version 2) | ecosystem: Environmental > Aquatic > Marine > Oceanic | place: Arctic Ocean... | reverse complement strand
AGGTGGCCTAGGCGGTTCCGAGACGGCGGTGGTTCGGTGGAAAGGTGGCATTGCGACCTTGAGTCTGCCCACGGACAATCCACGCCAATCACTCAGCCAGCTCATCCACGTCGAAGGTGACACCTTCCGTAGCCGTGGCAACGATGGAGAATTAGGGGCCGAGGTCACCTTTGAGACCGACGCCCAGGGTCACGTGTTCAGGATGCGTTCCCCGCTCAACTATAGAACTCGCGTGAACTAGAAGTGACTATGTACCTACAGATAAAAAATTGATATAGAAAGACTTACAGTTCATGAGACATAGGATGTTTCATGCTATCACCCCTAGGAGTATTACTCATCCAATTTTGCCTAGCAGGCTTTGGTTTCAAATGAAATTGGGATCACACATGGACTTAGTCGCTTTGTTGTCATGTCTACTGATTTTAGTGGGATGCAGCAGTAAAACATCTAATGTCCCTGGGTCGATAGCACCTCCTAGGATTGAAAACTTTCTGGTTGAGACATTGTATGAAAAAGGAGGTACGCCTCTTATACTTCCCGAACCACCGAAATATTTGTCTGACCCGATCGTAGATTCGAAATGGTCCAGGCACCCGATAGTGTTGGGAATAACCAATGACTGGATCGACTATTGGACCGGCACGGGTACAGCAGAATTTTCTATTTATCTCGAGAGAATGGGACGCTATTCTGCACTCATAGATCTAAAGATTGAATCTCTAGGGTTGCCGGCTTCATTAAGGTATCTCCCAATTATAGAGAGTGGTTTTAGACCAGCAGCGACTAGTTCTGCCGAAGCTGGTGGTCTTTGGCAATTCATGAAAGCTACGGCCAGAGAAGTAGGCCTTCAAGTGGGTGAAATTATAGATGAGCGCAGAGATCCAGTCCGATCTACGGAGAAAGCGCTTGCTGTTCTAAGGGACCACTACGAACGTTTTAATTCTTGGCATTTGAGCCTAGCGGCTTACAATGCAGGCCCTTCTAGGGTATCTCGGTTATTGAAAGAGCATGCTCCACTGAGTCCTATGGGTGACAGTCTGTACTTGGTGATCCATCCTTTTCTTCCAAAAGAGACAAAAGAGTTTGTTCCAAAATTTGTGGCAGCAGCCACAATTGGACGAGCTCCAGTCCGATACGGTTTTACTCCATTACAGGAGTCCGAGGTGTTCTTTGATGAAGTCTTGCTGGCAGATATAACATCGGTTGATGTAATAGCTCGAGCCGCTGAAACCACACAAGAAGTAATCGAAGAAATGAATCCACAGCTCATTCGAGGTTTTACATCACCTGTGAGTGATACCCGAATTATGCTTCCATCAGGGAAAGGAGTAATTTTCAGAAGAAATTATCAACTAATTCCAGAAGATGAGAGATTTAGCACATTGGAGCACCAAGTAATTAGTGGGGACACTTTAGGTCATATCGCCTTGCGATATGGAGTGCCAGTCTCAGTGTTATTAGAGGCTAACCCCGGGGTGAAGCCTACAAGGCTCCAAATAGGTGATTGGCTCAAGGTTCCGGCTCAAAATTATTGATAACGACTGGTCTAAGATTTGTCGACTATTTTGAGTATTTCTTGTGCCAATGGTCTGATCCCAATAAAAATCAGGTGGTCGGCATCAACTAGAAGCTAAGGTCATTGTCGATTGGATAGATCAAATAGATATCTCGCCTTTCAAATATTGTGCTGTTCTTCCTCCGATCAACACCCTTTCCCCATGAAGTTCACAATTGAGATTGCCAGATCTCGGAGATAGCTGCTGAGCGGAGAGCTTTTCTTTCCCTAAAATATTAGACCAATATGGCATCATTAGTGTATGTGCTGAACCTGTCACGGGATCTTCATTTACCCCCGTTTGCGGGAAAAAACATCTCGAAACAAAATCTACTTGATCACCTGGAGCACTTACGATTAAACCTCTGGAATCCAGCTTAGATAGCTTCTCAAAAGAAGGGAAAATCTTTCTGATAGTATCTTCATCACTGAAAACAGCTAAGTAATCGTCTTTTCCTCTATAGATCTTTAGCGGGACAGCTCCGATTGCTTCGTTGATCTCTTTTTTTTCTTTGATTGGCCTAGGATTGTCTGCTGGAAAATCCAGATAAATGAGCCCTCCCTTTTTAAGTGCTTTCAGTTCACCGCTTCTAGAAGAAAATGAAACTTCCTCTGTGTCTTCAGAAAGATAAAAATCAAACAAGACTCGTGCAGTTGCTAAAGTAGCGTGTCCACATAAGTCCACTTCGACAGTTGGAGTGAACCATCGAATCGAAAATGGTGTTGACGACATATCAATGTAGGCCGTTTCTGAGAGATTGTTTTCCGATGCTATGGCTTGCATCACTTTCTCGTCTAAGGGATTATTGACTGGAATGACAGCTGCTGGATTTCCTCCAAAGACTTTGTCTGTAAAAGCATCAATTACAAAAATGGGTAGTATCAATCAATTGCCTCCACTCTCTGCGATAATACGTTGTACTTCCTTGAGTCCTTCTTCTTTCCATTGAGGTGAGACTGACCCGGTGGCTATACGAGCACCTAGGTAGAAAACCATTTTTGCTAACCGAGTCGTTTTTTCGACGTCGATTTTATCGGATTCATCAGAAGGCTTATGGTAGTCTGGGTGCTCCCCACCTGTAAAGAATATTGCCGGTATATCCTTGTTTATAAAATGTAAGTGGTCACTCCTAAAGAACAGTTGGTCTTCAGGCTCAGGGTCTTCGATCACAGTAATCCCCAACTCTGGATGTTCTCGGAGTACTTCATCTGTCAGTTCACCGAGGTTCGTGTACTGCTTGCCTACGCCTACTACGGTATCTGGTTGGGGGTCCCTACCCACCATATCTAAGTTGATGTTCATGATTATGTCTTCCAGTGGAACTGTAGGATTTTCAGAAAAGTACTTGGAACCCAAAAGTCCCTTCTCCTCTCCGCTCACTGCAAGAAATATTACGGACCTGGACAACGGTTCGGGCAGTCTCGAGAATGCGGCAGCAGTTTCTAAAAGTACGGAAGTTCCCGAGGCATTGTCGTCTGCACCATTGTAGAGAGAGTCACCAGTTGAATTGGGAATGCCGACACCAACATGGTCGAAGTGTGCGGAATAGACGATATATTGGTCTTTCAGCAGTGGATCGCTACCGGGGAAAAGAGCTACCACATTAGGTGGCGTATGTTCCGAGACTTGGAATGGTGCTGAAACATTCATTGTAATTTGAGGCAAAGTCACTGCTGATGGTAGTGTGGAATTTTCTGGAGAGGCAGGGTAAGGGACGCCAATTGTTTGTAGTAATATTTTTGACTCAGCGTTAGATAAGCCAATGATGGGAATCGGTGTTGCCAGTCCAGCTCCTTCAAGACCGCTGGCTAGGTCCAAAATACTGTCAGCAGTATTTGTACCGTCGAGGAGGAATACTACGCCTGCAGCTCTAGCTTGTGCAGCAGCCTGAAAGGCGCTTAGTAGTTCTTCGCCGTCACCTTGTACAGGATTACCTGTTGTGGTGAAGAGGATTACCTTGTTAGTGGCTTCAAAATTTAAGTCGCTAACAGGATTTCCTGCGTATCCCCCGAACACAACTTCGGCATCTGAAGCAATTTCTTGTCCTGGGATAACCCAGTAATCCTTTGCGTATTCCAGTGGTTTTTGTCCGCCTGGCGTTCTGTAATTGAAGGCCAGAGACTTCTTGACCATGGTCGTACTTACATAGGGAAATCTCTGAAAGAAAGTATCATTATCCCCTAATGGTTTTAGGCCCATTTCCATTAGTCGGTCTGCGATATAGTTAGCGGCAGTTTCAAGCCCAGGGCTTGGCGTATCTCTTCCCAAAAGATCATCACTCGCGAGGAAAGATATGTGCTTATTGATACTGCTTTGGAGGATGTTTTCTGCCGAATTCCTGACCATGTTCTGGTATTGTTCTTCCGAAATTGTTGCAGTTGGAGATGTAGTGTCGACTCCAACCTGGGAAGAAGTGCTACACCCAATGAAACTAATGCTCAGGAGGGCTATAAATGGGATCTTCATCATGTTTTTCCAGGAAATAGTTGTTGGTATAATTTTGATGGGATTATTCTGCTGACCATGCTCCAGATTTCCCTCCTTCTTTGGATAATAGCTGGACCTGGGAGATTACCATACCTTTTTCTAAGGATTTTGCCATGTCGTAGATTGTCAATAGAGCTACAGAAACTGCAGTTAGTGCTTCCATTTCTGATCCGGTTTGTCCTACGCTACTGGCTTCAGCTCGGACAACTATTCCGGGAAGTGTTTCCTTTAGCGTAAAATTTACCGTAAAGGAAGTTATGGGTATATTATGGCAAAGAGGAATCAGTTCAGAAGTTTTCTTCCCTGCCATGATTGCAGCTATTCTTGCAACTTGCAAAACATCACCTTTGCTGAGCTGATTGTTTTTGATCTTGTCCAAGGTTTTAAGAGTCATGGAAATATGTCCCTGGGCTATAGCAGTTCTTCGAGTAGGTTGTTTGCCAGATACATCCACCATACTTGCTTCACCGGCCTCATTGATATGAGTAAACTCGTTTTCATCAGTGTTGCGACTGTTATTTGGAAGAGGCACTTAATTTCTCCTGAATATTTATAAGAAGGCTCGTGATGATTAATTGAGGATTTATATTATTGTTCACTTGTTCTTTTGCTTGGTCTAGGTATTGAAAGCTTTCCGTTATAGAAAGGGGATGGACGGTCCATTTGGAACAGACATTTTCTAGGAATTGCAGCGTATCGGTATTAATAATCTTATCTTCGTCACCTAGGATGAAGAGCGCTAGGTCCCGCAGGGCTTCTCCCAGACTGTCTATCACTGGCCCTAAGGTCCAACTTGAACTTCCGCTCAATTGCAGGGCTTCCTGGTAAATGAGCGTTTTATTCCCTTGCAGGCAAGCTCGCAAAAAATGAAATGATTTCTGCCTTGCCAGTTCCAAGGTTCCTTCATTGCCTTCATTTTTGAGGAAACCAAGCGATCTGCCGATTGAGCCTCTAGACAATCGTGCGGCTTTATCTGCCTCTTTTTCTTCGATTTCTAAGTTCTCCAACAAAAACATTTTAACTTCAGGTGTAGGTATCCCGGCGAGGTGTACAGGAACTGTTCTTGAGATAATAGTAGCTGGTAGTTGTCGGAGTACATCACAGGTGATTATTAAGAAGGTGTTTGGGGGTGGCTCCTCTAAAATTTTCAGCAGAGCGTTGGCAGCTTCTGAGCTCGAGTTTCTTGAGACCATCCCTTGGGCATCTCCTATGATAAAGACCTGTGAAAAACCCATGGAAGGCCTCTTATATACTTGGCTTCGAAGATACTTAATAGTTGCTAGGTAGATTCCTCCAGGTTCAGAAGATATAGAGATCGGACGTAGAAAAGTTTTTCGTTTATCAATCAAAGAATCTTGTCGAGCGTTTTCTAGCGCTTCGCCCAGGTTGTCTGGGCGCGCTTTTTTGGGACGCGGAACTGGGAAAAACCAATGTAGGTCGGGGTGTTCTATCCTAAGAGATAGAACACAGGATTTACAATCCATACAGGGTCCAGAAGGAGTCTTATGCTGGCACAACAAAACTTGAGCTATCCAAAGGGCCAGGTGTTGCTTCCCAACTCCTGGCATGCCGTGTATCAGTAGGCTCGATGGAAGATTTCCGATATGGCAAGCTCTTCCTAAAGCAGTCTGTAGTTTGGAGTGTCCGATGAATGGGTGCATGCTTCCTGTCATTATGGGATTAGCCACTTGAGTGGATCTTGTGCCTCAGGTCTTCCTTCTTCCATGGGAATACGAACTTGGAATTCAAGGTGAGGTCCTTCGGGAGTCCCTAAGCCTCCAACTGATCCCAGTACTTGTCCTTCCAAGATACTCCGTCCTTCAGTTACTCTAATGTCTTCTAGATATAAATAGAGCGTGTAGAAACCTGATCCATGACTTAGTACCACAGTGGGACCGTAGCCTTCGAAGGGACCAGCTAGAGCAACTGTACCACTTCTGGCTGCATAGACGGGGGATCCAAGTTCTGCTTGAATACCGATACCATCCCACCTAAACACATTACCGTTTGGTTTGGTTTCTATACCAAAATTATAAACAAGAGGACCTCGGATGGGCCAGTCCATCAGTCCAAAGTTACTAGTGTTAAGAGATTCATTTTCGGGATTCTCAGTTGCTCTGCGAGCAAGTTCTGCTCTGCGAGATTCTAAATTGTCGATCAGATTTCCGATTCTGTTTTCATCAGCAGTTAACTCTTGAATCTCACCATTAGTAGAGTCTTTTTCTTCTCTAAAGTCTAGTAGAGTTTCTTGATATTTTTTTTCGATGTTTCTTAAAGCTGTAACTTCTACTAACCCGGAATATTGGAGCGAGCTTAAATGGGAAATTTCCTCTTGGATTTTTCGGGTCCGGTCAAGAATACCTTTTTCCAAAGATTCGACCTCCGTAAGGAGGGATCGATCCCTATAAGAAGCTAGGTATAAATATCGATACTGAGTGAGAAGTTCCGAAAAAGATTCAGAACTGAGTAAGACCCTTAATGTATGGAGTGGTCCTCTCTTGTAGATATCTCTTATTCGACGGTTTAAGACTGCAGTTCTTAGCGATTTTTGATCTTTGTTTCGGAAGAGTTCTTTCTGGGAATTATCAATCTGGTTGGAGAGAGTCTTTGTTTGGAAGCGCATCTCGTCTAGAACGGACCTGGATACGCTTATTTGTTGTTCCATGTTAACAAGCGTTGAAGATACATCGTGGATTTCTTTATCTAACAGTTGCATTTCTTGCTGGAGTTGCAGGCGGCGTTCACGTACTGAATTGAGCCTCTGCTGGCTCTGTGTGAGTTCTTTTGCTAAAGTTAGTTCTTGAGACTGTCCCTCTGTGATATTCAGAATTAAGGAATAAGCTAGCAGTACCCAGAGATTCTTGGACAGAGCGTACCTCAAGGACAAATTTCCTTGAGGTGTCTCTGAACAGAAATTCCACTGGTAATGATTCCTAAGGTTAGGGTTGATATCATTCCAATCAATATCCAAGAAGCAGGAACCCAGGTCACTGTAAAGACATATTGTGTCATCAAGCGTGCCGTCACATAAGTTAGGAATATCCCCAAGATGCCTCCCGTTAGTCCTGTCAGCGCTCCTTCCGCCAAGAAGGGATAGAGTATAAAGCGATCTTTTGCGCCCACGAGTTGCATGATTTCAATTTCTTGTCTCCGAGCTAGTACACCGATCCTCACTACAGAAGCGATGATTAGGGAAGAAGCGACAGAAAATGCTACTCCAAAGAGCAGTGAAGCGGCTCCAGCAATTCGACTGAGTGCAAAAAACGTTTCAACCCATTCTTGTCCAGATTCAACTCCTTCGACCATAGGATGTGAAGAGATTGAGATAACGACCGACAGACTTCCTTCAGGAGTGCGACTATCTGGCCTAAGTTGTATTTCGAGAGAGGCAGGGAGGGGATTGTCTCCCAGATCCGAAAAAATATCTTTAAACTCTGGTAATTCCCTAGTGGCTTTTTGTAGAGCTTCGGTTTTAGTAACGAGTGTTACTTCTGCGACTTCTGGAGCTGAAATCAATATTTGTCGTAAATTCGCAATGTCCTCTGGAGTAGCGGCATCTCGTATGTATGCGACTACCTGCACTCTTTCTTCCATTTCCTCTAATACCAAGTAAAAGTTATGAACAGTGAGCGCAAATAAGCCTAGAATGTAGAGGGCCAGGGATATCATCGATATGGATAGCCCCGTCAAAAGGCGAGAGCGATGTAGAGAAGCTAAAGTCTCTCTGAATACAAATCCCATTTTAATAGCTTGCCTTGAGTCCAGAATCACTTATTAATTTTCCGCTATGCAATTCTAAAAGTCTGGCTTGCGGATGATCTTGGATAAGGTTCAGATCGTGTGTCGCCATTAAAACAGTGGTTCCACTTTGATTGATTGACCAAAAAAGATCCATGATGTTTTTTGTGGATTCGGTGTCTAGATTACCTGTGGGTTCGTCTGCTAGGAGAAGTACTGGATTACCCGCAAGCGCCCTTCCAATGGCTACTTGTTGTTGTTCGCCACCGGAAAGGTCTTCGATCATGCGGTCGCTCTTCGCTTCCAGTCGGACCTTGTTTAATAGTATCCTGGATCGCTCTTTTATCTCTTTACTGGGTGTATTGATAACCTCGAGCACAAAAGCAATATTCTCCAGGACTGTGCGATTGGGCAAAAGCCGAAAATCCTGAAAGATAAAGCCTACCTGACGCCTTAGTTTCCAAATATCTCTTCTGGCAGTCCTTTTTGAGGAAAAGCCATTAACCAAGACATCTCCCAATGTTGGACGCTCGGCCATATGTGCCAGTTTTAAAACAGTGGATTTTCCAGATCCAGAGTGTCCTGTCATAAATGAGAACTGACCTGCCTCAAGATTGAAGGTTACGTCCTTTAAGGCTGGTTCTGGTTCTGAGTATCTTTTAGTGACAGAAGTGAACTTGATCAAAGTAGTGATCGGAGTTGTAAGTTATTCGATTTTTTAATTTCCCGATTTCCAGGATCTCTGTCGCCAAAGCTAGACCTAGGACGATTGAGTGTCAAAAGAATTTTTAGACATGAGCACCGCCAATTGGACAGCTTCCAACATAGAGGAGGTGTTTGCTTTTCCTTTGCCGGCTATGTCAAAAGCAGTTCCGTGGTCTGGGGATGTTCTAATGAAAGGTAGTCCTAGTGTAACATTGACTCCTTTACCAAAGGTGGCTGTTTTAAATGCGGCCATACCGACATCGTGATAGGGAGCTATGACAGCGTCAAACTCTCCGTTGAGTGCCCTGATGAACACCGTGTCAGCGGGGTGTGGTCCATATATTCTTAATCCCATATCAGAGAGTTTGTCCACAGCAGGCAAGAAGATTTTCTCCTCTTCGTTACCAAAAAGTCCAGAATCTGAAGCGTGTGGATTTAGTGCGCAGAGAGCAATTTTAGGGTTTTTTATATTCCAGAATGTGGACAGTGATTGGTGTAGGAGTGTCGCCTGTGATATTAGTAGATCTTCATGGATCGCATTGGCGACATCTCGGAACGGTATATGGGTTGTAGCTAAAAGTACCCTCAGGGGAAAATTAGATAGAGGGTTTTCAGCATTCATCAACATACCCACATCGGAGCTTCCTGTGATCCTAGACAACATGCTGGTGTGGTCCAAGTCTTTGCGGCCAGCCGCTTTCAATGCTGGCTTATGGATGGGACCTGTGATTATGCCGTCTACGGAACCCGCCAGGGCCAGAGAGGAAGCTTTTTCAATGCTCAAAGCAGACATAACGCCTGCCGAAGCTTCAGTATTCTCAAAAATACCTACTGATAAATAATCACCGATTTTTGGGTCGAAACCCTCTGGACCTAAACAAATAAAATCCACATCAGAAAATTCGGTCAGTAACCTAGGTCTGAGCTTGGATATTATTTCGGGGCCGATTCCTCTTGGGTCCCCTAGAGTAATAGCTAATTTATTACAGGTCATGTTGGTGTCTCAAGGAATTTCCTTCGGGGTAAGTCTTATATCAATAAAAGTCTGAGTTCTCAGTTCTTTTATGAGGTCTTCAGCACTTCTTATTGATCGTAGTCGATCTTCAATCATTTCTCTGACGTCTTCAAATTCACTGGTTCCACCTCTCTTCATTTCGATGACTTTTGCTACCCCCCAGCTGTTTTCCATCGAGGGGCCTGTCAGCTGAATAGGACCAACGATGTCGCCGGGTTGAGAACTCACCATTGCAGCTGCATACTCTGGAGATATTTCTGCAATTTGACCAAGTGCAAGATCCAGTGTGTCTGGTTTCACCTCAAGATTTTCATCAGCTCCTTTCTCAGACGCCAGTTGTTCTGCAAAGGAACGGGATCTTATTACATTAGCTTCTATATCCATATCGACTATTTCTGGTTCAACCAGAAGGTGGCGTACACGCCTTTCGCCTCCGCGGACACGTTCTAGCAAGATGAGATGATAACCAAATTCGGTTTCAATCGGCGAGCTTATACGCCCAGGTGAAAGGCTAAAAACTTCATCTTCAAACTGGGAAACCATACTTCCATCATGTCTAATCCAACCTAACTCTCCACCGGTTTGTGCCGATGGGCCGTCAGAGAAACGGGTTGCTAATTCGGCAAAAGTTTGTTCTCCAGATACGGCCATTTGGAGCAGTCTTTCTGCTTCTGCAAGAGCCTCTGCCCTGGAAATTTCGTTGGGCTCTGGCGATAAAATGAAATTTTCAAAAAGTATGGTAGCTGGAAGTTGCGGAAGTTGTGCGCGGTTCTCTTCGAAGAATGCTCTCGCTTCATCTTCCGTTATAGTAACTCCGTTACCGGCATTGCCAGTTTTGGCGAAATATCGTTCCTGTAGGAGATCACGTCTGATCATGTTCTTTCGTTGCTCGCGGAACTGACTGACCGTCATGTTTTGTTCGGCTAAGGCATCCTGGAATTGTTTGGTCGTTCCGAATTGCCTGACCTGTCCTTCCACCTCTTGCTGGACCCTATCTTCAAGTTCCTCATCGCTCACTGTCAGCAAAGTATCCTTAATGGCTTCTAGTAGAATGAGTTGTTGGTTGACCAGTTGATCTAGAACTTGAGTTTTTACTGTGAGAAATTCTTCGGGGTCATCAGGCCTAGCCCAGCCTCCTACTTCAAGAGTCACTAAATATTCATCGAGTTCGGTCATCAAAATTACCGAATCACCCACTAGAGCAACTACCCTCTCAACCACATTATCATCCTGAATTTGACTTTGGCCACTTGCAGGAAATACAAAGACTATTATGGAGCAAAAGAAAAAAATTGTCGTTGTTGGCAATAAGTGGTCCAAGCTGGGGTGACATTGTAATTGTTTTAAAAGATTCATGAGTAGGCCCAGTCCATTTTATTCCGTTGACTTATTAAAAAAACTCTTTGGTACATTAATTTACACCAGTAGAATCAGTAAGGTTTTCTTCAGTGGGCTCAGAAAAAGACTCTGTGATACTGTCGGTTAGTGGGTTAGTCGAGAAACCTTGTAGTTCGCTTAGTCGCTCTAACGTTGCCAACACGGCTTGGTCATTAATGGACCAAGCCATTTGGTCTCTAGCGTTAACGGTTATTAGACGAAAGGAAGGCGGATTTCTTCCAGCGAGCAATTCACGGATGAGTTGTAAAACTACTCTATCTAAAGCTTGGTCGTAGGTCTCATCGCTTCCTACTGTAATCATTCTAAGACCGACTGCATCTGTTTCTACCTTTAACATATCAAGGAAAGCAACAAACACTGAGTCTCGATGTGCTATGTACTCATCTGTGGATTCCATTCCATCAGCTTTCGCCAGGTCAACCAGAATTTTTGCTTGTGTCATATCAATTAGTAATTGATCCAGTCTTTCTTCTGGGACCGTGGCTATTTGCTCGAGGAAGTCTCCGCTCAGGGGTCGAAGGAAATCCAGCCCTTCTTGGACTGTGAGATCTCCGTCCGAATAGTCTACCAAGGAGCGATTTAAGGCAGCACTACTTAGTTTGGAATCAGTATTCCTGGCCAACTCTTTAACAACAGTGGCTGATCCAAGAGAAATCTGGATGTCCTTCGTTTGAATTAGGTCATTAAAGAATTTTGTGTAGGCGTCACTGGCTGTTCTTTCTATCATCATCTGTCGGAACGCTGTCTTCGAAGACAAGAAATCCATGGCCCTCCTGTCGGTCACTCTTAAGAGATGGACCCCTGATGTTGAAAAGAAGGGTTCACTTAGCTGCCCTATCTGCAGATTGTATGCGACTTCTTCCAATTCGGGCATTAGCATGCCGGGAAGGAAAAACCCTAAGTCCCCACCGTTGGAAGCGTTACCGATATCGTCACTATACTGTCTTGCTATGCTGAAGAAGGGTTCCCCTAGCTCTAAACGTCTTTTGAGATCTGAAGCCAATGCGATCAAGCTGTCTGCCTGCACGTTGGTAGCTTCATCTGGAAGTTCTAACAAGATATGTGCCGCTCGTATGGAATCCAACGGTGGATCTTTGTCCCATTCCTCCATCAATTGCTCTTCAGAAAACATAGTGTCAAACTGTATGGCTAATTCCAAATAGCGATCGACCAACTCTGAATCCAACTCTTCCTGGAGTATTAATTCTAAATTGATATTTGTAAGGAGTGAGTCTTGTAGGGATAGTTCACCCATCAGCGTATAGTCTATCCAATACTCGGCGAGAGCTTTGATGGTTTCTTGTTGGTTTGGTAGAGTGTTCTGTCTTGCTAAGATTTCTACCACCTGCTCTATAGACAACCGATGTCCAGCAGCGGTAGCTATAACATTGTCATTACTGTCAGAGCACCCAAAGAACAATATCAGACTAGCACTCACGATCCCAAAGATCTTGCTCCGTTTAATTACTGTTTTACCATTCACTTTAATACCTTGGTCAATTGACATTGGATAAGTCAATGTCATATCAGTGTGCTGTTTCTTCTATTCTATCTAGTAAAGTTTCAATCGATCTAACTACTTCATCAAGTAAATTACTCTGTTTTCCTGCTCGAAGCACTATGGAGAGTGGTGTGAGCCTTCGTATTTCAACATTGATTCCACTCTCCAAGAAAATTTCCTCCAAAAGGGACAACTTAGGTAATACCCCACGATTGAAATTTAGTCGCACTTTTCTCTCTTGGAAGAGCAAAGTCTCGATACCTAGTTTTTGCCCCATGATTCGCAGTTGCGTTACTACCAGTAGATTTTCTACTGGTTCAGGAAGTTTTCCGAAGCGATCAAGGATTTCTTCTCGGAGCGATGTGACTTCTTCAACCTTCCCCAGTTTAGATATTCGGCTATATAGCTGTAATTTTTGGCTGTCGTCCGAGATGTACTCATCAGGAAGATAAGCTCCTCGAGAAGTCGAAATATCTGTGGCTGGGTACCTTGGATGATCGACTGAGTCTTTCATGCTTGCTACTGTTTCTTCGACCATTCTTACATATGTCGAGATTCCAACAGCGTGTGCAAATCCCGACTGATCTCCTCCAAGCAGGTTGCCCGCACCTCTCAGTTTGAGGTCTCGTAAGGCAACGGAATACCCACTACCCAGCTCTGTGTATTCTGTTAGTGTTTTCAGCCTCTGTTTTGTGTTCTCTTTCATTTTGGGAGGGGTAATCAGGTAACAAAATGCTCTCTTGTGAGAACGCCCCACTCGTCCCCGTATCTGGTGGAGCTGAGATAGCCCGAATCTGTCGGCCCCATCAATCACAACAGTATTAGCGTTGGGAACATCCAATCCATTTTCTATTATTGAAGAGCAAACAAGAATATTACTCTCATTATTCATAAAGCTGTGCATTACCCCATTTAAATCTTGGGCATTCATCTGTCCATGGGCGATTGCAATTTTAGCTTTTGGAACAAGCCGTTGCACTTTCTGAGCGATTTCTCCGATGTCTGAAACTAAATTGTGGAGGAAAAACGCCTGTCCTCCTCTATCGAGTTCACGTTGAAGAGCCAGTGTGATCACAGAGTCTGACCAGGGTAGAGTATAGGTCAGGATGGGAATACGATTTTGGGGGGGAGTTTGTATTAAAGACAGATTGCGAATTCCGCTTAGAGATAGTTGCATAGTCCTAGGTATGGGTGTAGCGGTGAGAGTGAGGACATCTATAGAAGTTTTTAACTCTTTGAGTCGCTCTTTGTGTTTTACTCCGAATCGTTGTTCCTCGTCGATTATAAGGAGACCAATATCTGGTATAGATACGTCTTTCGATAATAGGCGGTGTGTTCCGATTATTATATCGATTTTGGAAGTAGCGATGCCGTCTAGGATTTGTTTTCGCTTTTTATGGCCAGTAAATCTACTAATTAAGC
>Ga0209403_10005124_pt1 | contig 13830 bp, 11 predicted proteins | sample ArcticOcean_MG_C_8_FD_187440 | JGI IMG/M metagenome (GOLD analysis project Ga0209403, IMG submission 187440) | Marine microbial communities from western Arctic Ocean - ArcticOcean_MG_CB11_86 (SPAdes) (version 2) | ecosystem: Environmental > Aquatic > Marine > Oceanic | place: Arctic Ocean... | reverse complement strand
TGCTCAATGATCCGCTGGGGCCAAGCCGTCATTTTCTTGAATCACACAAAGTTGCTAACGGGGGGCAAGTGACCGGAGGCGTGTCCGCCCCCACCCCTTGAGCAAAGCAGATGGGTCGCAAACTGCACGTTTTTTTGCATGTGCCGACAAAATAAGGACGACTCTGCGCAGGGATCAGCCTGCCGCATTCCCCCTCAAACTCCCGGTCATGCCTCAAGAAGGCTCCAGCACTTGCTACCAGCCCAAGAAGGATTTGCGCCTTTGAAAACAAATTACCGTTAAACTTTCTCAATTTTTTTTCGCATCCACCCGCTTATTATTTTACCAGTTGCCAAAAATAAAAATAAATAAAATCAGAGTCTTGGAAAAAACAGTTTTCCGTGACTATGTAAACTATTAATTTTATTAATTATTTTTCATTAAAAATTTCGAGTAATTTTTACCAAAAAAAGGGTTGACAGTCCCCCCCCCCGCATTAGGATATTGTCTGGTGCTGATCTCGTGAAGAATCTTGGGGAAGTCCAGCCCAAGGCTCCTGTGAGAAAAGCTGTTTTTTTTCAGCCAACAGGAGTTGGGGGGAAGAAAGACGATTTTGTTGAACAAGCAATCAGGAGAAAAGATGACACCTTGGGAAATACACGCGGTTGAAGTTTCCAATTGCAATTGTGCATACGGTTGCCCTTGTCAATTCAACGCCCTGCCAACCTATGGCACCTGCGAGGCCGCAGTGGGGCATCAGATTAAAAAGGGGTTTTATGGGGATGTCTCGCTGGACGGGGTGAAGGCCGGTTTCATGGCGAAGTGGCCCGGTCCCATTCATGAAGGCAATGGCGAGCGGCTGATCATCATTGACGATCAAGCCTCCACCGAACAGCGCGACGCGCTGGAAAAAATCTTATCCGGGGAGGACACGGAAGAGATGGCGACCATCTGCTGGGTGATCAATGCCATGACCACGACCCATCATGAGACGCTCTACAAGCCCATCACCATCGAAGCGGACGTGGAGGGGCGCAAGGGCCGTGTCGTGGTGGACGGGGTTTTTGAACTGAACGCAGAGCCCATCAAGAATCCCGTGACCGGAGCTGAGCATCGGGCGCGCATTGACATTCCGCAGGGCTTCGAGTTCACCATCGCGGAGATGGCGAGCGGGACAACGAAGACCCAGAGCGGGATTGACCTGCCCAACAACAACGGCACGCACACCCATCTAGCCGAACTCCACTGGAACAATGCGGGGATCATCAAGTCCTGAAGGTTCCTGACGCACGCCACAGATTCTTCTTCCGGACAAACAGGATGGAAACCAGCAGGGTTGAGCAGTTGCTCGCTAGGGACCGCCTGATCATCAGTTCCGCGATGGTAGCGATTTTCGTGATTGCTGCCATCTACACGGTGCTGGGCGTGGGGATGCCGATGTCGGCCTTGGAGATGACTCTGGCCGAGGGCATGGCATCTCCGCAAAGCAACATGGCTTCCGGGACGGGCATGGCCGAACAAGGCATGGCGATGATGATGATGCCAGCCGCCTGGTCTGGCCGCTACGCGGTTTTGGTCTTCCTGATGTGGTGGGTGATGATGATTGCCATGATGCTCCCCAGCGTGGCGTCGGTGGTGCTGCTCTACACGGCCCTGATCCGCCGGGGGGGCGACGCGGCAAACGTTCACCGACTGGCCGGGGTGTTTCTGGCGGGCTACCTGTCGGCATGGGCGTTCTTCAGCCTGTTGGCAACGGGGGCGCAGTGGTTTCTGGAGTTGCGCGGGATCGTCTCGCCGATGGGCATGGCCCTGACCAGCAACCTCCTTGGCGCCTCGGTGCTGATTGCTGCCGGAGCGTACCAACTCACGCCCTGGAAGCAGTCCTGCCTCCAGCATTGCCAGAGTCCCCTGAAATACCTGACGGAGCATCGGCGTCCAGGACTGCGGGGGGCCTTGCGGATGGGCATCGAACACGGTGCGTTCTGCCTCGGCTGCTGCTGGTTCTTGATGGCCCTGCTGTTTGTGGGAGGCATCATGAACCTCTACTGGATCATCGGGCTGACCGTGTTTGTGTTGTTGGAGAAACTGCTGATGGCCCGTCACTGGCTCACCTTCAGCAAGGCCGTTGGGGCGGGGCTCTGCCTTGCGGGAATCGGCTTGGTGCTGTCCGGGGAGGCGCTGGGCTGAGCCGGAGAAGCGTATCCCCTCTTTTGCACGGATAAAAAAATTCATTAGTAGTAGAATATTCACACCGGTAGGTGTGAGGCTGTTTGAGCGAGCGCCTGATGAGGGGCTTCCCCTCACCCGCGAGCATGGCGGAATTCATCACGCGACAAGCAAGGAGAGAGCGATGATTACGAACCAGCAGATCATGTCGGTCAAACAGTTCTGGGCGGACCAAGACCGCTAGGCAGGAGTGGAGCACCCGTATGGGCCGAGGACGTTATGAACTTGCAAGGAACGCGGCATGGGCGCATTCAGCGAGCTTCAGCAGCGCGAGTTCGCTCTGCAAAACGAAGGCTTCCGGGCCGTCAAGCACCAGAGTTTCGTTGGCGTTGGCTACTTCGACCATTGGACAACTTCATTCAGAGCCAGAGTGTTCAATTTTTATTGAGACTCGTGATCAGCAATCAGGAATTCCGGAGGCTGACGGTGGCTTCGGAATCCAGCGATCCGTCTGTGCGGAGGATAACACGATAGTCCGTGCGAGCCGATTCCGGGGCGACCACGCCGTTGCGTACATCGCGGGCAATGTGTTCCGGGTCGCGCTCCGCAGGATTACCAAACCCTGCCCCGCCGGGAAGTTCCATCACAAGGCGGTCGTGAGGAGGAATGGTTTGCTCGCCCTTGGCGTTGAGTTGCTTTCCGGACGCTAAACGAACTCCACCAGCCGCACCATCGTACCCTCCGTCGCGTCCACGTGGAGGGTGCCGCACCCGGTCAAACATGGCGAGCACGTTGAACGGCGCCCCGTTGCGTCCGCCAATCTCCATGATTTGTCCCAAACCTCCACGCCAGTGCCCGGCCCCTCCGGAATCGGGCCGCAGTTCCTTGCGCCAGACCACCACCGGAGCAACGTTCTCGGTCGCTTCCACAGGCATCGTGCGCACTCCGCTCGGAAAGGCGGTCGCCGAAAGCCCATCCTGTCCCGGACGCCCGCCCATGCCTCCGCTGTTGAAGGTGACGACGTTGAACTCCGGGACTTCCGGAACCTCGGCATCGACTTCTTTGAGATAAGCGCGGCTGCCGCGAAGTTGAGGATTCCAGATGCTTCCCGCTCCCTCGGCGGGCATGCCGAAGCGAAAGGGATTGGCTTCGGAAGCGACGCTCTCTGCGGACTCCGACAATTCACCAACGGCCTGATGTAGGCAACCCAGCAGCAAATCCGGAAGCATGTGTCCGATGACATGGCGGATGGCGACTGGATCGGGGTGCCTGGCGTTGAGAATTGCGCCTTCAGGAATGCTCGTGGTGATCGGATCAAGTGATCCGGCGTTGTTAGGAATGTCCGGGGCGACGACGCACTTCACTCCGTAAGCGGTGTAGGCCCGTGTGTACGCAGGAGGCACGTTGATGCCGAAGGCACTGACCGCAGACGTTCCCGCATAATCGACATGCACTCCGTTGAGCGAAACACTCAGTGTCGCCTCCAGATGCACGGGTTGGTCGTACCCATCGACATCGAGAGTGTGATGCCATGAGCCTTGCGGCAGTTTGGCTAACCGCTCCAGGGTCGTGCGGTGGGAAGTGTCGAGGATGTGCCGGGCAAGGTCGTCCAGCGTTTCGAGTTGGAATTCGGCCATCATTTCCTGAAGTCGCCGACAGCCTTCGTCATTGCAGGTGGCCAGCGAGAAGAGGTCGCCCCGCACCTGCAACGGCTCCCGGACGTTGGCTCGCACGATTTCCAGTAAGTCCTCGTTCACCTGCCCCGCCCGGAACAGTGGCAGGATCGGGATGTTCAGTCCCTCCTCGAACACCTGATGCGCGTCCGGGCCAAAGCCCCGTCCACCGACATCCACGACATGCGAGGTCGAAGCCAACAGCCCCACGGGTTTGCCGTGGTGAAACGCCGGAGTGACGGCGGTGAAGTCGTGCAGGTGTCCGGTGCCCAACCACGGATCGTTGGTGAGGTAGCAATCGCCCGCGCACATGGTCTCCAGCGGGATTTTGCGCAGGAAGTGCTGCACAGATTCGGCCATCGAATTGACGTGTCCGGGGGTGCCAGTGACCGCCTGTGCGAGCATTCGGCCCTGTCGGTCGAAGATTCCCGCCGAAAGATCACCCGCCTCCCGGACGGTGGTGCTAAAGGAAGTGCGGATCAGCGTCTGCGCCTGTTCCTCCACCACCGCGAGCAGGCGGTTCCACATCAGTTGCTGATGAATCTGCGAAAGTCCGGAAGCCATGATTTTTTTCAGGAGTCGGTTTGTTTTCGGAAAAGCACGAGGTTGCTCTTTTGATCAACCTCCGCCACAAACGCAGCAGAAACGATGGTCGCGGTGTCGGTTTCGACAATCACAGCGGGTCCGGAAATCCGCTGGCCCAGAATCAACGAGTCCCGCTGAAACACCGGAGCCGTCACAAATTGTTCTGCTTCCGGATCGAACCACTGCCGCGCCCCTTCCGGAGCCGGAGTTTCAGGCGGTGTCCCCGTTGTTTCCAAGTTTTCTACCTCTGCTGGTTTCGTTTCGTAAATCCGCAGGGACCAGCTCAGGATTTCCAGTTCCACGTTCGGAATCGTGCGTCCGTACTGCACTTTGTAAGCGTTCTCAAACTCGTTGTGGAGCACGGTCAAATCTTCAGAGGCCAGTGATTTTTCCGGCACCGGGACTGCGATTTCGTGCCCCTGCCCAAGGTAGCGCATGTAGGCAAGGCGTTCCTCGTGGAGTTGGCCATCCGGAGCGCATTGCTGCACAACCTCGCGAGCGACGGACTGCATTTCCGCAAACATCTGATTGACCGCCTCAAGGTCAAGGGCGTTCCAGCGTTGGTAAAAACTGCGGGCGATTTCGTAAGCAGCAGGCGCTCGCAGGAAACCGACCGCAGAGCCAACTCCGGCGCTGACCGGAACCAGCACCCGCTCGATGCCGAGTTTGTCTGCAAGTCGGGTAGCGTGCAGAGGTGCGGCTCCTCCAAAAGCGATCAGGGTGCGGTCGTCCAGACGTTTGCCGTTTTCAATCGCATGAACGCGAGCGGCGTTGGCCATGTTCTCGTCCACCACCTCGCTGATGCCGAACGCAGCCAGCGTGTCCGAAAGCTCAAGCGCGTTGCCGACGTGTTCAGCGAGCGCCACATTTGCTGCTTCCACATCCAGCGTGATGCGCCCTCCGGAGAACTGCTGAGCGTCGATGCGGCCCAAGTGCAGATCCGCATCGGTGACGGTGGGGTGCGCTCCGCCGTTTCCGTAGCAGGCTGGGCCGGGAGCGGACCCCGCGCTTTCCGGCCCTACCGCAATGCGCTTGAGGTCATCCACATTTGCGATCGAACCGCCGCCCGCACCGATTTCCACCATGTCAATCACCGGAATCCGCAAGGGTAAGCCGCTGCCCTTCTTGAAACGGTAAATACGGGCGACCTCAAAGTGTCGCCCACTCTGGGGCTGGCCGTCGTCGATCAGGCAGAGCTTCGCAGTCGTGCCACCCATGTCGAAGGACACCACGCGATCCAAACCACAACGCCGCGCCAAGTCCGCCGCAAAAATCGCTCCACCTGCGGGTCCGGACTCCACCAGTCGAATGGGAAAGCGCATGGCGGTGTCCAGCGTGGCCAAGCCTCCACCGGAGAGCATCATCAACAATGGACAGGTGATTCCGGAGGATTGAAGCCGCTGCTCCAAGCGCTGAAGGTAGGAGGCCATCAAGGGCTGGATGTAGGCGTTGGCGGCGGTTGTTGAGAAACGTTCGTACTCGCGCATCTCCGGAGAAACTTCCGAAGAGAGGCTGACCCGGAGGTCGGGCAGATGATCATGGAGCAGATCACGGATGCGACGCTCGTGCCGGGGATTCACGAAACTGTGCAGCAGGCCAATCGCGAGGCTTTCCAATTCCTCGCGCTGCAAATCCGGAATCAACGCCTCGACCGCTTGCTCATCGAGAGGAAGCAAGACCTCGCCACGGGCGTCCAAGCGTTCCGGAACTGGAAAACGCAAGTGACGCGGCACCAGTGGCTCAGGTTTTTTCAAGAAAAGGTCGTACTGCTCGAAGCGGCTTTCCGTGCCCATTTCGAGGGTGTCCCGGAAGCCTTGCGTGGTGATCAGGGCAGTGCGAGCGCCCTTGCGTTCGATGAGGGCGTTGGTGGCGAGCGTGGTTCCATGGATCACCAAGCTCACATCGTTTGGCGTGTGGCCGGACAAATTCAACACCTCGCGGATGCCTGCCAGCACACCTGCCTCTGGTACATCCTGCTGCGTCAGCACCTTGACTGCGTACTGCTGTCCTTCCACCTCCAGCACCACATCGGTGAATGTGCCGCCGATGTCCGCGCCGATTCTTACTTTTCGATTCATATCCCCAAGAAAGCACTGCGGAAGAGGTCACTCTGCTGGAGTTCGGCACCCGTCCCTTCGGCGACGATGCGTCCGGTTTGCAGGACATAAGCCCGATCCGCGAGGTCGAGGGCTTCCCGGACGTTCTGCTCGACCAGCACAATGGTCATGCCCTGCTGCTTGAGCCGTCCCACCGTGTCCAGTACTTCATCCACAAGTTTCGGAGCCAATCCGAGCGAGGGTTCGTCGAGCATCAGCAGTTTCGGTTCAGACATCAACCCGCGCCCGATGGCGAGCATTTGCTGCTCACCTCCGGAAAGGGTGGAGGCCGCTTGCTGTCTCCGTTCGCGCAAGCGCGGAAACAGTTCGTACATCACTTCCAAATTATCTTGAATGCGTGACTCATCGCTCAAGATGTAGGCCCCCATCAAGATGTTCTCCTCGACGGTCAGAGGGCTGAAGAGCATCTTCTCCTCCGGGACATAGACGATGCCCTTGCGCACAATGGCTTCCGTGCGAAGATTATGAATCGCCTCTCCCTGAAAGCGGATCACTCCCTCAAACACTGGTTGGGTGCCCATCACGGCCCGAAGCAGAGTCGATTTTCCAGCTCCGTTCGAACCAACGATGGCGACCGTCTCCCCCTCGTTGACTTGCGCGGATACGCCTTGCAGCACGGCGAGTCCGGAGTAGCGGACCTTGATGTTGTCAATTTCGAGCAGGGGCCTAGGATTTCGGATTTCAGTCACAGATGCTCCTGAACATAGCGCTCGCCCAGATACGCCTTAATCACCTTGGGTTCCTTGACCACCTCCTGCGGGGCACCTTCAGCGATCTTGCGTCCGTAGTCAAGCACAATCACACGCTGGCTGATGTTCATCACCAGCTCCATGACATGCTCGATGAGCATGACGGTCACGCCCAATTCCTGATGCACCTGCCGGATGTGCCCGAGCATCTCCTCGATCTCACTGGGGTTGAGTCCAGCGGCCACTTCATCAAGCAACAACAGCTTGGGTTCGGTCGCCAGAGCGGTGGCCATGGTCACCCGTTTTTGGGCCGCCACCGGAAGTTCGTTGACCAGCACCTTGGCGAGTTTGGTGAGGTTGAGTAAATCCAGCGCGGCTCCGGCTTTTTTGAGAGCGGCGTTACGGGAGGAAGTGCGCAGGTAACAGCCCACCATCACATTGTCCTCCACGGTGAGGTCTCCGGATGCGGCGTAAATCTGGAAGGTGCGGGCCATGCCGCGACGGGCGATCTCGTGGGCGGGGAGTTTCGTGATGTCCTCGCCGTTGAAGCGGATCGTCCCGGAGGTCACGGGGTAGTGCCCGGTGAGGCAGTTGAACAACGTCGTCTTACCGGCACCGTTAGGACCGATCAACCCCAGCACTTCCCCGGAAGCCAGCACAAACGAAATCTCCTCGTTGGCTCGCAGTCCTCCGAAATCCTTGGTGAGGTTGTTGATTTCCAACAATGCCATCACTTGCTCCCGCGCCTCCGGACCCGTTCGATCAGACCCCAGATGCCTCGGGGTTCGGTTGCAGAGATGAGCATGATGATGGAAGCGTAAATCACGAGGTCAATGCCCATCAATCCAGCAGTCGCGCCGAGCCAGTCCTTGAGGTAGCTCTTGAGCGGAATGAGGATGCCCGCCCCAATGATTGGTCCCCAGAGCGATCCTGCCCCGCCAAGCATTGCCATCAACGCGATGAGGATCGAGAGGTCGAGGCTCATCGTGTCTTCCGGTTCGATGTTCTTGATGTAACACGCATGGAAGGAACCCATGATGCTGACAAAGCCAGTGGCAATGGCGTAGGTCTTGACCTTCGCAAGGTGGACGTTGATGCCCAGCGAGCGGGCCACGGCCTCGTTGTCCTTGATGCAGCGCAATTGGTAGCCGAGTCGCGATTTCCGGAACCAGTTGATATAGAGGATGCCGAGGAAGAAGAAGCCGAGCAGGATGTAGTAGTAGTAAACATCCTCGCGGAAGAAGAGCCGCAGGAAGTCCGGAGAGGTGTAGAGGATCGGGGAGATTTCCAGTCCGTATGAGGCGCCCACGAAATCCCAGACCTCAAAGAGGTCCTTGAGTACAAGCGAGGTGGCGATGGTCGCAATCGCGAAGTAGTGCCCCCGCAAGCGAAAAAGGGGGTAGCCGATGATGAACGACCATGTCACCGCCAGCACCACGCCGATGGGCATGGAGACCCAAAAGGGGATGTCCCAGCGGATCAGCAACACGGCGGTGGTGTAGGCGCCGATGCCGACGTACTGCGCCTTACCGAGGTCAACCTGACCCCCGTAGCCGCCAATGGTGTTCCAGCCCATGCCGTAGAGTGAGAACATCAGGAACTGGATCATCGTTGCCATCGCAAACGACGAGTGCGGGAAGAGCGGAAAGGAGAACAAACCCACTGCGACTGCTCCCACGATCATCAGGTCGCTGCGCGGAAAATCCGAGAAATTGACGGCGTTTTTTAGAGCTTCCATCCGAACAAGCCCCGTGGCCGCATGACCATGATCAAAAAGTAGGCGAGATAGACCCACATGTACTTGAAGGACGTCATCGGCACATCGTACATCCACTCGACCTCAAACGTGTAGGTGACGAAATCCCAGAAGCCCGGAAGCTCTGTGATCAGCCCGACCACCAAACCCGCAAAGAAGGCTCCGGGAACGCTGCCGAAACCACCGAGCGCGACAATTGCAAAAGCCATCATCGTGAAGAGCAGTCCGGTGAAGGGCGTGACCGACCAGAAATTGACGAGGATCGCACCGGCGACCATGACGGATGCTCCACCGATGCCCCAGGCGAGCGCGTTCATCTTTTCGGTGGGAATGCCCATGTAGCGCGCACCCTGTGCGTTGAGGGAGGTCGCCTTGAGTGCCTTGCCAAGTCGGGTGCGGTTGATAAGCAGCCAGACTCCAACGAAGGCCAGCACCGAAAACCCCGCCGCCGCCAACTTGGTCGCCGGAATGATCACGCCCATGCCGAGGTCGAAACTACGTCCCACCAGCACTCCCGACATCACCGCCCGGTCCTCCGGACCGAAGATCAACAGGGCGAGGTTACGCAGCAGCAGCATGAGTCCAAAGGTACCCAGCAACTGCGCGATCATCGGCCCGCGTAGCAGGAACCGGATAAACCCGGAATAGCAGACCACCCCCAGCACAAAGCCGACGAAGGCTGCCACCGGAAGCATGAGCACGGGGTCCAAACCTGTGGCTTCGGCAGAGATCAGTCCAGTGTACATGCCAAGCATGAGGAATTCCCCGTGCGCGAAGTTGACGATGTCCATCACCCCGAAGATGATCGTCAACCCTAGCGCCACCAAGGCGAGTACCGAACCGAAGAGCAGACCTGCAACCAAGGAACTCAGGAGGATGTCCAGCATCTCAGCTCACCCAGCCCCGTTCGAGGTAGCAAGCGCTGCCCACGCAGGAGAGCGAAAGCTGAGCCGAGTACCCTGAAACCCCCTCAGTGCTAAAGGTGGTTTGGGTGACTTCTGGAGTTGAATGTCCAGTGTTGTCCTGCAAAACCTCGTACAACACACGTCCCTGCACATGCTTGGGAATCTCGATGCCGAGAATCTGGAGGATGGTCGGCAAGAGGTCAATGATACCCGTTGGAGTTTCTGAGAAATGCTGCGACCGGAAGGCATTTCCGGACGCAGCCAGCCAACTGCTCAGTTCATAAGGATGCAACCCGCCGTGCAACCCGCCCCCAGCCGGATAGCTGGTTGAATCATGTTGGCAGGTTCCAGGGATGCCATGTTCATTGGGCGCGTCATCGCTTCGCAGCGCAAGGCCAATGTCCGGAGCGCGAGGGTGGTCCAACTTCACTTGGGCATGGGTGAGAGAATCCGTGCCACCACGGGTGAACACGGGTCCGCACCACGATTGCTGCTGGAGCCATTGCACGATGGATTTGATTAAATCCGGATCGGAATCACGCACATAGATGCCGCCCGCGCTGTCCAGCGCCAACGCGGCATCCACACCGTCCCCAACGGTTTCCCCCACGGTGAAGCCCGCAGTTTGCAACCCCGCAGCGAGGCCCACTGCTTCGTCAGCAATTGTGAGCTGTCCGTGGTCGGACATCGTGATGATCTGCAAATGTTCGCCCACTGCGGAGCTTTCACGCCACTGGAGAATCCGGCCAAACTGGGCATCCGCGTGACGGAGAGCGCTCAGGTTCTGTTCACTGCCGAGTCCGCAGTAGTGATAGCTGTTGTCCGGCTCGCAAAACCAGAGGATGCACACCTCCGGCATCCATTCCGGTTCGATGTGCTGGAGGTAGGTGTTAGTGGCGTAAGTCAGCCAATCCAAGCTCGGTATCGTGGGGTCCGGAATGGGTCCAAGCTGTTTGATGACTGCCTCAATCTGTGCCTTGGGAACAGACGCATCTGGACGGTGCAGGGCGAAGCGAAACCCGCCCAGCGACTCCGCCTTGTGATTGAGCATCCGTGCGCCTCCGGGAGTCCCGGAACTCAACGTGGCCAAGGTCATGCCCTGCTTTGCGAGCAGTTCCCCCAGCACAGGCACGTCCACCAGCTTGCCCCCAAGTCGGCGATCTCCCTCCACCAACTGGGTTTCGTCTCCGGTGTTGAAGAGCCTCCCCGGCGAGGCCACAGGATCGAGAAACTTGTTGCCGACAATGCCGTGCCGCTCCGGATGACAGCCGGTTACCAGCGAGGCTTGGTTGACACGGGTTTCCGTTGGAAACACAGAACGCTGATGGGCACACCGCACACCGCGCTGTGCAAACGAGGTCAGGTTGGGCATCAATTCTGGGGTCGCCATGTCCGGACGCAGGGCGTCAAAGCAGACAACCAGAAGCCTTGGGGTGTGTTCTGTCAAAACCGATTCCTCAAAAGACTAGATGGCCCCTCTCCCCGCGAGGAGGAGAGGGGTTCCCTATCAAAATGAGGGCAGGGGGTAAATCATGTCCGCAGAAGCAAGGTCGAACGGATAGACGATTTCCAGGGCGATGGAACCGTCGCTCTGCTTCTGGTACTGTCCGACGAGTCCAGAACCCAGCGTGTTCTGCCCGATTTCCTCTCCAGTGGAGGCAAACTTGATGCCGGCCCACGGCACCACCAGTTCATCCCCGGAGATGTGGAGGCGTTTGGCAGCACTTTGAATGGCAGCAGGGCTGGTGGAACCTGCGCTTTCCAGCACATGCACCCACGTCTGCACTCCCGTGAACGCCCGTGCTGACGCACCGTTGAAATCCACTCCAGCCCGCTCGCGATACATTTTGTTCACGACACCAGCGATGGGCTTGATCTCCACCACCTTTGGCAGGAACACGGTCCGGGTCAGGACACCGATGGTCGCGCCTCCGAGAGCCTTCACAAACTCCGGCTTCTGAAATCCGGCGTTCTGCCCCCAGATCAGCTTGGCATAGACCTTCTGTGCCTTAAGGGTCTTCATCATCAGAATGGCATCGGAGGTGTATGCTGCGAAAAGCATCGCATCCGGACGTGAGTTCTTGAGGGAACGCACTTCGCTGGAGAGGTCGGCGGACTTGGCGGAGTAGAGCATTGACTTGCGCAGCTCCATCCCGTACTCACCGGCAAATCCCTTGATCAGGGAACAGACGTGAGAACCCCATTCCGTCTTCTCGCAAGCAGCGGAAATCTTGCCCAAGTCGCTCTTGGAAACAGCACCCACGCCGCGCACCTTGCCCTCGTGCAGACCCTTGATCAACTCAAAGAGGTCCTTGGTGAACCACTTGTCATGCGGGGTCGTGCGCCAGAACCACTTGAAGCCGCGCTTCGTGAGCGCAGGCGAAGTGGAGGTCCCGTTGATCATCGGCACGCCATACTGCTCGGCGACGGCACTGATGGTTTTGGTCACGGAACTGTGATACGACCCCATCAGACCGTGCACCTTGTCATCAAGGATCAGTTTTTTGGCAAGGTCGGCCCCAAGGGTCGGGTTGGCCTCGTGGTCCTTGTAGATGAGCTTGATCCTCGCCCCACCCATGCTCTTGATGCCCTTGTTCTTGGCCATCGTCATCTCAAGGTCCATGACGTTGTTGGCGATCTCGGCAGCCAGTTCTGTACCCGCCCGGATTTGGCGACCCACTGCCGCGAAGTTACCGCTTAGAGGATAGATCACCCCAATGCGAATCTCTTTTACAGCGAAAGCGTCCCACGGCAAAAAAGCCAGCAGAAGGGCAGAAGCCATTAGCAGTTTTCTCAGGTTCATGATTGCTCCTTTGTGTGTGAATTGAAGGAATCCGGAGATGCCAAAAATACCCCCCGGCGAGGAAAGCTCCATACTCTAACCCTCCAGACTTACCTGTCAAGCCCAACTTTTGGATTGAATTTCATCTCACAAACGAAATTCAAGATTATTGACATCTGTTCCGGCAATTATCGTAATAATTGCCGGAATAACACACGATTATTCTCATGACACGGATGTATATTCCCCCGACTGCTGGACCTCAAGAAGGCGTGCGGTCCAAGTCCCATTTTCTCTACGGTCCCCGACAGACGGGGGAATCCAGCATGATCCGGCATGAGTTGCCCGACTCGGTGGTTTACAATCTCTTGGACAGCCAAGTGTTTCTCGCGCTGAGCCAGCGACTGTCGCGGCTACTCCGGAAGTGGTTCGTTGCACTACTAGCGTTCACCTCGGGCTTCGAGGTCGATTTCATCCTCAACGGCATGACGGCGATTGAGGGCAAGGGCAAGGAAGTTGTAGGCGAGCGGGATTTGCGGGGACTCCGCGCCCTGCGGGAGGAAGGGCTGCTCAGGAATTATTTGGTGGTTTCCTGTGAGCGGCCCCCCGGGTGACCGATGGCATCTCCTCTTCCGCGGGAGGATTTCCTTGACTGCATGTGGGCAGGAAAATTCACAGACTAAGAGTACCGGTCGGCTGGAAAACTCTGAAACCAACGTTTGATGATGGAAGCGGACGGTCACCTTTTGAACCCTTGCTGAGAATTACGTTTCTTTGTGCATAAGCTTCCCTTAGGCTGTGGCAGGTTCAACTCACCCATACGGTGTCGATTTCATGAACATCAAGGTGCATCTACTTGGAGCACTGGTGGACTACCTTCCGGATTCAGACCGGGGGCAGACCGTGCTCTCGCTGGAGGACAAGCGCATCGAGGTGCTGCAAATCGCCCCGGCTGGAGAAAAAATGGTGTGCTATGCCGCTCTCATCAGCATGAGCAACCGAGCCAACGGACGCACCGGCATGGGTGCCGTGATGGGATCGAAGAACCTTAAGGCCGTCGTCGTGCGTGGTCAGCAAAAACCCTCCGTTGCGAATCCGGATGCTTTCAAGATCCTGCAAAAGTTGGGACCGAAGACCATGAAACCGACAGGCATGGACGAGTTTGGCAAGTACGGCAC
>Ga0209403_10005121_pt1 | contig 13834 bp, 10 predicted proteins | sample ArcticOcean_MG_C_8_FD_187440 | JGI IMG/M metagenome (GOLD analysis project Ga0209403, IMG submission 187440) | Marine microbial communities from western Arctic Ocean - ArcticOcean_MG_CB11_86 (SPAdes) (version 2) | ecosystem: Environmental > Aquatic > Marine > Oceanic | place: Arctic Ocean... | reverse complement strand
AGAAGGTTTTTGAGCTTTCTGCCTTCTAGTAATACTGACATGTCTCCAAAAAGAAATACTGAAGATTCAAAAAGTCGAATTGCTCTTGCTTTAGATACCTTAATTCCAGAGAATCCAAATTTACCATATGATATGAAAGAGCTTATTTTAACAATTTCTGATCAAAATGATTTTTTTGAGCTACAAGAAAATTATGCAAAAAATATATTAATTGGTTTTATTAGATTAGATGGTCAAACTATTGGAGTAGTAGCAAATCAACCTATGATATTAGCGGGTTGTTTAGATATAGATTCTAGTAGAAAGGCAGCTAGATTTGTAAGGTTTTGCGATGCTTTCAATATTCCAATCTTAACTTTAGTTGATGTTCCAGGTTTTATGCCAGGAACAGTTCAAGAGTATGGTGGAATAATTAAGCATGGCGCTAAACTTTTATTTGCATATGCAGAAGCCACTACCCCGAAAGTGACTTTAATTACGAGAAAGGCTTATGGTGGAGCTTATGATGTTATGAGCTCAAAGCATTTAAGAGGAGATGCAAACTATGCTTGGCCTACAGCTGAAATAGCAGTTATGGGAGCTAAAGGAGCTGTTGAAATATTATTTAGAAATGAATTGTCCGATCCTAAAAAAATTGAAAAAAGAACTACTGATTATGAAGAAAGATTTGCAAATCCTTTTATAGCTGCAGAAAGAGGGTTTCTAGATGATGTTATTATTCCTAGCAACTCAAGATATAGATTAATTCAGGCATTCTCAAAGTTAAAAAATAAAACTCAAAGTAACCCTAAGAAGAAATTTGGAAATATTCCCCTTTAATATAATAAAAGAAGTTAAATATGTTTAAAAAAATACTTATAGCTAATCGCGGAGAAATCGCTTGTAGAATTATAAAAACTGCAAAAAAAATGAATATTCAAACTGTAGCGGTATACTCAGACGCTGATAGGTCAGCTGAGCATGTGCGTATAGCAGATGAATCGGTTTACCTAGGACCTTCTCCTGCAAAAGAAAGTTATTTAAAATCTGAACTAATTATAAAAGCATGCAAAGAAACAGCATGTGAAGCTGTACACCCTGGTTATGGGTTTTTGTCTGAAAATTCAGATTTTGCTGATGCCTTAGAAAAATCAAATATAGTTTTCATAGGCCCTTCTCAATCAGCTATTGCTTCAATGGGAGATAAAATTGAATCAAAAAAAATAGCTAAGCTAGCAGAAATTAATATTGTTCCAGGATATATAGGTGTTATAGAAAACAAAGAAAAAGCCATACAAATTGCCGATGACATAGGTTATCCAGTAATGATAAAAGCAAGTGCTGGAGGAGGAGGAAAAGGTATGAGAATAGCTTTTTCAAGGGATGAAGTGGCAGATGGTTTTGAAAGAGCAACAAGTGAAGCAATAAATAGTTTTGGAGATAAACGAGTATTTATTGAAAAGTTTATAACTGAGCCTAGGCATATTGAAATACAAATTTTAGCAGATAATTATGGTAACACAATTTACTTAGGCGAAAGAGAGTGTTCAATTCAAAGAAGAAATCAGAAGGTTATAGAAGAAGCTCCATCACCATTTTTAGATGAAAAAACCAGAAAGAATATGGGAAAACAAGCAGTAAAATTGTCAAAAAATGTTAGCTATTCGAGCGCTGGTACTGTTGAGTTTATTGTAGATAAAAATAAAAATTTTTATTTTTTAGAAATGAACACACGACTTCAAGTAGAGCATCCAGTGACTGAATTAATTACAGGTATAGATCTAGTGGAGCAGATGATTAGAGTTGCTTATGGAGAAAAATTACAATTAACTCAAAATGATGTTCGTTTAAATGGTTCAGCGCTTGAAAGCAGAATATATGCTGAAAATCCATATAAAGGTTTTTTACCTTCAATTGGCAGACTAACTAAATACAACCCACCTGAAGAAAAAAAACATGATGATAATACTATCACTAGGAATGATACTGGAGTCAGGGAAGGTGACGAAGTTTCAATGTTTTATGATCCAATGATTGCAAAGCTTTGCACTTGGGGAAATACTAGAGAAATTGCAATTAATCGAATGGAATCAGCATTAGATAATTTTTCTTTAGAAGGGATTGATCATAACATACCTTTTTTATCAGCAATTATAGGTAGTAATAGATTTAAATCTGGCGATTTAACTACTTCATTTATTGAAGATGAATACCCAGATGGTTTCCACGGTTTATCTCCGAACAAACATGAAGATTGGATATTTTCGACATTGTTTTTAGTTTTTCATTTAAGTGAAATTGCTAAAGATTTTTATCTTGATGAAGGGTTTTCTTCAGAGTGGGAAGTTCAAATGCAAGATAAATCTCAAATTTCTAATCAAAGTAAATACAGTTATGTAATTAAAAAATCTTCTAAAGAAAATGCTGAATTTTATGTCAAGCCAATGCCTTTTAAAAAAATAGAGGGAATGAAAGAAGACTATATAAAAGTTAATATTAAAAAAAACTATTCTACTAAATTGGTTACTTCAAACATTGAATTGTTTGATAATGAGAATAGCTTTACATCCATTCCAAATAAAATTGATTATAAAATAAAATATATTAATCCTTTAATAGAACTTAATTACAGAGGTGTAACATTGAACGCCCTCGTAATTCCTAAACATATTTCTAGATTATCTAAATATATGAAACCTATTAAATTGGTTGATAAATCTAATTTACTCATGTGTCCTATGCCAGGCAAATTGCTTAAGATTATGGTTAAAGAGGATGATATTGTTGAAGAAGGACAATCTTTATGTGTTATTGAAGCAATGAAAATGGAAAATACTTTAGTTGCTCAAAAAAAATGTAGAATTAAAGATATAAAATTTCACGAAGGTGACACATTATCTGTTGATCAAATAATAATGGAATTTATATTTGATAAATAATATTTTAATTTTGTGAGATTGAAATGGTTGAAAAAAAAACTAATTTAGAAAACTGGAAAAAAAATGCTTTAAAGGAATTAAAGCAAAATAATTTTGATGGCATTATTATTGAAACTCCTGACGGTATAAATATTAAGCCATTATACACTTCTTCAGATATCGAAAATATTAAACACCTAAATACCATTCCAGGTGAGGCACCTTTTTTAAGAGGCCCTAAGGCAACGATGTACGCTGGTAGGCCATGGACAATAAGGCAATATGCAGGATTTTCAACAGCATCAGAATCAAATGAATTCTATAAAAAAAACCTAGCATCTGGACAAAAAGGTCTGTCTGTTGCTTTCGACCTGGCAACTCATAGAGGATATGATTCAGATCACGAAAGAGTGCATGGTGATGTTGGTAAAGCTGGTGTTGCAATAGACAGCGTTGAAGATATGAAAATTCTTTTTAAAGGGATCCCACTTGATGAAATGTCTGTTTCTATGACTATGAATGGAGCTGTTCTTCCAGTTTTAGCAGGTTATATTGTAGCAGCTGAAGAGCAGGGAGTTAGCGTTGAAAAACTAAGTGGTACTATCCAAAATGATATTTTAAAGGAATTTATGGTTAGAAATACATATATTTATCCACCAGAGCCTTCAATGAGAATCGTATCTGATATTATTGATTTTACTTCTAAGAAAATGCCTAAATTTAATTCCATATCCATTTCAGGTTATCATATGCAAGAAGCAGGTGCTTCCTTGGTTCAAGAGCTAGCCTTTACTATTGCTGACGGTATTGAATACATAAGAGCAGCTAACAAAAGAGGGTTATTGGTAGATGACTTTGCACCAAGGTTATCTTTTTTCTTTGCTATAGGCATGGATTTTTTTATGGAGGCCGCAAAATTAAGAGCTGCTAGATACCTTTGGTCAGTATGGACAAAAAAATTATTTAATTGCAAAGATAAAAAATCACAGATGCTTCGAACTCATTGTCAGACTTCTGGAGCAAGTCTTCAAGAACAAGATCCATATAATAATATAATAAGAACTACTGTTGAAGCTCTTGCCGCTACTCTAGGTGGAACACAATCTTTGCATACTAATTCGTTTGACGAGGCAATTGGCTTACCAACTGATTTTTCTGCAAAAATTGCTAGAAATACTCAATTAATTTTACAATATGAAACTGGCATTACAAATACAGTAGATCCTTTAGCAGGGAGCTATTTTGTAGAGAGTATGACAAAGGAAATAATAGATAAGGCTAATGATCTAATTGAAAAAATTGAAGCAATGGGAGGAATGACTGTTGCAGTGATCAAAGGGTTTCCTAAGTCAGAAATAGAAAAATCAGCAATAAAGCGCCAAGCAAAGATTGATTCAGGAGAACAAGTGATTGTTGGGGTTAATAAATTTAAATCTGATTATCAAGATTCAATTGAAATTCTGGATATTGACAATAATGCGGTACGTGAAGAGCAGATCAGTAAATTAAAAAAAATTAAAGACAAAAGAAACTCTAAATCTGTTAAAATAGCTCTTGATAATTTAAAAAAAGCAGCAAAAGATAATTCAGGAAATCTACTTGAGCTTAGCATAATTGCCATGAGAGAAAGGGCTACTGTAGGTGAATTATCATATGTCCTAGAAGAGGTTTATAGTCGTTATGGAGTAAAACAAGAAATAGTTCAAAATATTTATAAAAACACATATTTAAAAAAAGAAGATTTTGTTAAAGTAGAAGGTTCATTGTCAAAATTTAGAAATATAGCTGGTGTAAACCCAAAAATTTTCATGGCTAAAATTGGACAAGATGGACATGATAGAGGGGCGAAAGTCGTAGCTTCAGCATTTATTGATTTTGGTTTTGATGTGGAAATAGGGACTTTATTTCAAACTCCATTAGAAGCAGTAGATATGGCAATAAATTATGGAGTTCATATTATAGGTATATCTTCGCTGGCTGCAGGTCATAAGACACTAATACCAGAATTGATAAATGAGTTAAAGAAAAAAGGAGCTGAGGATATTCTTGTTGTTTGTGGAGGTGTAATACCTGCTCAAGACTATGATTTTTTATATGATGCAGGTGTGGCGGCTATTTTTGGACCAGGAACTTCTATCCCTGATGCGGCGTCTACTACTATTGATAAAGCTTCCGAACAATTGATGAGAATGCACAATTATAGAAATTCTAGGACAAATAATTAAGGTTCATCTAATTTTGGGGAGATAATAATTGGCTTACTATAAAGACATATATGAAAGCTGGAAAAAAAATCCATTACAATTCTGGGATCAACAAAGTAATGATATTGATTGGATTAGAAAGCCAAAAAAAATATTAGATGATGAAAATATTCCATTTTATAAATGGTTTCCTGATGGTGTTCTTAATACTTGCTTTAATGCGATAGACAGGCATGTTATTGATGGAAGAGGTGAACAAGACGCAATAATATATGACAGTCCAATTACTAATGTAAAACAGAAAATATCATACTCACAATTGCTATTTAGAGTCTCACAATTTTCAGGCGCTTTAAGAAAACAAGGCATTGAAAAAAGTGATCGTGTAATTATATATATGCCAATGATACCTGAAGCTGTTATTGCCATGTTAGCTTGTGCTAGAATTGGAGCTGTGCATTCAGTTGTGTTTGGAGGTTTTGCATCAAACGAATTAGCTGTTCGTATTGATGATTGCAAGCCTAAAGTAATTGTTTCTGCGTCATGTGGGCATGAGCCAAATAAAATAATTAAATATAAACCTCTTTTAAGTAAAGCTCTAGAGCTTGCAAAGCATCAGGTTAGTAAATGCATTATATTTCAACGTAATTCATTAAAAGTAGACCTTGATCCTAATCTGGATATAGACTGGAACGAAGCAATCGTAGACGTTGAATTAGCGAATCCAGTTGAAGTTCAAGCTAATGATCCACTTTATATATTGTATACTTCTGGAACGACTGGTGAACCAAAGGGAGTTGTGCGAGACAATGGTGGGCACGCTGTATCTTTAAAGTGGTCAATGAAAAATATATATAATGTAGATCCTGGAGATGTTTACTGGGCGGCATCAGATATTGGATGGGTGGTTGGCCATTCATATATCGTTTATGGCCCTTTGTTTCATGGATGTACAACGATATTATTTGAAGGAAAGCCAATTGGTACACCTGATGCTGGAACTTTTTGGAGAATTATTTCAGAGTATAAGGTTAAAGTTTTATTTACAGCCCCTACAGCATTGAGAGCTGTAAAAAGAGAAGATCCAGAAGGTTCTTATATTCAAAAATATGATTTAAGCAATTTTAAAACTTTATTTCTTGCAGGGGAAAGAGCTGACCCTGATACTGTTTTGTGGTTGGAAAATAAGTTAAAAGTTCCAGTTATTGATCATTGGTGGCAAACTGAAACTGGATGGTCTATTGCAGCCAATCCTCTTGGCATTGAAAGCCTTCCAATAAAGATAGGGTCTCCAACCGTAGCTATGCCTGGGTATAATGTTGAAATTTTATCAGAGGAAGGTAAGGAAGTTAAAGCAGGTATTTTAGGTGCAATTGTAATAAAATTACCTTTGCCCCCTGCGTCATTGCCGACACTATGGAATGCTGATAATCGATTTATAGGATCTTATTTATCAACATTTTCTGGTTATTATGAAACGGGAGATGCTGGATACCAAGATGAGGATGGATATTTATATATTATGTCAAGAACTGATGATGTAATTAATGTTGCAGGGCATAGATTATCAACAGGCGCTATGGAAGAAGCTCTTTCAAATCATCCTGATGTTGCTGAATGTGCTGTTGTCGGTGTAGCTGATAAATTAAAAGGTCAAGTACCTTTAGGGCTGATATGTTTAAATAATGGGTGCAATAAACCCCATCAAGTTGTATGTAAAGAAATAATTGGACTTGTAAGAGATGAGATAGGGCCAGTAGCTTCTTTTAAGTCTGTGGCTGTTGTGTCCGCACTACCTAAAACTAGATCAGGAAAAATATTAAGAGCTACAATAAGAAAAATAGCTGATAATGTTGACTGGAAAATGCCAGCAACGGTAGATAATCCATTAGTTTTTGATGAAATTAAAAAAGCTATAAAGCCTTTAGGATATTAATATGTTTATCTTAAACCTTCATAATGAATTTACCAATATGTTGACCTTCTTCTAGAGCCTTATGCGCTTCACTTGCTTGAGCTAATCTAAATTCTTTTTGTATAACAGGCTTAATTTTTCCGTCTTCTAACCATTGCCAGGAACCTTTTATTAAGCTATCAGCGTATTGTGATTTGGCATCAGATGACTGAGGCCTTAATGTTGATCCAGTAATAGTTTGTCTTTTAATCATAATATTTGCAAAATTAACCTCATCTTTAATACCACCTTGCACGGCAATTATAATTAACCTGCCATCAGAATTTAGACATTTTAAATTTCTGGGAACATAGCTTCCAGACACCATATCAAGAATTACATCAACTCCTTTACCAGAAGTTAAATTATTAATTTCATCTTCAAATAGCATTGTTTTGTAATTAATGCATTTGCTAGCTCCTAAACTTTCAGCTGCAATACATTTTTCATTAGATCCAGCTGTAGCATATACTTTTGCTCCAAAATTTTTTGCAAGTTGAATGGCTGTAGTGCCAATTCCACTTGCCCCACCATGGATAAGAACCGTTTCATTTTTATTTAACTTTCCTCGAATAAATAAATTACTCCAAACTGTAATAAAAGTTTCAGGTATGCATGCAGCTTCTTGCATTGAATATTTTTTTGGAATTGGCATACAATGTCCCTCATCCACTGCAACATATTCAGCATATCCACCTCCATGGCAAAGTGCGCAAACTTTATCTCCTAAATTCCATTTAGAATTAGAGTTTTTTATATCAACAATTATACCGGATACTTCTAAACCAGGTAGGTCTGATGCTGTTGCTGGAACTTTATAATTACCCTGTCTTTGTAATAAATCAGGTCTATTTACTCCTGCGTAAGAAACTTTAATCAAAACTTGATTATTTTCTAGAGTTGGAATTGGTCTTATGCATTCTTTTAATTTTTCTGGTCCGCCAAATTCACTAATTTCAATAGCTTGCATTTTTTCTGGTATAATGATTTTGTTGTTGATCATTTTTTTCTCCGATACAGGCATAATCTGAATGCCCTATTTATGTCTTGATTTGTCATACTATAGCCATTTATTAAAAGAATAATATAGAAATTAATAGGAGATTATCATGATTTTTATAATAACACTTTATTCTATTCTTGCTTTAGAGGAACCACATGTTAAAAATTTTTTACAAGAAGCATCTAAAAATGGAATATATGAATATAGATTTGTTAAACCAGTTCAATGCTCTTCAGGAAAATTAAAAAACTCATATGTACTTGCGCAAAATGGACGGGTTCTCATGAAACAAGTTTCAAGTGATGGAACGATAGGTTCTGTATGTATAAAATAAATTAAACTAATTTGAATTTTCGATCATTTTTTTAACTCTTAATCGTAGAGCGTTTAATTTAATGAATCCTTCAGCATCTGAATGATCATAGTCAGTAGATCCTTCTTCAAAAGTAACTAAATTTTCACTATATAATGAATGCGGAGATTTTCTACCTGTTATAATTACATTTCCTTTATATAATTTAGCTCTTACGGTTCCTGAAACGTTTTTTTGACTTTGATCAATAGCGGCTTGAAGCATTTGTCTTTCAGGTGAGAACCAAAACCCATTGTAAACTAATTCTGCATACTTTGGCATTAATTCATCTTTTAAATGAGCTGCACCTTTATCTAAAGCAATAGACTCAATCGCTCTTCGCATCTGGTATAGTATAGTTCCTCCTGGTGTTTCGTATACACCTCTAGATTTCATTCCAACAAATCTATTCTCAACAAGGTCAATTCTTCCAATACCATTGTTTCCTCCCAAAATATTTAATTCATGCAACAAAGAAGCTGGAGAAAGAGATTTTCCATTTAATGCGACAGGATCACCATCTTTAAACTCCAGCATTATTTCTGTTATTTTATCTGGAGCATCCATGGGAGATTTAGTTCTGGAGTATATAAACTCTTCCGGTTCTATCCATGGATCTTCTAATATTTTACCTTCAGCAGATATATGTAATAAATTTGCATCTACACTGAAAGGAGCTTCACCTCTTTTATCCTTTGAAACTGGAATTTGATGCTTTTCTGCATAAGCTATTAAACTTGTTCTGCTAGATAAGTCCCATTCTCTCCATGGAGCTACTACTTTAATATCTGGTTTTAAGCTGTAGTAACCTATTTCAAATCTAACTTGATCATTACCTTTTCCCGTTGCTCCATGAGAGACTGCATCTGCATTAGTTAAATTAGCTATTTCAATTTGTCTCTTTGCAATTAAAGGTCTTGCTATAGATGTTCCTAATAAATAAATCCCTTCGTATAGTGCATTTGCTCTAAACATAGGAAAAACAAAATCTTTAACAAACTCCTCTTTTAAGTCATCTATAAAAATTTCTTTTACTCCAAACATTTCTGCTTTTTTTCTTGCTGGTTCAACTTCTTCACCTTGTCCAATGTCTGCAGTGAAAGTTACTACTTCACAATTATACGTATCTTGTAACCATTTTAAAATAACCGAAGTGTCTAATCCTCCAGAATAGGCTAAAACTATTTTTTTATAATTTGGAGTATTTTTCTTCATTATTCTTTCCTTTTATTTAAAAAAAACAAATTTAATATCCATTAAAATGGAGTAGAGATATAATAACATTAATTACATATAATATATTTTAAAAATATTAAAAATATTTGATATTTTCAATAACAATTTAACTATTACTTAAATCTATATAATTTGAATTATTTTATGTTATCTTTATTTATAAAAATGAATATCAATTTGTAGAAAATTGATTAGACTTTATTCAAATTTGTTACTTGTTTTTGATTAACTTTATTGTTACGTGTTGTCACTATAGTTATTTATTATTATTTTAGAATTTTTTTTGTAACATGATGTATAACTATTAAATTATTTTAATAAAATTTATTCTTGGTAAGAATATTGCAACAAAAAATAAATATTATGAAGAGAAACTTAAAATGATAAAATATAAAAAAATTATTTCATTATTAGTTGTTATTTCTTTTTCTATTATTTTTATTAATGCTGAGGCTTCAATCAAAATTAAAGAGTTGGGGAAATCAAAATTTTGGTTTGCTTTTACTAAAATAGGTAAAGATAAAAGTTGTTATATTTTTTCTGAACCTAACAAAACTACTGGAAACTTTGATAGAAAAAATAGATCTAAGGCAGGTATTTTTGTTGTTAATACTAAGGGTGGTGTTAAATATGAGGTTTCAGTTTCAGCGGGGTTTAAATTTAAACATAGAACGCCCATTATATTTGATGTAGATGGAAAAAAAACAAATTTTTTTTCGAACGAAGAAACAGCTTGGTCAGAAAGTGCGAAGGTTGATAGGCTTTTAGTTCAATCTATGAGAAAAGGAAGAGAATTAAAAGTTACAGGTACATCTTCTCTTGGTAACAAGATTGTTGATATCTATTCATTATCGGGTTTCACAAGAGCTTTAAGACTTATTGATAAAGACTGTTCATAATATAAAGTATTTACGAAAGTTAGAAATAATGTCTAAACAAGACCTTCTGAATTTTAATATAGAAGAATTACAAGACTTCTGTGTTTCAAATAATCTTCCAAAATTTAGAGCAACTCAAATTTGGAGATGGATGTACTGTTTTGGACTTGATACATTTGAAGGTATGAGTAATATTGCGCGAGCAACGAAGGATTTTCTAAATGAAAAAGCTTTTATATCTAGACCATATGTTTCAGAAATGCAAAAAAGTTCAGACGGAACTATAAAGTGGTTACTTAAACTATCTGATGGCTCTGAGGTTGAAACAGTTTACATTCCTCAAGAAGAGAGGGGGACGGTATGTTTGTCAAGTCAAGTAGGCTGTACTTTAAATTGCAGTTTTTGTCATACAGGCACACAAGCGCTAGTTAGAAACTTAACCGCTAACGAAATTATTGGTCAACTTGTGTTAGTTATGGATCATCTTAAAGATTGGCCTTCAGGTAAGAATACCAGAAAAGTTACTAATGTAGTGATGATGGGTATGGGAGAGCCTCTTTTAAACTATAAAGAAGTAAGCAAAGCAATTAAAGTTATGATGTCAGATGACGGTATTTCATTATCACGACGAAGGATTACTCTTTCTACATCAGGCATAATCCCAATGATAGAAGCTTCTGGAATAGATTTAGGGGTTAATTTAGCAATATCTCTTCATGCTGTTAATGATGAGCTTAGAGATCAATTAGTTCCCATAAATAAAAAATATAATTTAGAAGCATTAATTAATGCTTGTCGAAACTATCCTCCTTTATCAAATTCGAGAAGAATTACATGGGAATATGTTATGATAAAAGGTGTAAATGATAGAGAAAGTGACGCAAAAGCATTAATAAATTTAATAAAAGGAATTCCCTCTAAAATTAATTTAATACCTTTTAATCCATGGCCAGGGTCTTTATTTGAAACTTCAACTCAAAAAAGTATTGATATATTTGCAAAAATACTCATGGATGCTGGTTTTGCTTCTCCAATACGAAAGCCCCGTGGGCAGGATATTTATGCCGCTTGTGGGCAATTAAAGTCTGCTTCTGAAAAAGTAAGAAAGTCTCAAATTAATAGATTAACACCTATTCATGCTATTTAGTGCAATTAAAAGAAATAAAATATTAATTTTTATGAAGGTATTGCTTTGATGAGAATAAAGCATTACATTTAAATCATATATTTTATCAACAATCGATGAAAAGGAAGAATAATGAATAACAATCGTTTTATGACAAGTGCAAACGCTCAAGCAAATCAAATTGATGTGGGGTTACGAGCCTACATGCTTGGTGTTTATAATCAGATGACAACAGCATTAGCAATTACAGGATTCTTTGCGTTAGGCTTAAGTTTTTTAGTAGGACCTTCTGTATATGAATTAACTTCTTTTGGACAAACATTATATGGTGGTCCTCTAAAGTGGGTAGTGATGCTTGCTCCATTAGCAATGGTGTTTTATATATCAGCAAAATTAAATAGTATTTCAGCATCTAAAGCTAGAAATTTATTTTACATATATTCTGGTTTAATGGGCCTCTCATTATCATCTTTGTTACTAGTTTATACAAATGAATCAGTAGTTAGAGTGTTTTTTATTACTTCAGCTGCTTTTGCTTCACTATCTATATATGGATATACCACAAAGAAAAATCTTTCAGCATTTGGATCTTTTCTAATTATGGGTGTTTTTGGAATAATTATAGCCTCTATAGTCAATATTTTCCTAGCATCTGAAGGTTTAGCTTTTATGATTTCAATTTTAGGAGTTTTGATTTTTGCTGGTCTTACAGCTTATGACACTCAAAAAATTAAGAATATGTATTTAGCTGGTGATGATATGGAAGTGTCTGGTAAAAAATCAGTGATGGGGGCATTAACTTTATATTTAGATTTCATTCTTATGTTTCAATTTCTACTTATGTTTTTAGGAAATAGAGAATAGTTTCTCTGTATCATAAAATTATTTATTAAGCTGTCTTTTGACGGCTTTTTATTTGGACGAAATTAAAATGTCGATAGATTTTTTAATTTTTTCTGAATTAGGCTTTGTTATACTTGAATACCAAGAATTAAGTTCACCATCTTTGTTTATTAAATACTTGTAGAAGTTCCATTTTGGAAAAGAAAGGAGGCCTTCTTGACTTTTAACCCATTTAAAAAATGGATGTCCATTTTTACCTTTAATACTTGTTATTTCAGTTAGTAAAAAAGTTATATTAAAGTTAGTTTGACAAAAATCTTTAACTTTTTCATTGGATGTTAACTCTTGTGATCCAAAATCGTTAGATGGAATTGCTATAATAATTAATTCTTTTTTCTTATACTGTTGATGAAGATCTTCAAGATCTTTATATTGATTAGTAAACCCACAAAGTGAAGCTGTGTTTACAATCAGTATTGGTTTTCCTATGAAGTCTTTTAGGTTTAAAGGATTTCCATCAATAGAAGTGAAGGTAAAATCATATGCATTAGAAAAAGCTTTGTTTTGCATGAACACTCCAAAAGTAATTATAAGAATTATAAGAAGTTTATACATAGTTAAAATTGATCATTCATTATATTCTAATTTCCATATTGGATTTAAAATGTTTTCTAGTATGTTTGATCCTATTGATTGAATAGTTAAATCTCTTATATTTCCGATTAAACTTTTAGAACTAAGAATATTGCCGACTAATATAGATTGATGTGAAATAATTTTTTTTTCATCTTGTCTTTTAGTTATAAATGTATTTATTGTTTTTTTTAAATCATTGTTTTGTAACAAGATAGTTTTAATAAATGCTGCATCCTCAAGAATTTGGTTTCCTGCTTGGGCAATATGTGGGGGCATTGGAATTGATGCTTCTCCAACGAGTAAAATGCCATTTTTATGAATAGCAGAGTTTTCTCCTTTATCTTTTATTGCTAAAGCTTGTTCCCATTTAATATCATCAGGGATTAAAAAATTAAGAGATTTATTTTCAATGGTTGTAGGTAAAAAAAGATCGTGTGAAGGAACAAAAACATAATTTGTTGCTTTTTTATTTTCAATAATTGTTGGATAAATAACAAAATGACCATTTGCAGTGAAGATTAACTGTATTAATCCTTTTGTTAATTTATATGGTTCTTCTCTAAAAGAAAAAGATCTATATACTTTTTTCATTTTCAAAGTATTATCAAAACCACTAACAAATTTTCTTGTTACGCCATTTATACCATCTGCGCCTATTATAAATTTAGATGTAAAAATATTATCTTTATCATCAACTATTTCTTG
>Ga0209403_10005119_pt1 | contig 13839 bp, 11 predicted proteins | sample ArcticOcean_MG_C_8_FD_187440 | JGI IMG/M metagenome (GOLD analysis project Ga0209403, IMG submission 187440) | Marine microbial communities from western Arctic Ocean - ArcticOcean_MG_CB11_86 (SPAdes) (version 2) | ecosystem: Environmental > Aquatic > Marine > Oceanic | place: Arctic Ocean... | reverse complement strand
ATCACCTGGCCCAGCGTTACGACTCCCATCGCGTTCGGGGCGATCTCCCTGCTGACCACCGTCTGAAGTGCCGTAACTACCTGTGCTGTGATCGCCACGGGGTCGATCGCCGTGTGCGGCAGCGCTCCGTGGCCACCCTGACCCGTGATCGTGAGCTCGAACTGGTCTGCGCTGGCAAATACCGTCGCCTGATTCACGCCGACAAAACCCGTGTCGTACTGGTTCCAGAGATGCAGACCGATTACGCGGTCCGGCGAGTGATCAGACATCACGTCATCTGCGATCATCGCCTTTGCACCTTCGACAAATTCCTCGGCTGGCTGGAAGACAAAAACGACCTTGCCCGAGAGTTCGTCCGTACGTCCTGACAGAAGATCAGCCGCCCCAAGCGCCATCGTGATGTGACCGTCGTGGCCGCAGGCGTGCATATTGCCGTTTGTCGAAGCGAACGGGAGATCGGACAGCTCGGACACGGGCAGCGCATCGATATCCGCCCGGATCATCAGCGTCGGACCGGGCCGCCCGGTATCCAAGATTCCAACGACACCTGTCCCACCCACCTCGGCTTTGACCGTCATGCCAGCAGCATTCAGACGGCCAGCGATAATGCCCGCAGTCCTGGTCTCGTGAAACCCGAGTTCCGGGTTTGCGTGGAGATCACGGCGTAACTCGATCAGGCCCGGAAGGGCCTCTGCAACCTGGTCGGTTACGGCGTCGGGCATAGTGTGGCGGCTCCATTTCGTATCAAAAATATGCGTATGAAATCGGGGCCGGAGTCTATCACGGGCCAACCGTCGATTATTTGTGCGGGGGCACTGGATGTCACGCTAGAATCAACCGGGTGCCGAAATTACCGATCTTCCCCCTGAACACGGTCCTATTCCCGGGCTACAAGCTGCCACTGCGCATATTCGAGCCGCGGTACAAACGCATGCTCGAAGACTGCATCGCTGCGGATGGACGGTTTGTCATCGCACTCATACGTGATGGCGTCGAGGTGGGCGGAGAAGCTACTCCACGGGACATCGGGACGATCGCCCTAATCGAAGAAATAGGCGATCAAGGCGAAGATGTGGTTCCTCTGGTTGCTCGTGGTGAGCAGCGCGTCCGGATCGGCGAATTGGACCGATCCCTCCCCTATCTGAGCGCAGACGTGGAACCCTTGTATGAACCAGTCGATGGAGACATCGATCCGGAATTGCTTGAACGGTCCAGAGCAGCGACGACCCGGTTCGCACGAGTGATGCTGATGCAGATACGCGGCGAGTGGCGCGCCAACCCAGAGATGCCAGACGATCCGGGCGCACTCGGGTATCGCATGGGGACACTAATGGTCGGTCGCCCCACTGCGGCGCAACGCGTGCTGGAAGCGGCATCGCTAAACGAGCGGCTGCGACAGGCCACCCCGGCGGTTGAAGCGGCCGCGGGTGAGTTCGAGGCGGCGCTACTGGAACAAGGTGCACATGATCACCGCCGGGGAATGCACCGCAACTGAGGGGCTCCTGGTTGTCGGGACAACGCTTACCCGTAGGCCGCTCTCTGGCAGGGTGAACACAGGGAGTCCTGCCACCAACATCGAAGGGTGGACCCTCACAGAGATCCCAGAAGGTTTCCGACCGCCCACTTCCCGACCTACCCCGTTAATGCAGGAGACTCGGGACGCGCCTACACGAACGAAGTTCGCACAGAGTCTGACGGAAGCGCGTTCCGTCGGGGGGGGCCGATATCGGCCAACATCAGCACCAACGAAACAGGTCTGTTCGATGCCGACGCTACGTTGGTCAGTCAGAACAGATCCCCGGTGTGTGCTAGACAACTCGATGCGTATCGAGTTTGGGAATATTGCTTCATTGGCATGACTACTGTTGAACATCTTGTCAGGCAGGATGCCCAAATGGACCGGCCGAACACACCCCGCCACATGTATCATCAGGGGTCTAAACCATTAACTCGGAAGCGGTGAATGAAGTGTCTGAATACTTGGTATGTCGGTCGTGCGACGTAGGCGACCTTCTTCCCCTATCGGACTTTGGGGCGCATGGGGCACCTGTCCATTACAAGGCTTGGGTATGCTCGAACCCTGACTGTGGATTCAACCTAAAGATCAGGAATGGTGACGTGTTCATAGGTGAGTCCGTTCTGGATGGTAATGAACGCGGCCAACGGGATTCAGGGCCGTCTCAGGAGTTCCGCCGTTAGTTGGGTCACAGTTCACAAGCCAACCGACCAGTGTGAATGTGATTTTGACGGAGCTCTAGAGCGTTTCAACGCCAAAAGGACCAAGAGGGCCCTGACTTACCACTAGCGTTTAACTCTGCAATGGTTCGTTTGAGGCGGCAGGTTTCCTCCTCAAGTCGCTTCAGCTTTTTCACCTGGTCAATACTCACTCAGCGGAACTCGGCACGCCGCCGGTAGTCGGTCTTTCTGTGACGCCGATCTCTCTGAGAGACAGCACGACCGTCTTGCCGTCGGCTACCGAGACTTCTACCTGTTTCAGATTGTTGAGAATCTGGCATGGCGAACGCCTCTTATCGGCATGTCTGCCTCCTCAGCGAAACGTCCAGCCTCTAATTTATTGACTGCTATCACCTAAAAATGGGCAGGTCATGTCCACCGAGAGCCTCGGGACGGTGGAGCACGAGTGTATTGCCATAGTCATTACGGTGATGTCACAGGATCGGGCGAAACACACCCCTACACTCTTAACCGTCACACGCGAAAACGCCGGCAGGCCGTCCAATATGGACAACCCACCGGCGTTCCGGTCAGAAAGATTTAATCGGGCCGGTTAATCCGCTGGCGCACTCTTCATGTAGCCCTTGCCATCCAGGAATTCAGCCAGTCTTGCGATACCGTCACGGTTCTTTTCCGGGGTTTCGTATGCAAAACACAACCTGGCACAGTTCTGGCCATCGCCGTTAGGGGCGAAACTTACGCCCGGCAGGTAACCGACTCCAGCGTCAAAAGCCTCGTCAACAAGCTCGCTCATAGGCGTGCCTTCCGGCATCGTGAGCCAGGTGTAACAACCACCTTGTGGCACAGCCCATTTCGCTCCAGTGCCTCCAAAATTCTCCCCGAGTGAAGCAACCATCGCGTTCGCCTTGGCACCCAGTGACTCGGACAAGTCATTCTTGTGGTCCTGCAGGTGCTCGGTCAGATAGCCCTCAACTGCCAGCGAAGCGAAATGGTTCGCCGTGCCGGAACTGCGGAAACCTATTGCTCGGTTCGTGACCTCTTGTGGTGCCACGAAATAGCCCAGCCGGAGCCCCGGAACCAGCAATTTGGAGTAGGAAGCTACGTGCATCACCATGCCGCTTGTGTCCAGGGAGGCGTACGCCTCCTGTGCCTCACCATCAAACCGAAGGTCGACATAACAGTCATCCTCGATTATCGGGACTTCATGCCGATGGCAGATTTCAATAACCTGTTTACGGCGGGCCGTCGGCATCGTTGTCCCGGTGGGATTTTGGTGCTCCGGTATGGTGTAGAAGAACTTCGGCTTCTTACCCTGAGCCGTCAGATCGGTCATCAATTCGTCCAACGACTCAGGAATTATTCCCTGATCGTCGATACGACTTCCAACGACATTTATCCCATGATTCTTAAGTTGATTATGCGTACCGCCGTAGACGTACTGCTCCGTTACGACCGTGTCACCCGGATCCGACAGCGCTTTAATCAAGACGAAGTTTGCCTCGCCTGATCCTGCCGTCATAAACACTTCGTCCGGAGTGGCGTTAATTCCCCGATCGTTCGCGAGCTTCTGTGCCGTGAACTCCCGAAGGGCCTCGTTACCATTGCGCTCTGTGTAGTAAACGAGGTCATGTCCCTCGCGCTCAAGGCCCTTCTTCAAACCTTCTACCAGTCCAGTGAATGGGACAGCCTCCGGTGGCGGGTAGGCAACCGCAAAGTCGTACGTGGCGTGGCGCGGGTGAGTGACCGCCGTATCTTTAGACCGAGTCGAAAATTTGCCTGCGTAACTGAACGTGGTGGTCATCCGGTTAAGTACTCCTGGGACGTGTTCGCCCCGGCGTTGTTATCTCTACGTATTCTTTAGCGAACCTAGTCCCGGGGAGCGGCGTTGAGCATTCCATTCTCGTCGAGAATTTGCGCCAACAGCGCCACACCATCCCGGTTTTTTTCGGGAGATTCGTAGCCGAAGCACAAACGCGCGTAGTTGTCCCCATCGCCGTTTGGGGCGTAGACAGATCCGGCAATATAGCCAACACCGGCATCGAACGCCTTATCTTGCAGTGAGGTCATGTCTGTGCCAATCGGCATCTCAAGCCATGTGTAACATCCGCCTTGCGGTTCACTCAACTTGGCACCGGTTCCGCCAAAGTGCTCACCAAAAGACGAAATCATTGCGTTACGTTTCTCGAGCAGCGCAGCGTTCTGGTTGTCCTTGTGCTCCTGCATGTGTTCCTTCAGGAAGCCTTCTACCGCCAACGACGTGAAATGGTTGGCGGTACTTGAGCTGCGGAATCCGATCGCCCGTTCACGAACTTCTTTGCTAGCTACGAAGTACCCGAGACGAAGGCCGGGGAGAAGCAGCTTGGAGTATGAAGCAACGTGCGAAACCATCCCGGAGTCGTCCAGTGCACGGAACGATTCCTGTGCCTCACCAAAGAAGCGCAGATCCACGTAGCAGTCGTCTTCTAGGATCGGTATCCCGTGCTTGTGACAGATGTCGACAATTTGCTTGCGACGGGATGTTGGTAGGGTTGTACCAGTCGGATTCTGGTGCTCCGGGATCGTATACAGCATCCGAGGTTTGTTACCGGCAGCAGTCAAGCTGCTAAACAGCTCGTCCAAGGCTTCCGGAATCAGGCCATCATCGTCTATCGGAGAGCCCACGACGTTGCAACCTGCAGCGCGAAGTTGGCCCAGCGTGCCGTTGTACACGAATCTCTCGGTGACAACGGTACTGCCCGGGTCAGTGAGCGCGTTGATCAGGCCGTAGTTCGCCTCACCGGAGCCGGCGCAGATGAAAATATCTTCGGGATCGACCTTGAATCCCCGGTCGGTTTCGAGCTTTTTGGCAGTGAATTCACGGAGAGCCAGGTTCCCATTGGAGTCCGGGTAGTAGACGAGGTCGTGGCCCTCCCGCTCCAGACCAGCGATCAATCCCTCGACTAGTTCGTTTAGCGGTGCCGTCTCAGGAGGAGGATACGCAGTACCAAAATCGTACTTCGCGTGGGTGGGATGTATGACTTCGGTCTCAACGGAGTCCTTGGAGAATCGACCTGCATAGCTAAACGTGGATGTCATTCCGTGGCAGTCCTTAGATTCCTAATGGGTGGGTTTCGTCGGGCTATTTCAAGGTCCCTAGGTCCGATGAGAGATCTCGCGCGCGATTCGTTGTCCCCGGTGGCTTCGGCGGCTTAGTGTACCCCTACTCAGCGATTTCGATTCGAATCCGCTTGTTGATCCGACCCTTGCTCTGGTGGCCCACAATCTTAATTTGGCCCACTTCGGCAGTGGACGCGACGTGCGTTCCACCGTCCGCCTGCAAGTCCAAACCGTTGATATTAATGGTTCGAATCTCTTCTATTCCTTCGGGCAATAAATTGATCTTGGTACGGATCAGATCGGGTATAGCGAACGCTTCAGCTCGAGGAAGGATATTGACCTCTATAGGCCGGTCTTCGGCGACTTCTTTATTTATCGCAGACTCAATTTCCTCAGTGAGTTCGGAACTCATGTTTTCAAACTCGAAGTCCATGCGGCCCGCGAGCGGGGTCATGTTTCCTCCGGTCACCTGTGCTCCATAGTCACGCCACACAACACCGCAAAGGATGTGCAACGCCGTGTGTGTGCGCATCAACTTATGGCGAAGTTCCCAGTCGATCTTGCATCTAACTGAATCACCGACTGATAGTCTGCCGTCCGGGACGGTATGGAGGATCACCCCACCTCGTCCAGACATGTTGCTGACTTCTAACTCGGCCCCGTCGGCTTTCACCATCAACCCAACGTCATTCGGTTGCCCTCCGCCTCCCGGGTAAAACACAGTTCGGTCCAGTATTACCCCGGACTCGGTTACCTCTACGACCGTCGCTTCGCACTGACGCATATAGGCATCTATGTTGTAAATTTTTTCGGTCACGTTGCCTCCGGATCTGACTGCATTATTCGAACCAGTCACAGATAAATCATAGTCCCAGTGCTCCGAATTCGTATCCGTTCTCCCGGCAAATCGGACATATACTCCGCAACCCACGGGGGAAGACAATCCCCGTAACGGTATGGAACCGCAAGACATCCCCATGAACAACGGAGTCCCCTATGAGAGGCGCACGTTTCCTAGGCAACCGCAAGGCAGAGGTCGCCGATTTCCCGGACGTAGAACCCGGACCGCACGAGGTGCTTATCAAAGTCCGGGCCTCCGGAATGTGTGGCAGCGACCTCCACACCTACCGGGCGTCCATTTCTGAGGTGAACAGGGAGAACCGGCCCGGTCACGAACCTTGCGGTGAAGTTGTAGCGTTAGGACCGGGAGTCACATCGGCCCGGATCGGAGATCGGGCGATGATCCACCACTACCTCGGTTGCGGCACCTGCAGGTTTTGTCGTGAGGGTTACCACCAACTCTGCTCCAACCCCGGCCCGTACACCAAATATTACGGTGGATCGGCACACGGCGGCCACGGGGAGCACATGGTTGTCCATGAATCGACCCTGGTCCCTATGCCGGACACAATCGACTACGAGGTGGGGTCGATGATCGCCTGCGGAACCAGCACAGCGTGGCTGGCCTTGGAAAAACTCCAGATTTCCAGTCGGGACGTTCTTGCTATCTTCGGACAGGGTCCCGTCGGTGTGGCAGGGACCATGCTAGCCGCAGAGATGGGTGCTCGTGTCATAGCCGTGGACCTGTCGGATAAACGACTCAAACTGGCTAAAGAGGCCGGTGCATGGGAAACAGTGAACGCCTCCAATGTGGACTCAGTCGAGGCAATCCGTGAATTGACTCATGGTGAGGGCGTACACGCTTCAATGGAGGCAGTCGGCGGGGGACCAACACGAAAGCAAGCCGCTCAAGCGTGCCGTGTGTTCGGACGTACAGCGCTTGTCGGCGAGCGCGGGGACGCAACGTACGATGCGACTCCAGACATCATCCATCGTCACCTGACGATGTACGGATCGTGGACGGTCAGCAAATTCGGCATGGAAGACTGCGCAAACTTCATCTCAGACCACAACATCCCGATGGCCTCACTCATAGAGCGGCGGGTGAATATCGAAGACACCGTCGCGGCATATGAGTACTTCGACAAACAAACTAGCGGCAAGATGATCATCACATTCGACTAGGCGAATTACATTTCCCCGTCATGGTCGATGGTGGGGAACAGGTGAGATCTACAACTCGCCCCCGTTAAAGTCTGCTGAAATAATCCAGTGAATACCGGCTGACGTCGATATCGTTCTAACTACCCGGCTGCACCAGTTCAATCACGACCTGGTCTGGCCCTTCAATATAGGCAATTTTTGACCCAGACCCGACGTCAGTAATCGGCATCACAACACGTACACCGGCATTCTCGAAATGAGCGATGTCGGCCGCTATGTCATTCGTCTCAAAGCCGTAATGCTCCAGTCCCAGACGGTTGATCTCCGGGACAGCCTGTTCCTGGGACTCACCGGCGCGCTGGGACGAAATGTTCAACCGGACCGGGTTACCCGTGTCCATGGTGATGGTGATCGTACCCGGCATCACCTCACGTGACCCGATCATCTTCGCCCCAAAGTGCTCGGTGTACCAGGACGCCGCACTTTCGGCGTCATTGGAACGCAGGTGAACGTGGTTAATGGCGTGGTGCATTGGATCTCCCCAAATCGAAACATAGGTGTCGTACTGGAGCCCGTTGCTACTTCACTTCGATTTCCATGAAAGCCACAGCAATGTTGGTCTTGTTGGCAACATTATGTTCAGACCCCGCCTGTCTGAAATACGGCTGCCCGTAAGTGATGCTGTTCTCAGTTTCGCCATTGTCCGTCATGATCGTCAAAGTACCTGTCAACAAGGGCACGACCGTGTAGTCGAGTTCATGTACGTGATTGCCTGTCTCTGTCCCTGGGGCAAATATCCACTTGGTTACACGAACCCGATCGTTGTCCTCATACACAGTAGAGTCTGCAAGCTGCGCCATCAGAGTCCTTTCACACATTGAATGTCATCCATCGAGGCCGCCAACCCTAACCCAGAACGCGCTTCTGTACCGCATCTTTCGGATTATTAAGTACCTCGATCGGAAACTCCTAAGCAACCCTTTCCCAAGGACAGGTACTTGCCGTCAATAGGCCTCCCCGGTACGCTTCCGATGACGCGTATGGCATGACCGTTCTTGATTTATTCTGGCGGACTGGCGCCGGCTAGGAGACAACAAATGGAACTCGGCTTTTTCACAATGCCACTCCACCCGGCGGGCTCAAACTTGACGTCCACGCTCAAATCCGATCTAGATCAAATCGTGCAGTTGGACAAACTCGGATACTCGGAAGCATGGATCGGTGAGCATTTCACATCCGAATGGGAGAACATCCCATCTCCAGAACTGTTCATCGCGCAGGCTCTGGCGCTAACCGAAAACATCCGTCTAGGAACCGGTGTGACATGCATGCCGAACCACAACCCCTTCGTTCTGGCCCACCGTATCGCTCAGCTGGATCATATGGCCGAGGGACGGCTTAACTGGGGTGTGGGTATAGGAAGCTTCGAAGGTGACACTCAGGTATTCGACTACGGCGGTGAGAATCCATCTCTTGACAACCGAGCCTATACCGCTGCGGCTATCGATACGATTTTGAAGTTGTGGGACGACCCAACACCCGGAGTCTGGGAGACCGAATGGTGGAAGTTCCGTGTCCCGGAACCTCAGGACGATATCGGTCTCAGGACTCACATCCGTCCGTACCAGAATCCTCACCCGCCTATTGGAGTAGCTGGCGTTACGCCATACTCCTCGACCTTGAAAATGGCTGGGTCTCGCGGCTGGATTCCCATGAGCATCAACCTGACACCTCCCGTTCTTCTAAAGACACATCGGGAAGCCATCGAGCAAGGTGCGCGTGAAAGCGGTAGGGAGCCGCGTTTGTCAGAGTGGCGTGTGGCACGAGAGGTGTTCGTTGCAGAGACCTCCGAGGAAGCGCGGCGTATCGCCAAAGAAGGTGTACTGGCACGGGATTTCAACGACTATTTCTTGAAGCTGCTGGCCAAAGGCGGCGTTTTAAATGTCATGAAGAACGACCCTGAGATGGCAGACTCCGATGTCACGGTAGAGTATTTGATCGATAACGTTTTCATTGTTGGAAGCGTCGACGAGGTCGCCCAGAAGTTGAACGATCTCACGGGCGAGATTGGTGACTTTGGGACATTACTCGCGATGGGCCACGAATGGGATCCTTACGAGGCCTGGCACGGGTCGATGTCGATGCTGAAGAACGAGGTGATGCCGAAGGTGGGGTAGGGCTTAGTAGCCCCTTTTCCGGGTGGAAGAGGATTGGAGTGATGGAGGACAAAGGTTCAACGACGAGCGGTGTTACCAGCCTTACGGTCGGTTGGTATAGGGCCTTAGGTTAGGCTCGGGACCACGTCGGAGATTGCCGACTCCTGAGCTTCTCGAATAATCGGTGTCGGGCGGTGCAAGCCCCCGTTTTCCGGTGTCTCAGCATTTCCACTCTGATCCAACGATTCCGGTATTTACCCCTCTGCCATCGGCGGGAGAAGCCAGTAGGTTTCGCTCAAAAGCAAGGGGTTGGATAAATGCAGATTCCCCCTTTAAAGCCCTACTCCCCTACCACCGTCACCGTTCCATCTGTTCCGTTGACCATTACCGTGGCACCGTCTGGGATAACGCTCGTGCCATTCCCCGTCGCGACGACCGCCGGAATCCCAAACTCTCGTGCCACAATCGCGCCGTGCGCCAGTACCGATCCTATATTTGTGACGACTGCGCCGATCACGGCGAAGTAAGGCGTCCATGCAGGGGTCGTGATATCGCACACCAGCACATCGCCTTCGACCAACGAATTGGCCTCGGTAATAGCCTGGATCACGCGTGCACGCCCCGTGTAACTTCCGGCCGAAGCGGCCATCCCCGCAACGACGATCTCCTCTGCAGATTCGTCCACCACCAGCGCACCCTTACCGATCACGGCCGGAGGAACAATCGATCGCCAGCGCACGAGCTGTTTTTTCCTAGATGAAAGTTCATCTGCACCCAAGAGTGCGTCGGATTCCAACAGCGCAAGTAACTCATCCACCTCGTAATAAAACACATCTCCGGCCTGCTCCACAGACCCACGGAACTGGAGCAGTTCACCGATCTTCAGCCAGCGGCCACGCGACGCATTTCCGATCCTTTGATCGGCCAAGAGGTTGTGATCCTCCGTAACAGGGCCAATGTGTTGCGCGTACGGCAAGAACTTGAGGAGATTTTCGATCGCCGTAGAACTGCGCGCCGCACTCGACAGTTCAGCTTCCAAACTCTTGCGTCGAGCTATCCCAGCCTGCTCAACAACACGTGGGCTACGCCGGTCATCTTCAATTGCGTACTGCCAAATAATTGATATCGGCATGGAAGTATTCTCACGCCAAGTCGGCAAGTCCTCCGCGCCCAGTGGATTCATGTGCCCGTACTTGACCATTGCGGCCTCAAACCCATGCCGAAACAACACCGCATCGTGGTCGTCGCCGGCCGGCAAGGCCCCTGATTTGACGACCGACATCATGGTGTTTGAACGTCGTGCAATTCGTCCGAGATCCCACAGGTCCGCCGCCCGCTGTGTCGACATATTAGGGAAGCCTTGCAGGAGAGCCAACCCGTCGGTCTGAGTCTCCGTACCAAACTCCATGACGTAGCGAGCTGCGAACGTTTCGGCAAATTTCTGTGCGTGGAACACTGCCGTCACGTGCACCAGCCGCATGGCTTCCGAAATCCGTTTCTGTTGCGCTATCAGCGCGTCTTTCCAGCCACCAGAAACAACAGAATTGGGATCGAAGCCATCGAGTTCAGCGACCACTTCTTCGATCAGCGGCAGGCATCGCTCACGCCAGTCCAGAAGGCTTGAGTCGTCCTTCGGTAGATCCGTATCGTTCAGGTGAGGTGAAAGCGTGGATTCGAGAGGCCAGTGTTCGGCACGAGTATATGAGTAGCTATTCACATAAATGCGCTGAGGCAATTCGCCGGGTTTCTCGGGTCCCATCATCCCGGGAGCCAGCGAACCTGCGGTCCTTGATAGAGGCGCGGACGATGATGAACCGTGCTCGTTGTGTATCCATGTGACCTCTTCGTACTCTGGTCCTGAAAGGTCAAAGGTCACCGGCTGGTCCACGGCATCGTTCAAGAAACTTCTCCTCTTGTTAACACTGGGGATAGGATTTGGTCGGGCGCGAACGCCCTATCCAACCGACAATCCTAACGCTGAACGCCGTCTTTTCGACTAAGTCTTTCGACCTCAACTGCGAACCATAACGCCATTGATCCCCCCCGATGATCGAACCCGAACTCGGCCGGGCGATCCAGGTACTCTTTGGTGCTCGTCTGCACACCGGTACCGGTGCAAACATCAACCAGTCCACCCTCATCGTCTATACGTTCCGATGTGGCCCTCCAGGCACGTTCCAACGGCTCTCTGTATTTATCTCCCAACCATCCAGACCGGATTCCTCTGGCAAGGGCATATCCGACCATGCATGTGACGCTCATCTCGTGATACGAGCCCGGATAGTCGAGCATCTGCAACCAAGTACCGTCCGGCTGTTGCAGCGGAATCAGCGCTTCAAGATGTTTGATGTGAACTTGTAGTAATTCAGGTCTTAGGTCGTGCCCTTCCGGCATATAGCTCAGTAACTCGGCGAAACCCATCGCTGCGAACCCGTTCGATCGCCCCCAGTTCCAATCAGCGCCCTGGCAGTGCATGAACAGTCCGTCGGATTTTTGTGTATCTGTATCTGCCAGAAATCTCGCCGCCAGATCCATGTACTCAGACTTGCCAGATGCAGCGAAAGCGCGGCCAAGTACTGCCGACGTAAAGAACATATCCTCTGTACGGAAGTTATCGTCCGACGGCGGCGGCGGTTGCCCGGGACCATGTGCTGGCCCACCAGTGCGATACCGGTTTGCAGCATCGATCAGCATCGCCGTGTATCTAGGATCGTCCGTCAGCGCTGAAAGTTCGTTACACCAGACCAGTGCCGCCAAGTGCGATCCACCCGGTTGATCCCCAAATGCGGACTTCTGGCCAGACACGTACCCCTCGACAAGCTCGGCGATATCCGTAGCCGTACTATCCGGCTCTTCCCAGCCAGCCTCTCGTTCCAGTTCCGCCAGACGCAACCGGCCGCTCACGGCGACACCCTGCGTGTAAATGACTGGATCCAGTGCGTACCCGTATGTTCGCCCAAGTAACCGGGCAATCTCCATGACTGAACGCTGGCGACGTGCGTCAAGGGCGAGTCGCGCAGGCGATCGAACGGAAGATGAGCCCAACGCCGAAATCAGTTTTCCCAGTTCCGTTTGAAGTGCTTCCGGGTTGACCGAAAGTCTCAGCCCAGGGATTGGAGCTAGCCCACTCGGTTCGCCATCGCCCATTGCAGATATGAGTGAGTCTTCCGGTGAAACCGACGCAGCATTAAGAACCCTCCCGAGGGTCCCTGCGGCCGCGTTCTCGCGCCATTCCACTCCATCACCATTTTCCACTTCCAGCAACAGATCCGGCGCTGCAAAGCTGATCCACCGCCAGAGATAGCGCGCTTCCGGGTTCTCCGAGTCGTCGAAAAATCCGCCCTCCGGCGGATATCCAGATGCCGGCCCAATGCTCAATGGGTCGTTCAATTCTGCGTCTCCCGAGAGCGCGTCAGGATTTGCGGTTGGTATAACGCTGAGTACGAGTTCAACTCCGGAGTCACGGGCCAGAAGCGGCAATAGTTCCGCTGCGATGCGAGCCGCCTCGACGTCCGCGGGCCGGCCACGAAGCCCGCCTATCAAGACGACTCTCATTGCCGTCGCGTCCGTGTCGTTTGCGTTCGGGTGAACCAACGCGGGAATCACGCTACCTGATCGGGTAATTCCACAGGCATCCAAATTCCAACGACGGTCAAAGGCGGAGCGCGTAGGGTCAAATAAACCGTCAGAATCGGGCAAGTCCGTCATTATTGGTAACAGCTTTCAAGGCTGGTCTGTTGGAACACCAAAGTTAGAAAACGGGACGTTAACATCATCCGAGACCTACATCACGTCAACGTGGACGGTGATCGCGAACCGATTGAAAGCCCGGAACAATCAGAGAGTCACACTCGCCCGGCACATGGGTAGCAGATTTGTCGACGCCTGCTAGACTTGCCAACAGCGATGCGGGGGTAGCTCAGCGGTAGAGTTCCTGCCTTCCAAGCAGGGTGTCGCGAGTTCGAATCTCGTCCCCCGCTCCACTCGTACTTTAATCGTACAAGTTGAGCACCACATCAGGGCCTATGAGCCCGGAAGTAAACCAACTTGTAAACCAACTGACCCAGAGGTTGACCCCCTGTGGAGGTCCCCGGGTCAGTGGCTGAACCTGGCGAATCATCCTCGAGAACGACCGCCGATACACCAATACCACCCACTCTTTAATAAGTGTGTACCCCTCCGCACGCTGAAATTTTATTTTCGGCGTTAGCGAAGATCAACGGCTCATGCGCACGCACGACGGCCGCGCACATATCGCCTGCGCGTAAGCAGTGTTCGTAAGAATCGACAATTGCCCTGGCTCTGTGAATTTGTTCTGTGGCTGCAATCACCCATACGTGAACTTCACCCACTCAGCAAAGTCTTTGCGTACCAAGCGGGCCATCAG
>Ga0209403_10005118_pt1 | contig 13839 bp, 14 predicted proteins | sample ArcticOcean_MG_C_8_FD_187440 | JGI IMG/M metagenome (GOLD analysis project Ga0209403, IMG submission 187440) | Marine microbial communities from western Arctic Ocean - ArcticOcean_MG_CB11_86 (SPAdes) (version 2) | ecosystem: Environmental > Aquatic > Marine > Oceanic | place: Arctic Ocean... | reverse complement strand
TTGCGTCTGGTTTCGCGCGACCGCACCACCCTGGTCATCGCCCACCGCCTGTCAACAATCGTCGATGCCGATGAAATCATCGTGCTGGAGGCCGGCCGCATCGTCGAAAGGGGCCGCCATGAAGACCTGCTGGTGGCGCAGGGCACCTACGCCGGCATGTGGCAGAGACAGCAGGAGCAGGCCGAGGCCTTGCAACGGCTGGAGCGACTGGATAAGGGTGGTGTGCCGGTTGCGGGCGAAGGCCAGGCTGCAGAATAGATAACAGAGACTTAATGACGCAATGGATGCTTTGAAGGACGTGATCGTGCCGATCAACCGCGAGGGCCACCGCTTCATTGCGATCTTTGCCGTGGCCACGATCATCCTGTTTTGGATTGCCGATCCGCTGGGCTGGCTTGGCGTGCTGCTGACCTGCTGGTGCGTCTACTTTTTTCGTGATCCGGAACGTGTTACGCCGATCCGCGATGGCTTGATCATTTCGCCCGCCGATGGCGTGGTGCAAGCCATCGAGATGGCGATGCCGCCAGAAGAATTGAGCATGGGCGATGAACCCCGCCAACGCATTGCCATTTTCATGAACGTGTTCAATGTGCACGTGAACCGCATACCCATTGACGGCGAGATCACGGCGGTGGCCTATCGGCCGGGTAAGTTCTTGAATGCCTCGTTGGACAAAGCCTCGACGGACAATGAACGCCAGGCGATCCGCATGACCACCTCTCTGGGGCAGGACATTGCTTTCGTGCAGATCGCCGGCCTGGTGGCGCGGCGCATCGTGTGCGGTTTGTACGAAGGGCAGCGGGTACGGGCCGGCGCGCGTTTCGGCATGATCCGCTTTGGTAGCCGGGTAGATGTTTATCTGGATGCGGGCATGGCGCCGTTGGTGGCGGTGGGTCAGATCGCCGTGGCGGGTGAAACCGTACTGGCCGATGGCGAGAGTGATGAAGCGCGGCGGCGGGGAGGGGTCCGATGAAAATTGGGCGGCGCAATCGCCGGCTTCGGGAATTGCCGGTCAACAGCCTGATACCGAATATCCTGACGGTCCTGGCGCTATGCGCGGGGATGTCGGCGATCCGCTTTGCCATACAGGAAAAATGGGAGCTGGCGGTGGCTGCGATCATTATTGCGGGTATTCTGGATGGCCTAGATGGTCGCATGGCGCGGTTGTTGAAAGGGGCGACGAAGTTCGGCGCCGAATTGGACTCCCTATCTGATTTTATCGCGTTCGGCGTGGCCCCGGCCCTGGTGATCTATTTATGGAGTACCCAGATGCTGGGCGGGGTGGGCTGGATCGCCGGTCTGGCCTACAGCACTTGTTGCGCCTTGCGCCTGGCCCGCTTCAACACCGCCCTGGACAATCCGGACCGCCCGGTCTGGGCGAATTATTTTTTCACCGGCATGGCCGCGCCGGCGGGCGCCTGCGTGGCGTTGCTGCCCATGGCCATCAGCTTTCAAGTAGAGGGCGGCTTCTTGCGGCAACCGATCCTGATGGCAGTCTGGTTACTGCTCGTGGCCTTCATGATGATGAGCCGGATCCCCACATATTCCTTCAAGCGGGTGCGCATCCGCCGCGATCTGGTGCTGCCCCTGTTGGTGGTGGTAGGCATCGTCGCGGCCATATTATCCAGCTATCCCTGGTTCGTGCTGTCGGCACTGGGAGTGTTGTATTTGGCCTCGATCCCCTTCAGCTACCGCTCGCAACTGCGGTTTGCCGCGGCCCAGGCCGGTCCGGCGCCTCAAGATGGCGCCGATGATAGCCCGGATAAGGAAAACCCCGAGGATGAAAGTGGTGGCGAGGGTAGCGGCGTCAAGCGCCCTTGACGTCGTCGGCTCAAATCCCCATGCGGCCGGCGATGACGTTACGCAGGATTTCACTGGTGCCGCCGCCGATCATGCCCATCCGGGCCTCGCGGAACAGGCGCTGCATGTCGCCCTGCACATAGCCCGCCGCACCCATAACCTGCATGCCCAAATCCGCCACCTTGAAGTTGTTTTCGGTGGCGACGACCTTGGCGATGGCGGTTTCGGTTACCGCGTCCTCGCCCGCATCCAGAATCTCCACCGTGGGGTAGGTGACCAGCCGCGCCGTCTCCATCGCCATGCGCATATCCGCGAATTTGTGTGAGACCGCCTGAAATTCGCCCAGTTTCTTGCCAAATGCCTGGCGGTCCTGCACGAATTTCTTCGCCACCTCGATGATCTTGATGCATCCGCCCGCCGCGGCCGCCGCGATCAGCCCGCGCTCCAGGTTCAGCCCGCGCATAAAGCGTGCCAGCCGCCATTGAGCGCGCCCAGCAAACGGTTGCCGGGAATGCGTACATCGTCGAAGAAGACTTCGTTCAGCAGGGTGGAGCGGCTGCCCAGAGGGTCTATGGGCCGCGTCTCGAACTCCGGCTGCGCGGTATCTACCATGAACAGGCAAAGCCCCCGGCACCCGGCGTCTGGGTCGGTCTTGGTGGAGACAATCAGATAGTCCGCCTCATGCGCGTTGGTCACATAGACCTTCTGCCCGGAAATGACCCAGTCATTGCCGTCGCGCACCGCGCGGGTGTGGATGCCGGCAGCATCCGAGCCGCTGTCCGGCTCCGAAAAGGCGATGGCGGTACGGATTGTGCCGTCCTGCATGCCGCCCAGAATTTGTGCCTGCAGCGCGGCATTACCCAGGTTTTGCAGATACAGCCCGCCATAGACGGCGGTGGACATGAAGGAGACGCGGATGCCCGGATGGTGATAGCCCAAGGCCTCTATGAACACGGCTAGATCCTTGTGGCTGGCGTCCATACCGCCATGGGCCTTGTCATAGGGTAAGGTCAACCAGCCGTTTTCGGCCAGGGCTTTATAAGCTTCACGTGGGAACTGGCTCTCCCGGTCCAGTTCGGCAATTGTTTCCGGCGGCAGGACGCGCTCCATCAGGCCCAACACGCTGTTGCGCATCAGGACCTGTTGTTCGGTAAAATTGAACGTGCTGTATGGCATAGGCGTTTTCCATATTATTCCGTTGCTATGGCCAACCGGCACCGGGAACCAAAACTTCGGTGATTTCGATGCGGCCTGAACGTAGCTCGGCGGTGCCGGGGCCCGATTGCTGGCAGGTGCAGATGAAAAGCGTGCGCCGCTCCGCCCCGCCCAGCATGCAGGCGAATGAGCCCATTTCGCCGGTGGAGATGCGGTCCGTAACCTCGCCGCCCTCCAGCACCCGGTAGGTTTCCTTGCCGCGTGGATCGGCCACCCAGACGGCGCCCTCGGCATCCAGACAGATGCCATCGGGATAGCCGCCGGCCAGATTGGCCCAGACCCGGCGGTTGTGCAGCGAGCCGTCGGCGTGACGGTCCCAGGCGCTCAAGATATGGCCGCGGGTTTCGCCAACGATTAGGGTGCCGCCATCGGGCGTGATGACGGAACCGTTGGGAAAAGCCAGCCCGGTCGCGGCCACGGATGCGTTGCCGTCGGGATCAACGCGGATCAGGTCGGCGGTCTGGAACGGATCGCCGTCGTGGCTATTGTAGCCGAAATTGCCCACATAGGCACGGCCCTCGCCGTCCACCACCATGTCGTTGCAATGGTATCCGGCCAGGGCTGACAGGTCCGCAACCTCCACCAGGCCGCCGGGATCTAGGCGCATCAATTTGCGGTCTATCATGGAAACCACCAGCAGCCGGCCATCCGGAGTCCAGCCCAGGCCTGAAGGCTGGCCCGGCACTTTGACAATGGTTTCCCGGTTACCCTCCAGATCCACGGCCACGACCTCATGGGCATAGAAATCTGAAAACCAAAGCCGCCCGTCGTGCCACCGGGGCCCTTCGGGGAAGGTCAGGTCGTCAAGCAGAATTGATGTTTGATTGGTCATGGATAATCCTTTTCCTGGTCTATAATAGCTGCCCAGAATAATAATTTAAACCAGCCGGGGAGGCGATAATGCGTTTACAGGATCGAATTGCGATGGTGGTCGGTGCGGGACAAAGCCCCGGCGAGACCATGGGCAACGGCCGGGCCACGGCTATGGTTTTTGCCCGTCACGGCGCCCAGGTTGTCGCGGTCGACCGTGATCTTGCCTCGGCCCGTGAAACGGTGGCGATAATCGCGGATGAAGGCGGCAAGGCCATTGCCCTGCAGGCCGATGTGACCGATGAAGCTGCTGTAAAGGCTGCGGTCGATGAATGTCTGGGGCGGCATGGCCGCCTGGATATCCTGCATAACAACGTGGGCGTCTCGATCGCGGGGGGAGATGCGGAGATTACCGAGATCACCGTCGAGGCCTTCGACCGCTGTGTCGCCATTAATCTGCGCGGCATGGTCCTAACCTGTAAACATGCCCTGCCCGGCATGCGGGCCCAGGCTAGCGGCGCGATCATCAATATCTCGTCGTTAGCTGCCTGGTCCGTCTATCCCCTGGTCGCCTATAAGACCACCAAAGCGGCCGTCATTGCCCTGACGGAGCAATTGGCTATTCTAAACGCGCGCTATGGCGTGCGCGCTAATGTCATTCTGCCGGGTCTCATGGATACGCCCATGGCGGTCGACACGCGGGTCGCGGCGTTGGGTAAAAGCCGGGCCGAGATTGTCGCCGGGCGCGATGCCCAGGTGCCCCTCGGGGGCAAGATGGGAACGGCATGGGATGTCGCCAACGCGGCGCTTTTCCTGGCCTCTGATGAAGCGGGCTTCATTACCGGCGCCGCGTTGCCCGTGGATGGCGGTAGCTCGGTCAATTTGGGCTAGGTGTCGGGCATGAGCCACATTCATATTCTTTATGAGAACAGCGAATGGACGGCGCCGTTGCTGGCGGAGTTGGACCGCCGCCAGTCGCCCCATCGGGTTTGGGATATATCCCAGGGTCAATTCGATCTGTCCGTCCCGCCCCCCCCCGGCGTGTACTATTCCCGCATGAGCGCATCGGCCCATAGCCGGGGTCACCGCTTTGCCCCGGAATATGCCGATGCGGTGATCCAGTGGTTGGAGGCCCATGGCCGGCGGGTCATTAATGGCAGCCGTGCCGTTCGCCTGGAATTATCAAAGGTAGCGCAATATGCCGCCCTGCAAACGGCCGGCATCGCTATCCCGCGCACCTGCCCCGCCCATGGCCGCGAGGCAGCTATTGCAGCCGCCCATACCTTCGCCGGGCCCTTTATCTCCAAGCATAATCGGGGCGGCAAGGGCCTGGGCGTGCATCTGCATGACGACGTGAAGGCATTGACTGTCTGGCTTGACGGTCCGGACCATGAGCCCCCCGTAGACGGCATTTTGTTGCTACAGGAATATATTCAGGCGCCGTTGCCGTTGATTACGCGGCTTGAATTCGTCGGCGGCGGATTTCTTTACGCCGTGCGGGTGGATACCCGCGATGGCTTTCAACTTTGTCCCGCCGAAGCTTGCGCCGTGGATCCCGCCAAGGGGCCGATGTTCCAGATCATCGAAGGGTTTTCTTCGCCCCTGATCGCGGCCTATGAACAATTCCTGGCGGACAACCACGTTCAGATCGCCGGCATTGAATTCATCGTGGATGGGGCGGGCCAAGCCTGGACCTACGATATTAACACCAATACCAACTATAACACCGAAGCTGAAGCGCAACTGGCGCCTGGCGCCCGGCGGGGTCTGACCAGCGTCGCGGCCTATCTGGGCCACGAATTGACCGCCCTGAACGACCCTGAAACCCTGGCTAGGCTCAACAGCGCAGGTGGCTTGGCGATTCAATGAGTATCAAAAATGGTCTTAAAGAGCCAGGACGCGGTTTAATCAAATGCGGCCCCGTGCCTTGCGGGGTGATGGAAGGCCGGCTTTGATAGCCTACTCTTTACATGCATATATCAGTTCGTTATATAAAAAATACTGGTCAGCAAGAAAATTGGTGTGTGATGGATGTACGTACCTTGTGCCTTGGCGTGTTGAGCCTGGGCGATGCATCAGGCTATGAAATAAAAAAGCGGTTGGAAGATACCTTCAGCCATTTTTATGATGCCTCGTTCGGGTCAATCTATCCAGCGTTGAGCCGTCTGCAAAGCGAAGGCCTAGTCCGCTGCGAGATCGAAACCCAGGCTAAACGGCCCGATAAAAAGGTCTATAGCCTGACTGTCGATGGCCGTCTGACCCTGATCCAGGAATTAAATAAACTGCCGGGCCACGACAGGGTCCGTTCGGAATTTCTGGTGGCCATGTATTTCGCCGATTTACTGCCCGCGGGCCAGGTTGCGAATTTGATTGACCGGCGTATCGCCGAACATCGCGGCCAGGTGGTTGAGCTTGCCGAACGGGAAGGCCAGGGCACGCCGGCGCAACGCTTTGTCGCCGGTTATGGCCGCGCGCTTTACGACGCGGCCGCCGCCTACCTCGAAGACAACCGCTATCTGGTGGAAAGCGAAGCCTTGCTGGCGCAAATCGATGGCGACCGCGCCGGCGCGGCCGATTAAAGCGAAGCCGTAAAATGCGAAAACCCTATTTACTTGCCATTGCCATCGCCATTGTCGCGGTGGGCTGGGTAATGAGCGGTCAATTCGGCGATCGGGATGGCGCGGCGAACGGTAAAACGGCGGCTGATCAGGCGCTGACCGTGGCCGAACGTAACGATATACAGGGCGAAGCCGCCCTCACGGCGGTCCGTACGAAGGCATCTGCCGCCCAGGCGCATTGGCGCGATGTTACGGCGCGGGGCCATACGGAAACCAAGCGCAAGGTAATGATGATGTCCGAAATTAAGGGCCGGATTATCGAGGTTGCCGTGCAAAAAGGCAGTCGCGTCCGCCGCGGCGACGTGCTGGTGCGCATCGATCAGGCTGACCGCTCGGCCCATATGGCAGAAGCTGAAGCCCTGGTCCGCCACCGCGAAATCGAATACGAGGCGGCCGAAAAACTACGCAAAAAAGGCTATCGTGCCGAAACCCAGTTTTCCGCCGCCGCCGCCAGTCTGGAGGCGGCCAAGGCGATGGTTAAAAAGATGGCGGTTGACCTAGCCCGCACCATAATCCGCGCACCTTTTGACGCCATTGTCGACAGCCGCGAGGTGGAATTAGGCGCTTACGTCAAGGGCGGCAGCGCCGTGGCCCTGCTAGTTGATGAAGATCCCTATCTGGTGGTCGCCCTGGTCAGCGAGAATGATGTTGGCCGTCTGCGCCTGAACGATAAAGGCAGCGCCAGGTTGGTAACCGGACAGAAGGTCGAGGGCCGGATCCATTACATCGCCGCCACGGCGGATGCGACCACCCGGACTTTCCGGGTCGAATTGCTGGTGCCCAATCCCGATGGCCAGTTGCGCCACGGCACGACGGCGGCGCTGAGTTTCCCCACCGATCAGGTACAGGCTCATTTCATCACGCCGGCTGTTCTGACCCTGAATGACAGCGGCACCGTCGGCGTGCGTTGTGTGGAGGCGGGCGGCAAGGTCCGCTTCTACCCGGTGGACATCATTAAAAGCACCTCCGCTGGCATGTGGGTTGCCGGTCTGCCGGAAAAAGTCGAACTGATCGTGGTTGGCCAGGAATTCGTGCGCCAGGGTGACCGGGTCCGAGTGTCCGACAAAGACGTTCGTGATGGCGGCAACAATAACGTTCAAGGTGGCAAAACGGGTGGGGCGCCCGCGTCATGAACGCGATCATCAATGCTGCGATTTTACATACCCGCAGCGTTCTCTCCATCCTAGTTCTGGTGTTAATTGCCGGCCTGGGCTCCTACCTTACAATTCCCAAGGAATCCAAGCCTGATATCAACATTCCCATCGTCTATGTCTCCATGAAGCATGACGGCATTTCGCCCGAGGATGCGGAACGCCTGCTGGTCCGTCCCATGGAGCAGGAGTTGCGCTCCATCGAGGGGATTAAGGAAATGCGTAGCCGTGCGTTATTGGGTAATGCTTCGGTTCTGCTGGAATTCGAGGCGGGTTTTGATGCCGATCGGGCCCTACTTGATGTGCGCAAGGCGATTGATCTGGTTAAACCCGAACTGCCCGATGAAACCGATGAACCAGTCGCCCATGAAGTCAATGTAGGGCTTTTCCCCGTACTTGTCGTCACCCTGGCCGGCGATGTCCCCGAGCGCACCCTGCTGCGGTTAGCACGGAACTTGCAGGATGAGTTGGAGGCACTGCCGGGCGTTTTGGAAGCCAATATTGGGGGCGAGCGGGCAGAGATTCTGGAAGTCCTGGCCGATCCCGTGCGCCTGGAAAGCTATGGCATCAGCTACGAGAAATTGGTTCTAACAGCATCTCGCAACAATCAGCTCATTGCCGCCGGCGCCATGGATACGGGCCAGGGCAGGTTTGCCATCAAGGTGCCGGGACTTTTCGAGACCGCCAAGGATTTGCTGGATTTACCCATAAAGGTATCCGGCAACGGGGCCATCAGCTTGGCGGACGTCGCCATCGTGCGCCGGACCTTCCGCGATGCGACCTCTTTCGCACGCATCAACGGCCAGGCCGGGGTAACCTTGGAGATCAAGAAGCGCCTGGGTGAGAATGTAATAGAAACCATCGATCGGGTGCGTAGCCTGGTGACGGCGCGCGCCAAGAGCTGGCCGGCCGGTGTGCAGGTGAATTTCATTCAGGATGAATCGAAAAACATCCGCCGCATGCTGGACGACCTGCAAAATAACGTGCTTAGCGCCATTCTTCTGGTCTTTATTGTTGTCGTGGCGGCCTTGGGTCTGCGCACCGCCGTGCTGGTTGGTTTGGCCATTCCGGCCTCGTTCCTGTTTGGCATCCTGGTGCTGGATAGCATGGGACTGACCGTCAACGTCGTCGTTCTGTTCGCCCTTATTCTGGCTGTCGGGATGTTGGTCGACGGGGCCATCGTGGTGACCGAATATGCCGATCGAAAACTAGCGGAAGGTATACCCCGAAAGGAGGCCTATGCCCTGGCCGCCCGCCGTATGTCCTGGCCGATTATCGCATCCACGGCCACCACCCTAGCCGCCTTCATGCCGTTGATTTTCTGGCCGGGGGTGGTGGGTGAGTTCATGAAATTTCTGCCCATCACACTTATCGTGACCTTGACCGGCTCGTTGCTGATGGCCCTGATCTTCGTACCCACCTTGGGCGGTCTGGGCGGCAAGGCGAGTTCCGCCAACCATCAAACCCTGGCGGCATCCGAAAGCGACGATGTGCGGCAATTGCCCGGCATGACGGGGCTGTACGCCCGCACACTGGCGATTTTGGTCCGGCGGCCCATTATGGTCGTGGCGGCGGCGGCGATAATTTTGGTCGCGGTCCAGGCGACCTATTGGTCGTCGGGTAAAGGCGTCGAATTTTTCCCCGATGTGGAGCCGGAACAAACCCTGGTCCATGTCCATGCTCGTGGAAACATGTCGACCCGGGAAAAAGATGTTCTAGTCCGTGAGGTGGAGGCGGAGTTGATGGATATCGCAGGTATCCGCACAATCTATGCCCGAACCGGTGGCGCGGCCCGTGGCGAAGATAGGGCCCAGGACGTGATCGGCACAATATTTATCGAGTTCATGGATTGGGAGGTACGCCGCACGTCGGCCGAAATCACTAGCGAAATTAGGCAGCGCACGGCGCATTTGGCGGGTGTCTGGGTCGAACCCAGGAAACCTGACTTTGGGCCGCCCACGGGCAAGGATATCCAGATTGAATTTCGCTCCCGCATGCCGGAACGCCTGGCCCCGGTCGTGGTCGCATTCCGCCGCAAGCTAGAGGCCATGGATGGCATCCTGGATGTGGAGGATAGCCGCGCCTTGCCCGGCATTGTATGGCAGGTCCAGGTGGACCGGGCCCAGGCCGGCCTGTTTGACGCCGACATACTGACCGTGGGCAAGGCCGTGCAACTGGTTACCAATGGCATCAGGGTGGGTGAATATCGCCCCGACGATGCGGACGAGGAGGTTGAAATTCGTGTCCGCTTCCCCATCGAATACCGCAATATCGAGCAATTAGACCTGTTGCGCGTGGAAACCAGCCATGGCCAGGTGCCTATTTCCAACTTCATCACCCGCACGCCACAGCGGCGTGCGGGTTTGTTAAGTCGCAGCGACGGACAGCGCGTGCTCAAGCTGAAGGCCAGTGTGGCCGAGGGCCTGTTAAGCGACGAGAAAATCAATGAAATTCGCACCTGGATGCAGGGCCAGACCTTCGACAGCGAGGTCGATATTCGCTTTCGTGGCGCCGATAAGGATCAAAAGGAGGCGGCAGCCTTCCTGAAAAAGGCCTTTGGTGTCGCCCTGTTCGTGATGGCGATTATTCTGATCACCCAGTTTAACAGTTTTTACCATGCCCTGCTGATCCTGACGGCGGTCATCATGTCCACGGTCGGGGTGATGGCCGGCCTGATCATCACTGGACAGTCGTTTGGCATCGTCATGACCGGGATCGGCGTCATCGCCCTGGCCGGTATAGTGGTCAACAACAACATCGTCTTGATTGATACCTATGCCCGATTGGTAAAAGCGGGCATGGAACCCATGGAAGCCGTGGTCCGCACCGGAACCCAGCGCCTGCGCCCGGTGATGTTGACCACGATCACCACGATCTTTGGCCTGCTGCCCATGGTCCTTCAGGTCAACATTGATTTTGCCGCCCGGGAAATCTCCCACGGCGCGCCATCGACCCAGATGTGGGTACAGCTTTCCACCGCCGTGGCCTTCGGATTGAGCTTTGCTACCGTGCTGACCCTGTTCGTGACCCCGTCCCTGCTAGCCCTGGGCGCAAATACCTCGGCATACTTCGCGCACCGCCGGGCCGCACGGGAGGCGCCCCCGGCGCCGCAGGCCGCGGAATAGGGTAATCTTGGTGCCGGCATAGCTGAGGAGAGATCGCGATGACAACGGGTGGGACTGGGAAGAAAGCCAAAGCGGTCGGCATCAATCATGTCGCCCTGGAGGTTGGCGACATCGACCAGGCATTGGCCTTTTACGGTGGTTTCATCGATTTTGAGATACAGAGCTGCAGCGCCACGGCGGCATTCATTTATTTCGGTGATCAGTTTATTAACTTCGCCCGGGGACGCAGCCAAGTGCCTGATGAGGGCCGGCACTTCGGCATCGCGGTGGACGACAAGGATTTGGCGCGTCAATGCCTCGAAGGGATGGGCGTTGAGTTTTTGGATAGCCGGTTTCTTGACTTTCTCGACCCCTGGGGCAACCGTGTCGAGATCACCACCTACGTCAATATTCAATACACCAAGGCCGATCACGTCCTGAACGGCATGGGCCTTGGCCATCTGGCCAAGACAGAGGCTGCCTTGGCGGAATTACGAAAGAAGAACATGGCGCCATGACTGCTATCGTTTGAGGAAACGGGCATGCCAAGTGGCGCGTTACTATTGGAATTTGTTGCCGCGGCGCTCGTCGTCCTGCTGATCCCCGGGCCTGGCGTACTCTATATTGTGGCTCGCAGTGTCGGTCAGGGGCGTCGCGCCGGCTGTCGGGCTCTCAGCTATTCTGCTCACCTCGGCAACGGCCTTTGACATCGTAAAGGCATTGGGTGCTGGCTATTTGATCTATCTGGGGCTACGCACCCTATTTGCCCGCTGCCCAACGACCAGCATGGAAACCCCAAGGCCACTGCCGTTATATCGCCTCATGCTGGATGGCGTGGTCATTAGTGTTTTCAATCCGAAGATAGCGGTGTTCTTTCCCGCCTTTCTGCCACAGTTTGTGGATCCGGACCTGGGGCCCATCGCGCCGCAATTATTGCTGCTCGGGCTGATTTATGTTGGCTTGGCGTTGGTAACCGATAGCGCATACGCCTTGTTGGCCGGCAGCCTGCGCCATTGGCTTGGCGGGCGCGTGATACAGGGGCCGATACCACGCTATATGAGTGGCAGCCTCTATTTGGGGCTAGGCGTGTATGCGGCACTCGCCGGCCGGCGGTAATAGTACCACCTACTTCAATTCCGGTTCGTCAGGTTAAGCGTGGGCGGCAAATTCGCTTTCCTGATCGCCGGCTATACGCGAATGATACATTATGCGGGGTTCGTTCATGTCCCAAGGGCAGGCCTGATGCATAAGGCACCGGTTATCCCAAAGGACGGCCTCGCCGGGCGTCCAACTATGATGATAGACGCGCGGGGGCTGACAGGCAAAATCCACAAGATCCTGCAACAGTTTTTGCGACTCGTTCGCGTCCATGCCGGGTATGCCGTAGGCATGGCGGCCAATGGTCAGCGATGGCCGGTTGGTTTCCGGATGGATTTTTACCAGGGGACGCAAAGGCGGGTCCTGGCCGAAAAACCCATAGCCGAAATATTCGCTGTCTTTTTCTTTGGTCTGTCCGAATTTCTTCTGACTGTGATAGAGCGAGTGATAGGCCGACAAATCGCTGATCCGCTCCCGCGTATCCGCGTCTAGTTCCCGGTAAGCGGCGCGCATGTCCGCCCAGCCGGTTTCGCCGCCTTTGCCAGGCACGACATGCGCGGTGAACACGGCGCCCTTGGCTTGCACCGGCATATAGGTGCTATCGCAATGCCAACTCATATTGCCTTTGAGAATTTTGACCATATCATCGTCATCGTTGGTGCGTAGGCTGCCGTCGTCCTTAACATTGCTTAAGGGCGCCAGATCAAACTCCAGTTCGCCAAAGCGCCTGGCAAAGGCAATCTGTTCGTCATTGCTTAGATTCTGACCGGGAAAAACCAACAGCGCATATTCCAGCCAGGCATCATAGAGGGCCGAAAAATCGTCCTCGGGCAGATCCGTCAATTTCACCCCGGTTATGACCGCACCAAAGGTTGCGGCCAGGGGTTCCACGGTAAATGGCTTTGATGACGTCATTTGACCTATCCTTTTAAGTAATGCCGGTTACGATTATACACGGTGCTCCATGCCAAAAACCAGATCGTAGTAGCCTGTCGTGATAGCCGTGGCGCCGCGTTCGGCAAGCGTATGACCGGGTAATAATTCGGCGACCGCCGGGCGCAGCCAGGCCATACCAATACTCTCGATGCAGATGGTCCAGGGCGCCCAGGCATTGCCGCCGGCGCCGTCGCGCATCCCCGCCTCGCGTGTCTTCGGCCGGCTTTGTTCCTCATCGGCCTCCAGTAAACGGACCCGGCAGATCCCGGACCGCGCCGCCAGGGCTGGCAGGGCTTCGCCCTCGAGCCATCCGGCCAGGCCGGAGCCGTCGGCATAGCGGACGGTGGCGAGGGCGCCGCCATACTGGCTGCCCAGCTCCAACCGCACGTCGAACACCGAACGCGCGAAGTTACGGAAGTGAGGCATGATCTTGGTGGTCCACGGGGTTGGCTGCTCCAGGCGCGCGCGGTAGGCGTCGCTGGCGAAGACCGCTTTCCCGGTGGCCTCATAGAGGGCCAGGTATTTGTTCGGCCCATCACCGGGGGCGGTGTAGCGCCGGCCCGCGAGGAAGCCCGGCAACGTCACCCGTTCGGGCACATGTTCGCGGAAATACCAATCGGCGAATTCGGCCTCCACCTCCGGCGCAATATCCAACCACGCCGCCATCATCGCGCCCGCCATTTAGGTATCTCCTCTCGAGTTGCGTCCCGCTATTTCCCTCACGGCAGGGGGAATTCCTCCAAAAACGGGGCGTAGCTGTCTTCCACGTCGATTTCCAGGCTGCCCAGCAGGCGGACCACGGCGTTGTAGAAGGCGATGACGATGGTTAGGTCGACCAGCAGTTCGGGGCTCAGGGCCTCTTCCAGCTTGGCAAAGGTATCGTCGGAGATCTTGCCGTCCTCGGTCATTTCCCGGGCCGCGCGCAGGACGGCTCGGTCCAGGCGGGGCAGGCCGCTGTTGCGGCCCTCGGTTTCGGTGATAATGGCGCGGATGTCGTCGTCTGTAACGCCGAAATCCCGGCCGATCTTGATGTGGTGGCTGTATTCATATTCGCTTTTGGCCAGATAGCCGACTTGCAGAATGGCCAGTTCACGCAGCCGCGGATCC
>Ga0209403_10005116_pt1 | contig 13845 bp, 11 predicted proteins | sample ArcticOcean_MG_C_8_FD_187440 | JGI IMG/M metagenome (GOLD analysis project Ga0209403, IMG submission 187440) | Marine microbial communities from western Arctic Ocean - ArcticOcean_MG_CB11_86 (SPAdes) (version 2) | ecosystem: Environmental > Aquatic > Marine > Oceanic | place: Arctic Ocean... | reverse complement strand
GCTCACGCTCATTCATGACGCGCTTGCCGAGATCAAGCGCACCGAAGACGTTGATCTCGACATCGACAGCATTCCACTCGATGACGCCAAGACGTTCGCTCTGTTCGGCGAGGGCCAGACGTTCGGTGTGTTTCAGTTTGAAAGTTCGGGGATGCGGGAGCTGCTCAGAAAAGCGCGTCCCGAGCGCCTCGAGGACCTGATCGCGCTCAACGCGTTGTACCGACCAGGACCGCTCAAGTCAGGCATGGTGGACGATTTCGTGTCCAGAAAGCAGGGCCGGACGCCAATCACATACGAGCTGCCGCAGCTCGAGCCGATCTTGTCCGAGACCTACGGCGTCATCGCGTACCAGGAACAGGTCATGCGAATCGCCCAGGCCCTCGCTGGATTTACGCTGGGACAGGCCGATGTCCTTCGCAAGGCCATGGGGAAGAAGAACCCTCAGGTCATGGCCACGCAGCGAGAGCAATTTATGGCCGGTGCACAGGAGCAAGGCGTCGCCAGCCGGAAGGCTGCAAAGATTTTTGAACTGATCGAGTACTTCGCGGGGTACGGCTTCAATAAGTCACATTCCACGGCCTACGCCTTGCTGGCCTATCAGACTGGGTATCTCAAGGCAAACTATCCCTGGCATTTTGCCGCCGCGTTGCTGACTATCGAATCGCAGAACAGCGACAAGCTTGCCGTGTATCTGAACGAATCGCGAGATCGAGACATCCCGGTCCTGCCTCCCGATCTCAATGAGAGCGAGCTCACGTTCTCAGTGGAACGCGAAAAGGGTGTCCGATTTGGACTGTCAGCGATCAAGGGTCTGGGTGAGGGAGCCGTGCGAGCCATCCTTGCGGCCCGCACCGAACTTGGCGGACAAATCCCATCGCTGAGCGCGCTGTGTGAGATCGTCGATCTGCGTATTGTCAATAAGAGGGTGTTCGAGGCACTCGTTAAGTCCGGTGCCAGCGATTCGCTCGCGGGCGGTGGAGGACGCGAAGGGCGGGCGCGGCAGTTCGCGGCGATCGACGCTGCGTGCGAACACGGAGCTCGCAACCAGCGCGACAGGGACCTCGGTCAGACGCAGTTGTTCGGCAGCGACGAAACCGGCGGGAGCGCGGACATGGCGATACTGCCGTCTGCGATTCCGTGGACGGAGATCGAACAGCTCCAGTATGAAAAGGATGCGCTCGGCCTGTATTGGTCGGGGCACCCGATGGATCGCTACGCGGACGCGCTCCGCTCATTCGGCGCGAAGACGACCGGCGATCTCAATGGACGGCAACTGACCGACAACGACTCACCGCCCGCCCAGGCTGGCACCGGAGCTCGCGGCAATGGGACTGGATCTCGTACATCCCAGGAGATTTCGGTCGGCGGGGTCGTCTCTGGGCTACGCCCCTTGAAGACCCGAAAGGGCCACCCGATGTGCGTGATAACCGTTGATGACGCCCAGGGAAGCGTGGAAGTAGTTGTCTTTCCTGAGCCGTTTCAACGGTACGGACATCTGGCGGTAACAGAGCAGATGGTGCTCGTGAAAGGCAGATTGGAAAAGGACGACGAATCGACCCGAATCCTGGCCTCCGAAATTTTTCCGATCTCCACTGTCACCGAGCAGGCGACATCCTCCGTCGCGATTACGCTATCGGCGCCTCCACACGATCGCGACACGTTCATGCGTCTGTGGGACGTGCTGTTGCAGCACAAAGGCACTCGCCGGGTGGCGATTGACCTGATCGAATCGGAGCGCCACTTACGCGTGAAGATCGATGTGAACGCGCAGGTCGGGGTCCGACCGTCCGAACGGCTGGTCTCTGATGTAGAACAGATCTGCGGCCCCGGTTCGGTCACTCTCAAGTGACCTCACCCTGTAGGATCGGTCGCTCGCATGGTTGAGCGAATCTGGGACACGGCAACCTGCGACGCCGAGCTCGTCGATCTCCTGACGCGCGAGCTTGGCGTCTCACCGATCATCGCGCGCCTGCTGTGCATCCGTGGGTTGGGCGATCTCGAGCGGGCTAGGCGATTCCTGCAGCCGACGCTCAACGACCTCCACGACCCATTTCGACTCACCGACATGACCGTGGCCATAGAGCGTATCCGCGGCGCGGTGGCTCGTAAGGAACGGATCGCGATCCACGGGGACTATGACGTCGACGGAGTCACATCGACGGTGATTCTCCGTCGTGCCCTTGAGCTGCTCGGCGCCGACGTGATCCACTTCATTCCGGAACGGCTACGCGACGGGTACGGCCTGCAGATCCCGGCGCTCGATCGTCTGCATGCAGAGGGTGTCCGACTGGTCATCTCGGTTGATTGCGGTATCCGAGCGGCAGAAGCGGCGCGCCATGCCACGGCACTTGGGCTCGACCTGATCATTACAGACCATCACGAGCCTGACGATGCGCTGCCGCAGGCGCTCGCCGTGATCAATCCGAAGCGCCACGACTGCGCGTATCCCGACAAGAACCTCGCAGGAGTTGGCGTCGCGCTGAAGGTCGTACAGGCGCTCTGCCTCAAGGCCGACCGGCTGAGCTGGCTGCCAGCCTTTGTCAAGATCGCGGCCATCGGCACCTTGGCTGATATGGTTCCGCTCACCGGTGAAAATCGAATCATCGCGAAACTGGGCCTAGGCATGCTATCCGCTGGTCCGCACCGGGTAGGATTGCGGTCGCTATTGGACGTCTGCGGACTCTCTGGCAAAGAGATCGACAGCTATCACATCGGTTTTGTGATCGGACCGCGTATCAACGCCGCTGGGCGAATGAGCACACCCGATATCGCCGCCAGACTTCTCCTGGCGTCCGATGAGGCGATGGCCGACGAGGCCAGGGGCCTCGCCGAACTGCTGGATTCGGAGAACCTCCGGCGCCGGGCGGAAGAGGCCGCCATCGTCACCGAGGCCAGAGCGGCCGTCGATTCAGACCGCGACATCGGTTCCCGCTCAGTGATCGTCGTCGCTGGCGACGGTTGGCACCGCGGTGTGATCGGCATCGTCGCGTCCAAGCTGGTTGACTTCACGCACAGACCCGCGATCGTGCTCTCGATCGACGGCGACACCGCGCACGGATCGTGCCGCAGTATTCCGTCGTTCGACCTGCTCGCGGCGCTCGAGTCATGCGCTGACGTGATGTCAAAATTTGGCGGTCACAAACAAGCGGCCGGTCTGACACTTGATTCCTCGCGGATCTCCGAACTGCGGGCTCGGGTCAATGCGTATGCGGACCGCCAGATGCAATCAGAAGATTTGCGGCCGCGTCTGTCGATCGACGGGACACTGGCGTTCAGCTCGATGAGCGAGGAGGTGGCGTCCGATCTCGCTGCCCTCGGTCCATTCGGCATTGGCAACCCGCGTCCCGTATTCAGTGCCAGCTCAGTGGAGATTGTCGACGGTCCGCGCCTCCTCAAGGAACGCCATCTGAAGATGTCGTTTCGGCAGAGCGGCAAGGTCATACGGGGCATCGCCTGGCGCGCCGCCGACCGTGAGGCGTTCGTCGCAGCCAATCGCAGCGCCATCGACGTGGCGTTTTCCCTCGAACAGGATAGCTGGCGGGGCCAGCGGTACCTCCAGTTGTCGGTGGCCGACTTTCGTGCGCCTGAAGGGTCACGCGAGTAGACCCACCCCCGCTTTCACACGTCGCGATCGACGCCTTGCACCCCGCGCGAAGTCACAGAGACTGAAGGGGTAAGATTGATTCAATGAAGTGGCAGAAACGCGCCCGGATGGGCGTGGCTGCGTTCGGAGTTATCGTCGCGATCGCTGTGTACGCCACGATGAGCGAACGTCAGAACGCACCGCCCGTGATCCGAACTCCAGGGTTGGATCCCAGCGCAGTAATCGAGAGTGTCGGTGCCACGTTTCAGCAGTTCAGGGCAGCCAGGCAGGACTACGTCATCGAGGCCGACCGGCAACTGACCTACGAAGATGGCGCCACCAAGTTCGTCGGCGTGAGCATCACGGTCCGCCAGCGTGCAGGTCGTGACTTCGTCCTATCTGGACGCGAGGCGCAGGCCGGTGAAGGGCAGGCCGAGATCGAACTCACGGGCGACGTCAGGCTCACTGCCAGCGATGGCTTCGCCGCCACGGCCGACCGCGCTCTCTTCAGCGAATCCAACGCGACCGTACGGGTGCCAGGCCCTGTGTCGTTCCAGAAGGGAAGAATGACTGGGTCCGGCGTCGGCATGACCTACGACCAGGAGACCGACGTTTTGTCCCTCCTGGAGCAGGCTCGTGTTGCGGTGACCGACGAAAGCGGCGCTGCCGCAACTGAATTTCACGCGAACACCGCAACTCTGGCACGCCTGGAGGGCACGCTGACACTCGCTGGGAGCGTGCACGTCTTGCGCGACGAGCAGGTATTGGAGGCTGACGGCAGCCATGTGCAGCTGTCGACGGGCGTCGAATTTGTGACCGCGATCGAGCTTCGCGGCAACGCGAGCGTCGTTGGCGGTGGCGCGTTTGACTCGATGACGGCTGATGATATCGATCTGGACTACACGGAGGACGGTGCGACACTTGAGCGCGTACTGCTCTCGGGCTCTGGGGCAATCCTGATGAACGGCACTGGTGGCACAGCGGGGCGCGAGTTCGCCGGCGACGTGCTTGACCTGTCGTTCGCTCCGGATGCGTCGCTCACCCGCGCCGCCGGCACTGGCCAGGTGCATGTGGCACTGCCCGGGACGCTCGGAGCGCCCGCGCGAAACGTCAGAGCAGCGACGTTCGAGGCGACAGGAGAGCCGGGAGAGGACTTGACTACGGCTCGCTTCGATGACGACGTGGAATATCGCGAAGAGGCGAGCGACGAGCGGGCGCCACGAACGGTCCGTTCCAGCATGCTGCGAATCACGTTCGCGGACTCCTCAGTCACGGCTGCAGTCTTCAGCGGAGGCGTCCAGTTTGAGGAGGAGGGGCTTCACGCGTCCGGTGCTGAGGCCCAGTACGACCCGACCAACGGCACCCTCCGTTTATCGGGAACCGACGGTGGGGGCACCCCCCACGTGGCCGACGAGCAGATCGAAGTCGACGCCGATGTGATTGACGTCATGCTGGCAGGGGGACAGATGACCGCTGGCGGTTCAGTCACGACGCTCCTGTTCGCCGGCGCATCAGGGCGCCTTCCCGGTTTGCTGCAACAGGCAGAACCTGTGAACGTCAGCGCGGACACGCTTGACTATGAGGGCGGGGCGGGCGCAGCCCTGTATGAGGGCAACGCCACGCTCTGGCAAGGTGCGACGGCGATCCGGGCCGATCGGATCATGCTCGACCGAGCGAATGCCGACCTGGTCGCCTCGGGGACCGCGCGTTCGACCATCGTGCTCGACCTCGGAGAGGCCGTGGGGCGAGCGGCCGAGATTCGCTATGACGACGACGCGCGAATGATTATTTACGACACTCCGGCGCCACCGTCGACCGTGGTAGACGCCGCGGTGACCGCTCAGCTCAGCGGGCCCCAGGGAGATATCCGTGCGCGGCGTATTGAGGTGGTCCTCGGCCAAGCCACATCCAGCGCAGAACGCCTGGAGGCGTATGCGAACGTCAGCGCACATATCGGAGTGCGTATCGCAACGGGCGATCGACTCACGTACTTCGCCGAAGATGAGCGCTACGTGATGAGCGGCATCGCGACGATTCCCGTCACCATCGTCGAAGAGTGCCGGGAGACCAGTGGCAGAACCATGACCTTCTTCACATCAACCGCGCGCATCATCGTCGATGGAAGAGAGGAAGTTCGCACCCAGTCTAGACGTGGCGCGTCCTGCGTCGCCACGCCATGATGTCAAACCTGCAGACCCACGCCCTCACCAAGTCGTACGGTGGACGCACGGTTGTCCGTGGCGTCAGCCTGGAAGTCGAGGCCGGTGAAATTGTCGGCCTTCTGGGCCCGAATGGCGCAGGCAAGACAACGACGTTCCACATGACGGTCGGATTGACCGCGCCCGATGCGGGACGGGTAATCCTGGACGGTGAAGACGTTACTGACGATCCGATGTACGTGCGCGCCCGGAAGGGGATCGGGTACCTGCCACAGGAGGCCTCAATTTTTCGTGGCCTCACGGTGGAACAGAACATCATGGCAATTCTGGAGACCCTCGATCTGAATCGCGGCGAGCGACGATCAAGACTTGAGCAGCTACTGGGCGAGCTCAACCTGACGCCGCTCGCGAAGGCGCCAGCCTATACGCTCTCTGGCGGGGAACGCCGGCGGGCAGAGATCACCCGTGCCTTGGTCGTCTCGCCAAGATTCATGCTCCTTGACGAGCCCTTTGCAGGCATCGATCCGATTGCCGTGACAGACATTCAGCACATCATCGTTCACCTGAAGGCCCGGGGCATCGGCCTGCTCGTCACCGATCACAATGTTCGCGAAACGCTTCGCATCACAGATAGGGCCTACATCGTGCATGACGGAGCGATCTTCAAAAGTGGCACGCCTGAGTCACTTGCGACAGACGAAGATGTGCGCCGCATTTATCTGGGGACCGACTTCCGGTTGGACTAAGATGTTTTTTAGTGCTGGGACAGCGACACTGAGCGTCTGATTACATGGCTATTTCGCAAAGGCTGAACACCAAGCTCGTCCAGAAGTTGGGGCTCGTGATGACGCCCTCGCTGCAGCAGGCGATCAAGCTCCTTCCCATGACGACGCTCGAGTTATCCGAGCTGCTTAACCAGGAAATGGTTGAGAACCCGATGCTCGAAGAAGTCCCGACCGAAGAACTGCAACCCGTCGAGTCCTCCCCTGAGAAGCCGGACGAACAGGTATCGGATAAGGAAAAAACAGACACCTGGGACGACCAGGACTACGAGTATTTCTTCGGAGAGTATCTCGATGACGGCTACCGGTCGCGCATGCCGACAGAAGTCAAGGAGCTTCCGCCCATCGAGAACACCCTCTCAACGGCAGCATCGCTGTCCGATCATCTCCTCTGGCAGCTCTCGATGCAGAGCGACGACCCGCTCACACGCGACATCGGCGAGGCGATCGTCGGCAATCTCGACAGCGACGGGCAGCTGGTCGCAACGGTCGAGGAATTGGCGGGAATGGGGCCGTGGCCGACCAAAGACGTCGAACGCGCCCTGGCACTGGTACAGACGTTCGATCCGATCGGCGTCGCTGCCCGTGACCTGCAGGAGTGCCTGTTGCTCCAGCTGCGGCACCTTGGCGTGGGCGGCGCGCCACCAGAGAAGATCCTGACGGCCGAGAAGATCATCACCGACCACATGCGGCTGCTTCAGAATCATCAAGTGCCGGAGTTGGCACGCAAAATGGGGCTCTCGATTGACGAGCTCAAGCCGCACATCGAGACCATTCGACACCTCGATCCCAAGCCGGGGAGCCGCTTCAATCCGTCCGCGTCGCAGTACGTTATTCCCGACGTGTATATCGTGAAGGCCGAGGAGCAGTACGTCGTTCTGCTGAACGACGACGGCTTACCCCAGCTTCGTATCAGTCCGGTGTATCGCCGACTGATGGATAAGAGCGTGGCGGAGAACACGGACGAGACGCGAGCATACGTCAAGGACAAGTTTCGCTCGGCGCTCTGGTTAATCAAATCAGTCGAGCAGCGTCAAAAAACCATTCACAAGGTCGCGACGAGCATTATCGCTTTCCAGCGTGACTTCCTCGATCATGGAATCGAATATCTGCGTCCGCTGGTCCTGCGCGATGTCGCCAATGACATCGGTATGCACGAGTCGACCGTGAGTCGCGTCGTGACAAATAAGTACATGCACACGCCGCAGGGTGTGTTCGAGCTGAAATACTTCTTTCACAGCGGTATCGCGAGCTCGCATGGCGGGTCAGTCTCGTCTGTCGCGATCAAGCAGCGAATCCGGAAGATCATCGAGCAGGAAGACCCGCAAAGGCCGCTGAGCGACTCGAAGATCGTGACCATGCTTCAGGCCGAGGGCCTCGATCTGGCACGTCGCACGATTGCCAAATATCGCGAAGAACTGAAGATCCCGACATCGAACCAACGCAAGGTGCTGTACTAGCCGCCCGCGGCGATCCCGGCGTATGACAAAAGTCACAGTGAAGAACAGAAGGTCGCCCACACCCGGCCCGCGAGTCACGCGCAGCACGGGTCGGTTTGTGATCCTGACGGGGCTCTCCGGAGCCGGTAAGACACAGGCGATTCGTGCCCTCGAGGACCTTGGCTATTTCTGCGTCGACAACCTCCCAACACAAATGATTCCCACCCTGGTGGATCTCGCGACTCGGGAAGAAACCAGCGTCGGGAAGGTTGCGATCGTCGTCGACGTGCGGGAAGGCGGATTTCTTGCCCAGTTTCCGCGCGTCTATCGAAAGCTGACGACACGCGGCATCGTCACACCAACACTGATTTTTCTTGAGGCCAGCGACGCCGCGCTCGTCCGGCGGTTCAGTGAGAGTCGGCGCCCTCATCCGCTCGCACCGGATCGGTCAGTCAGTGAAGGCATCGCCGAAGAGCGACAGAAACTTGCTTCGATTCGCTCAATGGCAGATCTGATTCTTGACACCTCAAACCTGACCGTACATGAATTTCGCGACACGTTCATGGGTATCTCCCGCGGCGGTGATGCCAAGGCGACCATGGTGGTCAATCTTGTCAGTTTCGGCTATAAGCACGGTATTCCACTTGATGCGGATCTCGTGTTCGACCTGCGCTGTCTGCCGAATCCGCATTTCGTCGAAGCTCTTCGCGATCTCACTGGGCGCGATCAGGCTGTGATCCGATATATGCGCCGGCATCCAGCGACCCGGGAATTCATCGCGAAATTAGAGACATTCCTGAGATTCGCGCTCCCATGTTACGTACAAGAGGGCAAGGCCTACCTGACCGTTGCGGTGGGTTGCACCGGCGGTCGGCACCGTTCAGTGATGATCGCCGAAACACTCAAGCGATCGCTTGCGGGGCTCAAAGGTATCGGCCTACGGGTCACTCATAGGGACACATAAGGTGCTGGCATGATTGGTATCGTCGTCGTCACGCACGGGCAACTCTCAACCGAGCTACTCAACGCGACTGAAATGATTGTCGGGGAGCTGCCGAGCTTTACGGCAGTGTCGATCGGGTGGAACGATGAAACCAGCGACGCGCGCGATGCGATTGCGCAAGCAATTGCGCGCGTAGAACAGGGTAAGGGCGTACTGCTCTTGACCGACATGTTCGGCGGCACACCCTCGAAGTTGGCCATGACCTTTCTCGGACAGGACAACGTGGAGGTGCTTACCGGCGTCAATCTGCCCATGCTGATATCGCTGGCAGGGCGGAGCGAACAGGCGAATCTACTTGAAGTCGCCCGGGAGGCGCGGGATCGCGCACAAAACGCGGTCTGGGTAGCCTCCGATCTGCTCCGGGGCGACAAAGAATGAATATTCGTTTGGCGGGGATGTCGTCGCTGGCGGTGTTCAGATAGCCACGATGACGACCGAGGTCAGCATGAAATGAGCGACACAACCGTGACACGGATCGAGAAACCGTGGGGCTACGAACTGCATTGGGCGAAAACCGACCGCTACGTCGGCAAGGTCCTCCACGTGGTAGCGGGCCATGCATTGAGCCTGCAGTACCACGACCGCAAGGACGAAACGATTTACCTCTATTGCGGGAAAATGCTGTTCGAGATTAAGCAGAATGGTGCGCTGACCAAGCGGACCATGGAACCTGGCGAATCCGTGCATGTCACGCCGGGAACGGTACATCGCATGACCGCGATTGAGGACTGCGACGTCCTGGAAGTCTCCACGCCGGAACTCGACGACGTCGTCAGGTTGGAAGATCGGTATGGGAGGGACACCAAACAGTAGCGTTTGGGTCACAGGAATTCGTCTGGCACCGCGGAGGCGATTCTGGCGTGGCCACTTTCGGCATCGGCGCACGCCGCCCCCCTTGCCCGTCGTTAGACGAAGTCAGAAAGGAATGTCGTCGTCGGTAATGGGCTCCATCGACGGTGCCTCTGGCGCCCCACCCCCATAGGCTGCGCCACCACTGCGGTCCGCTGCTCCACTGCGCCCGCCACCCCCGCCTCCGAGTAACGTAATCCGATCTGCCTTGATCTCAGTGGTATAACGCTTGTTCCCGTCTTTGTCGTCCCACTGGCGGGTTTGCAGGCGTCCTTCGACATAAATCTGCTTCCCCTTCACCAGGTACTCCTGGAGGCTTTCAGCCTGCTTTCCCCAGAGCACGATCCGGTGCCATTCCGTCTTTTCCTGCTTTTGCCCCTGTTTGTCGTTCCACACTTCCGTGGTGGCCAGATTCAAGGTGGAGACGGCGGCGCCGGCGGCGGTGAAACGTAACTCGGCATCTCTGCCCAGGTTGCCCACCAGAATCACTTTGTTCACGCTGCCCATTTACGGTGTCCCTCCGAGTCTGTCGATATTCTGCCTGGCCAGTCGCCCCGCATCGCTGTCGGGGAAGTTCTCTGCGACCACCTCCCACGAAATCCGCGCCGCCTCCATCTCGCCGAAGTGCTCCTCGGCAAGTCCGCGTTTGTAGTACGCATCGGGCACGGCATTGGTGCCGGGGTAGTTCTGAATGACCCGATTGTACGCGGCAATCGCCTCCGTCCACGCGTTCTGCGCGTAGTGCGTTTCGCCAATGTGGAACTGTGCATCATCAGATTGCTCCGACCGCGGGAACGCGCGCAGGAACGCGTCAAATCCGTTGATCGCACTGGTCCACTGACCCGAGAAATAGTCAGCTCGCGCGGTCTCGTAAAGGCGCGTCGGCGAGAGGCCGGCGGTCGACGGGAGGGGCAGGGGAGAGAGTAGCTGAGGAAGCGCCTCCGGAGCATCGGGGTCAATTGGTGCGTCGGGATCCAATACTGGCGGGGGCGCCATGGCCGCCTGTTGGAGCGCCTGCACGGTGAGCCGCAGCGCCTCGAGTTCCTCGCGAAGCTCTCCCATCCGCACGTTCGTGTCATTCGAACGCTCGCGCATCACGCGAACGCCATCGCCGACGCTGTCAATCGCGACCTTCTGATCGGCCGCAATTTGCCGAGCGGATTCGTTCGCCTCGTCCAGCCGCGCGTTCAGGGACCCAAGCGATTCTACGAACGCCAGATTGAGTGCCGCGAGCGTGATGGCCAATTGCTGCGTCTGCTCCTGAAGCATCCGTGCGTCCGCAGCCATTTGCTGGTGCTCACGGTTCTGAGCCGCGGCCAGCGATGGCACGCTCGCAGACGCCAGCAGGGTGGCGAGCGCACATGAAATGATCTTCTGCATGTTAATCCTCGGCTGGCGACGGCCGGCCCCTCTCACACGAGAACTACTTCGACGTGATCACAAAGTGCCCGCGCCGGTTCTGCGCCCATGCTGTATCGATATGACCGGCGTCAAATGGGAACTCCTTGCCATAACTCACGGCTTGCACCCTGTCAGCAGCAATCCCCAGTGATACTAGGTACATTGTGACAGCAACTGCGCGCCGTTCGCCGAGTGCCAAGTTGTACTCCGCCGTGCCACGTTCGTCGCAGTGCCCCTCGATCGTGACGGTCCACGTCGGGTACATCTTCAGCGTCGCGGCGTTCGCCGCCACAACGGCACGCCCGCCATCATCCAATTCTGCGCTGTCGAGCCCGAAAAAGGCCGGCGAGAGGGGCGAATCACTATTCAATTCGTCTAGCGATTGGGAGAGAATGCCATCGTCTGCGATCGGCCCGGAGAGCACCTCTGACAGGACGGGCACTGTCTCTGTAAGCGGCGCATCGAATTGAGGTGCCGGCGCCGCAACCTCCGGCGCCGTCGCGCCGAGTGGGGCAGAATCCTCCAGAGGCGCCTGCCGTTGCGCGCATCCAGCCGCACCTATGCCGAGCGCTATTGCGCAGGTCACCACGAACGTGGGACCGATTCGATCACGCCTCAGCGCCTTCCAGCGTACACGCGTTGGTCCGGTCCTAAATTCCAGGTTCATAGATGCATCTCCACTAGTTCGACCAGGAGGGCGTAGAGTTACTGCCTTCCCGAGTGATCTGCCGTACGCCGCGTCCGTCCCGGCCGATGGTAAAGATCTGTGTGTCGCCCGCGCGGGTCGACGTGAACGCGATATGACGGCCATTGGGTGAGTAGGAGGGGCTCTCGTTACTGCCCTCACCGAACGTGATTCGTCGCGTAACCCCGGTCGCCAGATCGTATGTTTTGATGTCGTATCCCGGCCCGGTGCTCGCGGCGAACGCAATCTCGTTGAAGGGTGCGGGCGACCACGTGGGCCGGTCCGCGTACGATTCCCCTGTGCTCAACCGCCGAACATTCAGGCCGTCTGCACCAACGACATAGATTTGCGGCCGCCCGGCTCGGTCGGACGTGAACGCGATCTGCGTGCCGGTGGGCGACCACGTTGGTGTGGTGTCAATCGCCGGATGATTCGTCAATCGCCGGACACCAGAACCATCCCTGTTCATGATGTACAGCTCGGCGTTTCCGTCGCGATTCGAGGTAAACACGATACTGGTGCCATCTGGCGAGAACATGGGCAGCCAGTTCTGTGTGCCGCCCGCCGTGGGCTCCTGCTGCACGCCGTCATAGATCAGCGCAATAAACAGGTCGGGGTAGCCACGACGATAGGACGTATACGCGATCGCGCGCGCGTCCGGGGACCAGACCGGCATGAGGTTGAGCTGTCGGTTCGTCGTAATCCGTCGCTGGTTTCCACCATCGTAGTCGGAGATGTACACCTCCTTGACTTCGCGATCTTCGACGGTGCCGACCAAGCGCTCCCGATTTCGGTTGGAGGAGAACGCCAGCTTGGTCCGGGCGATGCCCCTCAGGGCTCGCTGGTGCTGATGGATCTCGTCGGAAATGGTATGGGCGTAGAGTCGCGGATTGACGGGCGTACCCACGTACTCTTTCGAGAACACTGACTCCCGCGTCTGCACGTTGAACAGCCGCACCTGCACGCGCACCTCGTCGCCCGTGCGCTGCACGGTGCCAAACACGACGGCATCGGCGCCAAGTTCACGCCACGCATCGAACGGGATCTGGTCCGGCGTGCTCGCCCGAGGGACAGTGGCGTACGTGTCGCGAGGAATCAGGTAGAACTCGCGCTCGAACTCGAGGTCGTCCCACAGCACCTGGCCCATCTCGGCAGCCACGTCGGTCGCTTCTGAATCAAGTGCGACGAAATCTGGGACGACGTAGCGAGGTGGCGTACCGGGATCGCCGCTAATCACCACAGCAATCTCCGACGGTTGCTGTGCGGACGCATACATGCCCCCAGCGACGAAGGGGGAGCAGAGGGTCACGATGCTAAGTACTAGACGCCACTGACTCGGAGCGCCTGCACGACGCCGGCCTGTCCGCGTGTTCGACTTCCACATGGGTTGATGGGATGTGAGCATGTGCATTACCGCTGATACTCGAATGTAAGGTGAACGGTCAGCGTAGGATTCGGAAACTGCGGCGGCAACTCCGGCAGCCGAGTCGTGAGCAGCGCGCGCTGTGCGGCCAGATCGAGCGCGAGAAAACCGCTCGGTCGCTCGACCAACACACCCTCGAACGAGCCGCCACGAGTGATCGTAGCCTGCACGATGGTCACCCCGCTCACGCCCTGGTTGGCCTGCCAGCTCCGTTGAATCAGCGTGACCATCTGCTCGATGTACTCCGGACAGCAGAAGTCAGCGACATCGAGCTGGACGCCGGTGCCTCCAGATCCGCCGGTTGCGAGACCAAATCCCTGGCCGCGCGCTTCGGTCTCGGTGCGGGTGACGCCCACTTGCGGCTCCTCAGGGGGCGGCGTCGCACGCGGACGTCGCGGAGTCTCTACGGGCACCACACGCTCGACCGGCCGCGGCGGGGGAGGCGGCATCGCTCGCTGCACGGCCTCAGGTGGGGGCGCCTCCACGGTACGACCGCCCATCGGCGTGAGGCCGGTCTCGCG